>Ga0247741_1002552_pt1 | contig 10100 bp, 5 predicted proteins | sample UWRJL213509R2_FD_180945 | JGI IMG/M metagenome (GOLD analysis project Ga0247741, IMG submission 180945) | Plant litter microbial communities from Arlington Agricultural Research Station in Wisconsin, United States - UWRJ-L213-509R-2 | ecosystem: Environmental > Terrestrial > Plant litter >...
GGCTGGTGGGAGCCCCTCCGGGATATGTAGGATATGATGAAGGCGGGCAGTTGACGGAAGCGGTCAGGCGCAAACCATATTCGGTGGTGTTGCTGGATGAAATCGAAAAAGCGCATCCCGATGTATTCAATATTTTGTTGCAAGTGTTGGATGATGGCCGCTTAACGGACGGACAAGGGCGCACTGTAGATTTCCGTAATACCGTTATTGTTATGACGTCGAATTTAGGTTCGGATCGCATTCAGGAATTAGCTGAAGACAGATCTTTTGATACGGTAAGTTTTGATTCGGATGTCAGTAGCGATATGAATAATTCCCTCAACAACGAAAATCGTTACAACGCCATGAAAGATGCGGTAATGGATGTTGTGAGCAATCATTTCCGCCCGGAATTTATAAATCGTATCGATGAGGTCGTGGTATTTCATCCTCTTGGACGAGAACAAATTCGTGGCATCGCCGACATTCAATTGGATTTGTTGCGCAAACGTTTGCATGAACGCGATTTAGGTTTGGAACTGGATGATGCAGTACTGAATAAATTGGCGGCGGTAGGGTTTGATCCGGTTTACGGTGCACGCCCCTTAAAACGAGCGATTCAGCAACTGGTAGAAAATCCATTAGCCAATGATATTTTGTCCGGAAAGTTCGTACCCGGCTCGATTATTCACGGCACTTTGCGTGGTGATAAATTATTTTTTGAGCCAAAACGTCTGCAGTAAAGTTTAATTCCAGCAATAAAAAAAGGCCGTCAAATTGACGGCCTTTTTAATATCTACATTTTACTCATCGCAACTTTCGCTAGCCGCTTTATTGGCTTCGGTTAGTTTTTGTTGCTGCTCATCCGGCGTTAAATATCTGAACTCGCCGTCATCGCCTTTAATTTTAATTCGGGCATAGGTTTTTAATGTTTCTATATTTTTTCTGGCATTTGCACAGCGCTCGGGATCTTTAAGTGCTTTTGCGTCATCCGCAGTTTTCTTTACTTCTTTATTGGCATCACCTGCTGGCGCTGTATAGGTAACAGGGTCGCTATGGCCTGTTTGCGGCTTTATCACTTCTGTATCGGTATTCGCAGGGGGACGCTGCGCATAATGAACATTCCCTTTGCTATCGGTCCATTTATAGACTTTTTCCGGCGCCGCAAAAGTCGTTGTGGCGGTAAATAGGCAAGCCAGTAGCAAAGCTAATGTAGCGGAGACTTTCATAACAATTGCTCTAATATGTTCAATAGTGGATTAACTATAGCGTTAATAATCTAGTGGTGAAACTCTCTGGGGGATCAAGTTTGCGCAAATGTAGATTGATACCCGTATTTGTCGAAAATAGCGACATTTTTATTTTTTCGATAAATATTTTTTCATATTTGGTTAAATTTACAAATATTTACAGAGTTTAATGCCCAATTGACCCCTCTTTACTAATAGTCACATTGAACCTGACAAACGTCACATATAGGATGGAAAAGTTGTATGGGGTGACTACACTTCATACGCAAGCGTGCTAAAGCAACAGTAATAAAATCAGTTTTAGACATGTAACGACATAAAAATTTCCTAATCATAATGTTAATAAAAAGGGGTTGGCTTATGGATTTCCATAAAAGAAATCGGGGCGAAGCAATTACAAGCATGAAATTTAAACGGTCCATGCTGGCAATGTGTGTAATGGCGTTAACGGCACCATCATTCGCTCAAGATGCACCAAAGAAAGAAGAAGTTGAAGAAGTTGTTGTCACGGGGATGAAAGAAGCCTTGGGCAGCGCGCAAAATGTTAAAAAGAACGCTGACACTATCGTTGATTCTATTGACGCTAAAGATCTAGGTTCGTTCCCTGACAAATCCGTAGCCGAAGCATTGCAACGTGTTGCGGGTGTTACTGTAAACCGTTTCGCGGCATCTTCGGATACTGCACACTTCTCTGCCGAGCCTTCTGGCGTGGTGGTTCGTGGTTTGAATCAGGTTCGTACTGAGTTTAATGGTCGCGATTCGTTCAGTGCCAACTCGGGTCGTGGTTTGAGCTGGGGGGATATTTCTCCTGAGCTGATGTCTGGTGTGGATACTTACAAAAATCAGACGGCAGAACTGATTGAAGGTGGTATTGCGGGCTCGGTAAATATGCGCACCCGTGTTCCATTCGATCAAGCGGGTGATATGAAAGCGCTCACCCTCAATTATAACTACGGAGATCTTTCACAGAAATTCACACCGGAGATCTCTGGATTATATAGCACCCGTTGGGATACTACTGCGGGCGAGTTTGGTGTATTGGGTAACTTGTCTTACTCAAACGTTAATACAAATTCACAAGGCGCGCAACTGAGCCGCTTATCCCGTTTTCGCGACGTATATGACGGTGTTCCGTTAGCCTTCATTCCAGATGGAACAAATTTGCGTGATTCTACTTTTGATCGTACGCGTAAAGGTGTTGCATTAGCCGCGCAGTGGAAAAGCGTTGATGAGACATTGGAAGCGACTCTGCAATTTAATCGTTCTCAGTACCAGAATGAAATGGAAGAGTATGTAATTAGCTCTAGTTTTGGTAATCCTGCTTTCGGTAAAAGCATTTATTATGAGTTTGATGCTAGTGCTGCGCCAAAACCTGCTTCAGGCACAGCGTTTACTTTTGATAAAAATGGCATGTTCCAAAGCGGTACCATGATGTCCCCAATTGGTAGCTCTTGGTATGGTCAGCCAAAAGCTTGGGGCGGCTCTGCTACAAGTGGATTTAACGCTGCAAATGCGAACGGAGACAGTATTTACCCACTTTGTTACCCATCTAGCGGAGGAGGCGATTGCGATGGCATATCTGCCTATGACATGGGATACCGTGGCACGGAGTTCAACAGCTCTACCCGCTACAGCAAAAATAACAACATGACGCAAGACATTGGCTTCAAGTTGAAATGGGAGCCGACCGACACATTACACGTGAATTTCGATGTTCAGTATGTCGATTCTACGGTAAAAAGTTATGACATTACCGCTGATTTTAATACTTATACGAATCCAGACATTGATTTGACAGGCGGTCTGCCAAAATTAGTCTTGAATGTGCCAACTAATATTAATTTAACAAGTGGCTACAACGGTAACCCTGGGGTCTATAACAACCCAAGCAACTACTTTATCCATGACATCATGGATCACATTGAAGACAGCAAAGGCCATGAGTTTGCGTTCAGAGCGGATGTTAAATACGACATCGAAAATGGCTGGGCTAAATCATTGAAAGTGGGTGCGCGTTATGCCGATCGCGAACAAAACGTAAACTGGTCCAAGTACAACTGGCAAAACGTTTCCAACGATTGGACGGGCTGTGTTAGCGGCCAGACAGACGCAGATAATAAGTGCCATGAATACGCTGCGCAATACTGGAACCTAACACAGAGTAGCCCTGCTGTTAGTATAGATGGACTGTCACCGGGTCCATTTAAGGGCTATCCAACTGATTTTTACTCGCTTAGAAAATGGACATCAAACTTCGGTTCTGTTTCAACTGGAGCAGGTGTTGGCGATACGACATTTGTAGTGGCCAATATGGACTTGCTGAAGAACAGAGAAAAATGGGCAAGCATGATGTCGGCATCCGCCTTAGGGCTCACAGGGGGAACAGGATGGGATCCTATCTGCTCTAATACCGGTGATCGTGCAGACGAGGTTGCTGGTACTTGCTTTAGACCTGCTGAAATGAATGAGGTGTCAGAAAAATCTGACGCGATTTATGCGCAGTTAAACTTTGGCGGCGATGATTTAAATCTGTTTGGAAAGCCCTTGTCAGGTAATGTTGGTGCACGTTTTGTGCGTACCACAATCGAGTCAACTGGTGGTGAGTCATACCCGCAATACACTAACCAACTTGATTGTACCTCTGATGAAGTCAAAGGTCCTGGTGGTGTAGGTACAGGCGTTTTCGTGCCTTCTGTTGGCTGTTTTGTTTCTGCGGATGATAAAAAGTTCATCAACGGGGCTGCTGTTATTGGCACATCGCGAGTGGTTCACAATAACCTGCTCCCTAGCTTGAACTTTAAGTACGAGTTTGCAGATGAATGGCAAGCTCGTCTGGCAATTTCTCGTGCAATGTCAAGGCCCGACATTGGTAACCTCAAGCATTACTTAGGTGTAAGCTTTAGTTTGCCAAGTACTTCTAATCCTAATGACCCTTTATGGGTTAAAGATGCGCAAGGGAATATAACTGGTGCTAATGTCAAATACACTGGCGATGCCAACAACCCCTACTTGAAACCAATTTTAGCGGATCAAATCGATATTTCGATTGAAAATTATTTCGCGAGCGTGGGTTCTTTCACTGTGACTGCTTTTGCTAAGCAATTCCATGACTATATCCAAATGTCGAGTTATTACCGAACATTAACTAATGACGGAGTGTCACGTCAGGTTGAAGTTAAAGCGCCTGTAAATGGTGATGGAGCTAAAATTAGTGGTGTAGAGGTTGCCTACCAACGCTTCTTTGATTTCCTTCCCGATCCATTTAATGGCTTGGGCGTTCAAACCAACTTTACCTATGTCAATAATAAAGGTATTACCAACACCAATATCAGTAACGTAGGTGGTGATGGTGGCTCTGGAACAAATGGTGGTCAAGCGCCAGATTCGGTTGCTGTAGATGCATTGGAAGGCCTGTCGAAGTATTCAGCAAACTTTGTTCTCATGTATGAAAAGGATGCATGGGCAGCACGTTTGGCGTATAGCTGGCGTTCTAAGTACTTGCAAACAGCCTATGACTGCTGTGTGTCAGTACCTATTTGGACAGCAGCATCAGGTCAGTTAGATGGTTCTATCAAGTACAGCTGGAATGAAAATATTGATATTGCATTCCAAGCCAGTAACTTGTTGAATGAAAAAACAGTATTAACTCAACAAGTAACCGACTCGAAAGATGGTGGTTTGCGCTTACCAAATGCGTGGTTCCAAAACGACCGTCGATTCACATTGGGTTTACGTTTGAAATACTAAGCTGTGTTCGAATGAAAATGCGCTGCTACTCAGTGGCAGCGCATTTTTTATTTTAGGGGTGTAGAAAGTGCGTGAACCGTTGGAAATTATAGTTGTTGGTGGTGGAACAGCGGGCTGGATGAGCGCAGTTGCCTTAGCAAATGCTACGAACGACCAAATATGTAAAATTACCCTAGTAGAGTCTGAAGAAATCGGCAGTGTAGGAGTTGGTGAAGCCACACTTCCGCAAATTAAAGAATTTAATGATCGTGTCGGCATCAACGAGTCCGATATGATGAAATTTACTCAAGCAACTTTCAAGCTGGGTATAGAGTTTGTTAATTGGGGCAGGCTAGGTGCATCCTACATACACCCTTTTGGCAAACACGGTGAAGCCATTCAAGGCAACGAGTTCCACCAAATTTGGGGGCGCGTAAGAAGCCAAGAAGGCATTGCCGATATTGGCGCTTATTCTTACGCCATTGAGGCTGGCCGCAAACATCGTTTTGACTTTCCTGTCTCAGATGGTAACTACATCAATTCAACCTACTCCTATGCTTACCATTTCGATGCATCTCTTTATGCGCTTTTCTTGAGGCAGGAGGCGCTTAAGCAGGGGGTAAGGCGCATTGAAGGCAAAATACTGAATGTAAAAAAACATGCCGTCTCTGGAAACATTGAGAGCCTGACATTGGCATCGGGAAAGGAGATATCCGGCGACTTCTTCGTCGATTGTTCAGGATTACGCTCCCTTCTCCTTGCTCAGGAACTTGGAGAAGAGTTTGAAGATTGGTCGCCATGGTTGCTCTGTGACCGAGCTTGGGCGTTACCTACCTCTAAATTAGAAGATATTCCCCCTTATACTCGGTCAACGGCTAAAGCGGCGGGATGGCAATGGCGTATTCCTCTGCAACACCGAACCGGCAATGGGTATGTTTTTTCTAGTCAATTCAGCACCGAACAATCCGCATTAGACTCTCTTGAACAGTCTATTAATGAGCAAGCGATTGCGGATGCGAGACTGATTAAATTTAAGGCCGGTCGCTATAAAAATTCATGGACTAAAAATTGTGTGGCTATAGGTTTATCAAGCGGGTTCCTTGAGCCGCTTGAATCAACAAGTATTTATCTTATTCAAGTGGCCATTCAAAATTTGCTTAAGTTATTCCCCAGCAAACAGTCTAACTCTCTGGCTATTCAGGAATACAACCGTCTGATGGATAATGAATACGCCAGAATCCGTGATTTTCTGATTCTGCACTACAAACTCAATGATGGCTCGCTTGGCGATTTTTGGCAGCATTGCAAAAACATGGAAATTCCTAAAAGCCTGGCCGAAAAATTAGAGATTTTTAAACGTCGAGGTTTTGTTGATACCTACAATTACGGTTTGTTTTCACTGCCAAGCTGGGTGTCTGTATTTATCGGCCAGGGCTGGTTTCAAGAGGGCTTTGACCCGTTTGCACTGGGGCTTGCAGACGAAGATATCACTCTACAACTGAATAAACTCTCCACAAAAATAAACATTAAATTGGCAGATACGCCGACTCATCAAGCGTTTATCAACCAGTATTGTGCGGCCAAAGCCTGAGATTAACGCATGAATGCATTAAAACGAATCGTCGTTGTAGGGCGTGACGCAGACGGCTGGATCACAGCTTTCATGCTGCAAAAAACCATCGCAGCCCATAAACTGGATATTGAGTTAGAGTTTCTTGAGTTACCATCAGACGTGAACGATGGAGATTTTTTTTCCGTTCAGCCTAGCCATAGGCTGCTGCACGATATGCTCGGTGCAAAAGAGCAGACACTGCTGAGATTATCTGGCGGAATGTATAGTTTTGGCCAAAGGTACAACAACTGGTTCGGTAATGGCTCAAGCTATATGCAAAGCTTTGACCGTTCTGGTGTCGATTTTAATCAGGTTCCTTTCTATCACTACTGGCAGAAAGCGGCTAATTCTGGGCTTAAACTTCCATTCGAAGCGTTTAATGTAGGTGCGGCAGCAGCGCTGGCAGGTCGTTACGTTGTATTTGAACAAGTGGGAAGCACTTTTTCCCATGCATCGAGCGGTTATCAGTTTGAGGCCCGCGCTTATATTGCCACCATTGCAAAGGCAGCTATTGCTGCTGGATTGAAACACAGAGCTACTGGTATACATCAGGTCAAGCAAAGCGATTTAGGTATAAGTGCTTTAGTCTTATCCGATGGCTCTGAAGTCACAGCCGACTTATTTATAGATGCTTCTGGTTATGAAGCTTTGTTGATTAACCAGTTAGCATCCGGCGCGGTAGAAAGTTGGGCATCTGCTTTTCCAGTGGACAGGCTCATTGTTGCATCTGCCCCTAAACTCACGCCCTTACCTGCATTTAATCAAATTAGCGCATTTAAAGCCGGCTGGGTTGGCATATACCCACTCTTGAATAAAACAACGATTAACATTGCTTGCTCATCGAAACATGGAAAAACATCAGACGTTTTAGAGCGAGTGTCAGCTAGCATAGGAATGAAACTTTTCAATCCAGTTGAAACTCTATTTGCAGCCAATCATCGCCCCAATCCATGGGTTAAAAATTGTATTGCCCTTGGTTCAGCCGCTACTAATCTTGAGCCTCTGGATGGAACGCATCTACTCAGTTTGCATTTAGGGCTATCCGCCCTGCGTGGACTTCTACCACAATATACAGATTGCGCGGCCGAGGCTGCAATCTTCAATCGCTCCATGAATAAACAAATGGAAAGCGTGCGTGACTATTTGCTCGCAAGGTACAAGCTTAACAAGCGTTTTGGCGACGCGTTTTGGGATGCGGCTCGAGCACAAACTGTTCCCGACACTTTAGCTTACCGAATTGATTTGTTTAAATCGCGCGGGGTTATCGCCCAAATGGAGGATGATGTTTTTATTCCAGAAGATTGGCTGGCATTGTTTGTTGGGAATCAGTTAAGTACTTCAAACTTGGATGCGCTGATCGACAAGATTCCAGATGATGAGTTGATGTCTAAATTTCAACAGTTGCTAACTTACATAAAAACAGAAGTCGAAAAAATGCCGTTATTGCAGTCTTACACTGAAATGACGCTCTAATTGGATGGCCTATATAATGAATAAAAACACCATACGCAAAGTTGTTATCGTCGGCGGTGGCACAGCCGGTTGGATGACCGCCGCAGCGCTCTCTAAAGTAATGGGTTGCCAAAATTACGACATCACACTCGTTGAATCAGACCAAATTGGCACTGTAGGAGTGGGCGAAGCAACCATTCCTATGATCATGTTCTTTAATAAGGTGCTGGAGATTAATGAATTTGAGTTTGTGAGAGAAACCAATGCGACTTTTAAACTCGGCATTGAATTTGTTAACTGGAAAAATATCGGCAGCAGTTATTTTCATCCTTTCGGACTAATGGGTGTCGATATGGATGGTGTCACTTTCTCGCATTTTTGGCAGCGTTGGAAAAATGAAGGTGGCAACCTGGATTTTTCCAAATTTAATATAGAAACAGAAGCGGCTCTCAGTTGCAAGTTCATGAAAACAGATCATGAAAGAGGGCCCGCTATTCTCCCGCCGATTAATTACGCGTATCACTTTGATGCTGGTTTGTATGCTGCCTATTTGAAAAAGTACAGCGAGAAACGTGGCGTAATTCGACAAGAAGGTAAGATCACACAAGTAAAGCAAAACCCAACAACCGGGTATATTGAGTCTGTGGTATTGGAATCGGGTGTAGAAGTTAAGGGTGATTTTTTTATTGATTGTTCGGGGTTTCGCGGGTTGCTTATTGAGGAAACCCTGAAAGCTGGATATCACGATTGGAGTCATTGGTTACCGGTAAATCGCGCCGTTGCTGTTCCCTGTGAAAGTGCGGGCGAGCTATTGCCCTACACTCGAGCAACAGCGCAAGAAGCTGGTTGGCAATGGCGAATTCCTTTGCAACATAGAACCGGAAACGGCTACGTATTTTGTAACAATTTTATCAGTGAGGATGAGGCGACCAGTAAGCTGATGTCTCGTTTGGATGGTGCACCTCGTGCTGAACCACGAGTCCTGAAATTTGTAACGGGGGCTCGCAAAAAGTGTTGGGATAAAAATTGCCTGGCCATAGGTTTAGCAAGTGGATTTTTAGAGCCGCTGGAATCTACAAGTATTCATTTGGTGCAGGTGACTATCGCAAAGCTGCTGACAATGTTTCCACGCGATGGATTTAATGAATTGCTGATTAAGCGATTTAATGATGAGATGCATTGGGAATATGACGATATTAAAGATTTCCTGATTGCGCATTATAAAATAACCGAGCGTGAAGATACTGAGTTCTGGCGCTACGTTAAAAATATGCCCATTCCAGATCGCTTGCAGGAAAAGTTGGATACTTTCCGTGCGCGCGGCGAAATGATGGTTCCTTTGAATGAACTTTTTAAAGAGAATAGTTGGTTTTCAGTGTTAGCTGGTCAAGGGTTTATGCCGGAGGCGTATCACCCAGTGGCCGATTCAATTTCAGATGATGAATTGCGTTTGCGCCTGACAAAAATTAGATCCGGTATCCAGAATCGTTTGAATAGTATGCCTAAACACGCAGATTTTATACGTGACAATTGTGCATCGGCGATGATGAAGCATGCTTAACAGCTTTGGTTTACGGGAGTGAGCCTTGTTTAATTTGCATCCGAATTTTTCCTACCAAATCCACATTGTGGGAGAGGAAAAACAACCTGTACTCATTGTGGATAATTTTCTTGCTCAACCACAGTTATTGGTCGATTTCTGTTGCGAAAACTCTTCATTTAGTGCGGTAGATACTTTTTATCCTGGCTTCCGAATGCAGGCTCCAGAAGAATATTTAATCGCAATTTCTGAATATTTAAGGCCGATTATTTTTAATACCTTCGGAGATGAAGGTGCTATTTCGCGGTTATTTTCCTTATTCTCGCTCATTACGACTCCTCCAGGAAAACTGAAGCCAGAGCAAGCTGTTCCCCATTTTGATTCTGATCAAATGACAGACCTTGCATCGGTCTATTATTTATGTGATTCGCGTTTTGGTGGAACTTCTCTTTATCGTCATAAAGAAACGGGTTTTGAGTTTGTTGATACAGAGCGTCGAACGATCTATATGGACACTTTATTAAAATCTTTGCATCAGGGA
>Ga0247741_1002553_pt1 | contig 10095 bp, 9 predicted proteins | sample UWRJL213509R2_FD_180945 | JGI IMG/M metagenome (GOLD analysis project Ga0247741, IMG submission 180945) | Plant litter microbial communities from Arlington Agricultural Research Station in Wisconsin, United States - UWRJ-L213-509R-2 | ecosystem: Environmental > Terrestrial > Plant litter >...
CACCCGGCTTGTCATCATTATCCAGAGAAACTTTCACTCCGGAGCGATTGTATGAGGAAGCTTTGTTCAGCACTCCATCCCCACCGAGAACTAGGAATACTAGTGACCCTTTGGCATCCTCAGATGGACCCAACTCGCGACCGAAATACGGTCACAGTTCGTCTCCTTCGTTTGACTGGACACCGGTGGCCCCCACAGCCTCTAGCTCAAGACAGGTACCCGAGGACGAGGACGGAGTACATCTGCCTCTTCTACCCTTAACATCCACCACTTCGCGAGAGAGCATCGGCAAATCTAAACCTCTCCCGCTTCAGTCGTCGACGAGTGGGTTCGAAGCCTATACCTATTCAGATCCATTCGTCCCTCCGAGTCCAGGAGCTCAAGGTTCAGCCTTCGAGATAGTCTTTGACGTCGACGAACAGGGTTTGTCCCCAGGCTACCTGAAAGCGAAAGGCTCTCATTCCAATGCAGCACAATGTTCTCCAGAAACACCATCTCCCGATTCTTCCACCTCCTTTCTCCGCAAACCTTCCACCCCATACTCGCCCGACTACCGAGGAAAAACCGATACACGATTTCCTCGAACGTCTGCATATTCAACAGCCAGTCGTCACCCTTTTGGAGAACGGTTCAAATTGTTCGAGGTTCCTCAGTGGCGGAAACTGGCAATGCACATTGGCCTGTGTGGGCTTGCGTATCCGTTCCTGCTGATTTTTGTTCTCGCTGCAAGGGGCAAGAATCTGTTCTGGGCTCGACTCTTCACTGGAGCTGGATGTGGCATGTTGGGTCTTCTGCTAGGGATTAGCTTGTTGAAATTGGCAAGGGGTATCATCGAAGCGGCCAGTGAGTTGGATCCAAGCACTCTCGTGAGTATTTACTGATAAAATACATAGCGTGGGCGACGGTAATCCACCAGTCTCGAGTTTCACAAGGCGCTGGTGTGCGACTAAAAGACCTTGCAGCGCACAGTGATGATCATGAAAGTGCCATGACCGCTCTTAGACTTGTTTGGGACCGACACCAATACCCTGGGGCAGACAGAAAACAACGCGAGTACTATGAGTGAGTGCTTCCACTCTCTGGAACTTCAGTCTTTCTAATATGAGAGTGCAGTTCACGGCCATGGTCCATCTGGATCGTGGTCTTTCTAGCTAACGTGGCTCTCTCTGGAATGTTACCCTTCGTTCTAGCGCGGTTAGTGGACATTAATGTCTACGTTGTGGTTCGTGATTCTCTGTATCGTCCTTGCGTTTTTGCTTATAAGATGCAAACGTAGCATCAATTTGGACAGTATGATGAAATTGCAGTCAAGGGTGACCTCTCAGCGGCCGATCTCGCACGTGCTGACGACCTTCTACCTGCCTTCGAAGTAAGTGCATCAAATCAATGGTTTATGTTCACCCATGTAATTTGATACCATATGCAGAGAGACGCATTCCTAACCTGGACACTAGCGCCCTTCTCTGTCCATGGCGGCCTTCCTCCCGTTGTCTCGTTTCCCTGGCAGAACAATTCAATGATTTACTTCTCCGAGGTTGTTCTCTCACAACTGGTAACGAATGGCAGCGGATTCGGGACATTCGAAACTGCTGCCACTACACCCACCACCAATCTTACAGGAGCTGTTGGAACGCAAGTTAGCATGTCCCAGTTAGTGCAAGGGGAGCTCGGGTTGGAGCGGGGTTCTTTGCTCAGGTGGGAATAATTCTAATTATAGGCATTGATAAGCGCTGAATCACGCCTCTTAGATTTCCCCGATGGGGATTAAGAATCAAATGCGCGAAAATTCCGGATCTCCGAAATAACATGTAGGTTGACTATACTGGTGTATTTAATATTATCTGACGGTTCTTCATAGTGAGACCATGTCTGAAAGCAACATCACTTATCTTTTTACCCCGCGCGAAACCCTAAGGCCGCTATTCTCCTACTTTGATATGCCTTTCCCCGACGTGTTAGAGAAACCTCTAAACATGACACGGGTACTTCAGAACAACGATACTGTGTCTGGCGATATAAATATCTCAAAAACGGCTATGGGTGGTACGTTATTCTCGCCTTCGATTCATGCTACACCAGCCCAAATCACACCCTCAGGACCGTTCTGGAACAACGGCGTGGCACACAGTATCAGGAGCTCGCCGCTAAGTATGGGCAAAGATGGAAAGGGCTTCGTTACTATAGAGAACATCCTTGTGCGCCTTAACACATCTTACGCGCCTCACGGTGCCTTCCCCGTCCTCTCAAAAGAGACTTTGCCGGACGAGAACGGCACAGCTACCTTCATCGGCTACGACGCCGTCGTGTGCCTGGAGCTTTACGAACCATGGGTTCTGGACGTCTACAACAGTTCTGTTGGTTTACCGGCGTCATTTCGGATCGTAGGGAAGGGTCCGTCAGTGACTGACATGAACACCCAGCTCGTGAAGGAGAGGAGGAAGGGTAAGCCGTTGAACAGACAGGATTTCGATGGTCCTGTCAGCATGGGGTTGAACTCAACGGCGATGAGGAATGTGTGAGTGTCTTTGTTCTCGGGTGCTGTTATCCATGCTCAATCTTGACCAGGTACATCGTAGGCCACCAGAATAGTGTGAACCATATTCTGAAAGACAATGGGCGAGACGCGTTCTACGTTCCTTCGCCTACTGTAAGTTTAGAATTATTATTCCACCTATATTCTGTGCCCCTGAATCTTATGTTTGCAGCTCATATCCTTCACGGACGGCCAGGGCCCTTTCGGTTACACTGAACTCTCGGAAGCATACTACGCCAATTCCCGCGCTCTTGCAGACGCAGGTAACCTTCTGCCTTACTTTGCAGGATCAGGATGGAGTTTTGCGCGCAGATACTACGACAAAGAGGTCTCATCTGTCACCATCAGCCTCGTGAACTTTGCTGCGCTCATCATCGTTGTCATCTTATTTGGTTCGTTCTCGGCATTCTTCGTCCCTCGGCTACCCTTAGATATGCCGAGACGAGGTTTCGACTTATACTCCTGGATGACGGCGTTCGCAGCACAAGAGCTCGTTCCAGACAGGGCGAGTCAGATGGGGAAGCAGATGGAGTTGGATGAAATCATGGAACATTCTGGCGATCTGAAGTTTAGATACGTAGGCTAATTTATATGGACACTAATTGGTTATGTTTCTATATCTTCTGGGTTAGTCGATGGATGCTTTGTGCCTCTGGAAATTTCCAGTTTCTCACTGTCTATGATCCATTGCATAATGGAAGCGCGCTGCTAGGCGTCGTGCTCGGGAGTAGCACACTGAGGAGGATTACGAGTGATCACAACCCCTTCATTCAATTAGGGTCACTCTTGGGCCTGACAGTCTTTATCTTGTGGATAACGATGTCTACCGAGTTCATGACACGGGCTATTTTGAGCTACAGCCTGCAGGCTGATGTCCGTCGTTACAGTACAAGGCAAGATGTTATTTGCACCAGTCCAAAGGTAAACATGCTTTTCCAGAGCCAATCGAGATTAAAACTGTTGTGTTAGTATCTTTGGCATTCGGCGACGTCTAACACCCGTTGCTTTGACAGCCTGCAGACCCGGTGACCATCTCAATTCTACAGGTATAGCAGTCAAAGCTTCGATGCTCACGTCAATCACAGTGGAATGAGCACACTCATTCCTGACTTCTATCACAAATTGGCATAATTGCCATGATGGCCCTCTAAACCAACCTTACCAGGTCACCGGTGAAGTTGGTCCCCCGAAGACGTCCAGAACGGCCGCGGCACTCGCAAGCGACCAGTTCCACAATTTCCTGTGAGCTCAGTGCATGGTACGAAACCTTATATAAACTGCTCGTTCTGCATCAGAAAGCAGCAAGTCCTCAAGGCCTCAGTCGGGAGTTCATTCCACTACTCGTCATATTTCCCGCTCATCTCCATCACAAACAATCTTCCAACATGTCTCATGATGCTGCGACACAGACGCCGGATTGGTCGCAGAATAACGACGCGTACTTTGCGGGGTCTAATCATGTGATCATTAGTTCTGAGCCCTATAGGACCACGCAGGGAAATAGACCACCTCCCAAGGCGATCGCATGCCAGACCGAGTTAAATTTGCCTCGTATCCAGTTCAGAGAGAATGACCTTGAAACCGCTTTAAATGCCCTCGGTGGGTTTGGTGAGTCCGAGTCCTTCACACCGTGCATCCGGCCAAGAAAACTGATACCATTCAATTGATAGGCACTGAATTGATTGACACGACTGGAAACAGCAACTTCTCATACATTTGGCTCACTCACACTACTGCCGTCAATCCTAACACCAATACCCCTGTCTGGTCTGCTGGCTTTTCTCACATTACCCTCGTTCGAGACGCACCAAGGACCACCACCGCAGCTGCTCACCTCATCGAGGGCGATAAAGGCACTCATTTGACCCTTCGTGCCACCATGAACGATCCGAAAAATTCTTTCGGGATCCACATGTCCCTACCGGCTAGCAGTGCTGGCATGGCGGGGCACTTCCTCGCTATACTAGTTCCTACCAACGCTGCGGATATTTCTGCCGCCAATCAGTTCTGGGCGAACGTGACCAACGGCTTCAAGCGCCGTTACGGTGCAGAGTACGTCATCTCACTTTCGAGGTTGTTCCCGACTTAACAATTTGTAGTTTCACCAAGGCACCTTGGAAGACATTTCTGGAGAAACTGAAGAGTGATGTTTCCAAACTCTTGATCGAGTATGAAAAGCTCCTGAAGGGGTTAGAAGAGAGCGGCCAGAAGTTGAATTAAGGGCAAGTCCTTCGCTGAGAGTGAACACAAGACAGAGTTCCGAACATTTACGATAGCAACAATTCCAAGCCTCAATAAATAGTAACTCCAGAAAAAATTAATTGTACATCTTCCAAAGTCCATTGTTGGCACTCTCCGATGTGTGCCAATACCTACGAATCAAGTCGCTCTAATTATAGACTAAGGCCGCTTAATTGTGTTCCTTTGAACCCTGCCCCAATAGGATCAAGTAAAAGGGTAAGGTACGATTTAACATATATGTCAACCATATTGGAGTACAATTATTATTTTGGGCGTGGTTCCTTGGAGATACATTATGCTTGGTCGAATGTCGATTTATTCATCCCGAAACTTTCTTGTGATTTCTCACCTTTCCTCGGCTTTTATAGCGCTTAATAGCTTGGGTAGCCACCTGTCACACCGTGTATGAAAAATAATTGGAGTTGGTGACTATCTAATACTTACATGTACAGACGACATCATACTGCTGGTAGTGAAACTGAAGCTGGGCCACTGTGGCCAGAAGGCGCACTACGCGCTTCACGTGTACGTGATGTCATACAAGGCGCGGCGCGCACAAGCGCCCGGTACAGATCACGCGTTACAAATAGAGTGATATAGTTTGTACATGTAATAGATAATCAATTACAAAAAAACCTTAGATTTCTCAAGGCAAAAAGAGTAATGGTAAAATATTACAAGAAAGTTTCGGGACGAATAAATCGTTATTCGGTCGAGCATAGTCCATAACTTCACTATTTTACAGCATGCAAAATCTTACAGCTCTACTTAATTGCTCTCCCATCGATATTCCTTCAGCCAAGCTACTTGAAAGGCTCATCAATATTCCAGCAGTAATTTGAGCTTGGAACACAATCAAAGTATTGCCGCTCGTCTGAACAGTTTGTAAGCACCGCAATGGTGTCCTTTAGGTCCTATGAAATTGGACGGTATTCCCAGTAGGACCGAGCATGACTAGTTTTATTTTGAATCGATGTGATAGCGCACGTCGCGGAGTCAGGAACTCTAGCTATAGACATGTCTACTCATGCACACATGTTTGGTGGTCATATCCTTCAAAGATGGTGCATGATGTGCACAATCACAATCCGGCGATCAATTTCGCTACAATCGTTATCATCGCTGTTCTCTGACCTTCTCAACGATTTCTGTACAAGAATTACTTTTGGAGGTCCGAAGACGAGGTTTCGATGTTTACTCCTGAATAGCGTCGCTTGTAGGTCGATAACTTATTCCAGAGAGAAAAGGAACTATGTAAACAGATAGAACTGGATGAGGCTATGGAAGTTTGGATGATCTGGAGTTCAGATATAGGCTACTAGGCCCTTTGGAACCCATTCTTCACAAAATCTGGTGAATTCTAACACATCCTTATCTGCCCAATTTAGGATTTGATTCCGCTCCAGCCACAACTACCAGGCACCATGATCGACTTGGCAGCGCGACGGCCAAATCGGGCCTCATCGCCCGATGTCTGTAATGTATGAGTTTATAAGGCGGTAATACATAGCCAATAAATTTTGAAACCGTTCTAAACACAAGAGCGATGGGATGTACTCAGCTCTAAAGGACGAGATGATGCAGGCAATTTTGGGACAATTAGAAGTGCCACACGCTAACCGGATTTGGGGCTTAGTCAGCACTAGATGGAGATTTGTGGTCAGGTGTGCTCACAGCAGCTCTTGTCCTCAACCTCCATCATGGCCTCGACATCGTGGATGCCGTCCGAAGGACGCCATCCAGTCAACATTGGGTCGTCACTTGGTCGCGCGATCAAAGCCAGGAAGCTCAAGGACTCACCCGCACCCGCCGCTAAACGGTCCAACCTCCCAGAGCGGGACTTCTTCGCATTCAGGTGTACGTCTCATAGTCCTTGAACTCCGGCAGTGACTAAATGTGGCCCCAATTTGTTTCCAGTTAACTTCAAAGCATCGTCTATTGATAGCAATAAACCTGCCTCGATAGAGACCAAGAAGGGCCCAGAGAACACCCAGGTTCTCGCGGAGTATCCTAGCAAGGAGGTGCGTTCTTGAGACTTGACAGTTGGTGCGACTTGCTGACCGTTCGTAGGCCAACGAAGTGCATGTCTTCTCCGGAAATGAACACCCTGCGAAGGAAGTTGACTGTGTGCTAATTTACGATGAGGAGACTGGGGTGCGTTGCCATATCATTCCGCACGTTTCGCCGTTTTGCTCACGGTCAACTTTAGCAATATGTTTTAGAGAAACTTGACTCTTTTGTGCACTTCAAATACGAACGCAAAAAAGCCATTTCACCAGCTGCCGCCTCTCGTATGGCCCTCTTTTATTTATTCCCTGAATGATTTCATTAAACACTTCCTTCTAGCTGCTCCCGTCCCTTCCTCGTCCTCCGCCTCATCAAGCAAAGCAAGGGCAAGGCGAGAGGACGATGAGGATCTCGAGCGTCTTCTACTTGACGAAAGTGGTCTCGCCGCTGACGACATGATGGATGTCCTTCCCAGCTTAAATCGTCATGCAGAAGAGGAAGAAGAGGAGGGCGAAGAGATCGAGGTAGCTTTGGCTCGACAGACTGCACCTGCATTTGCTCCTCCAAAGCCACAACCCTCACAATCTCAGACCAAGGTTGCCCCTGCTGCTGCTAATACACGCCCAATGAAATCCCTGCCTAAATCCAAAGTCGAGTCGAAACCTCCACCCAAGCCGCCAGCACCTGCACCTGCACCAACACCCGCTTCTGCTATAGCTACTCCTACGAATGCAGCTCGGGCTGGTCTCCCAGCCAAACCTACGATTGCTCCCGCTCCGGCGGCTAAACCTGCGCCCACACCAGTACCTGCACCCACAATATCTGCTGTAGTTCCTGCACCACCCAAAGCCAAAGTCCCGCGACCTGGCAAGAAGGCCAAGCCTGCCGCACAGGCTCCTGCCGTTTCATCCACCCACGTCGATGAGGAAACAGATCGCACCGCCAAACCTCCCAAGCGACCTCGCCCGTCCACTTCGACTGTCCAGTCTAAACCACCACCTCCACCACCAGAACCGAAAGCCCCAGCCGAGCTATTCTTACCCGGTATGGGCGGATCAGGGTTCGTCGCGCCTCCCCCTCCTCCAGGCTCCGCTGCGTCCTCCAAACGTCCTCCTGCTGTTGCTGCACCTATAGTACCACCAACAACATCTATATCTGTGCCCCCAGGTGTCTCGGCCACGATCACGATGGTAGAAGAAGGATCCGATGAAGACGAAGACTGGGAAGCAGTGCCCACCTCCGCAGGTGCCGTGGCACCTCAATCGTATGACCTTGAATTGGAAGACGAAATCTTTGGCGACGGGTTTGGAATGGACGACGGCGATACTGAGCCAATAGCCGAAGTCGACCACGAGGGAGAGGAAATCGACGTGAACGCGTTTGAGGCAGAGCTGAATGAGCAGATGGAAGATTGGGGCGGGGAGGAGGATCCTATTTTTGGTACCCTTGGTGAAGATGCGGACGACGACGACGACATGGAGGATGCCATGGAGGATGCGGTTGCTGGTTCTGGACAGCCTATTTCGTTGAATAGGCTGGCTGGAGGCGAGAGCGAGGACGATTACTCAAGTAGCGACAGCGACAGTGATTGATGAAGGTGGATGACGTTTTGGTTGAACCGTTGGGGGGATGGATGTAAACTAGATGCGTTTCATTATTTCTTGGGTTTTATTTATGGACTCGGGAATTCTTTATGTTTCGATCTCGCAACAATATCTGATTTTTCACAATGAATAATTGTCTCGCATAGCTATTACTATAACGCAGGGTCTTCTTTGATGGGAGGGATTACAGCGGTCAGACAATTTCGAGGTGTTTAGCAATAGCATTCAGACAACCTGAATTGCTAAAGAATCGCCCAGAGGACAAGAAGCAATGAAAACCAGTAATCATCATATTCCTTGTTCCAATTCTACCCTAGCTCAGGAAACCAGTAGCCTACTGAAGCGAGTTGTTAAGAGGGTATGTGAACTATCGAGACAGTGACTATCGCGGATAGAGGATACATCAAGAATGGAAACTCGGAGGAATGACGAAGGAACTGGTCCGAGACAACCCCCCCAGGAAGACTCGATTGGTGAGGTACACTAAAAGAGATTATCGCCAATAACCGTTTAATCATGGTTGGGTGAAGAAAAGAAGAAAGGTACATTCAAAAAAGCAGGCAACGGCAAGAAATAAAATGTTCAAAAATGCAAATGCAACTAGGCAAGCTTCATCAATGAAAAGGGGAGTGGGTGTACAAGTCCAAGGGAAAGACTCCCAGTCCGAGAAGGGGGAAGATGCTCGCTATGCTACCGTTAATCAGAAGAAGGATTACCACCTGCCGCAATGACTCCAATAAACCTCCAACAACTCTACTGCATAACTGCACCTGATTTAAACGATGAAAAACCCAAAATCCAATAAACGGGGTATCCTTGCGTGCAGACAATCTATACTTGATGGGTGATGATGCATATGGATTGGAATGAAAAAGTCGTTTAAGAGTGGGTCATCAAGAAAATCAGGCAGGGACGTTCGTCCAGCCGACGACGGTGATTGCGCCGTCAACAGAGGCACCGGTCGCCGTGTTGGCAGTGGAGGGCGGCGGGCTGTTGAGCGAAGGCGTTTCTACCGTAGAGGCACCAGAGATGATGGACGTCGCCTCGCCAGGGGAGATGGTGCGTGTAGAGGTGGAGGTGGCGCCGGCGACGTTGAGGTTGACACGTGCAAGCTGGTTGAGCATCTGGGGTTGGGTGTCGATGAAGGCGAAGGTAGGGCCGGCGACGAGTTGGGTTGAGGCACGGTCACGGACGTTGTTGACTAGGGGCTGGCCATCGGATGTGACGAAGATGGCGACGGGGCCGTTGATACCTTCGGGAACAACACAGTTATCGAAGGGCAGGGGGATCGAAGCTGCTTCGCCGCCGAGCAGCATTTGGCAGAAGAATTTCTGTGAGAACGGGGTTGTTAGGATAACTAATTTATTTTTGGAGCAGGCTTAGATACTCACGGATGTGTCAGAGGTGCTGTTGATTGCGACTGACGAGAAGGAAAGCTTGGTTCCGGGGCCAACGTTACCAGTGTTGGTAACAGAGAGAGTGGGGTTGGCTGAGATTTTTGGTTAGCAGTGGAAAACGACGGAAACAAAATGTAATACGCACGAGGAATACCCAGGTCACAAGGGCCATCGAAGAAGGGTGCGGCAATAGCAAGGACTTCCTGTGGTTTAAGAGCAATGTCGAAAGCAGCTGGGACAGAGGATCCGGTTGGCGACAAGACGTTGAGAAGCGTTTGGTGGCGAGCCTCAATGGTCAAGATTGAGGCCGCAG
>Ga0247741_1002554_pt1 | contig 10093 bp, 6 predicted proteins | sample UWRJL213509R2_FD_180945 | JGI IMG/M metagenome (GOLD analysis project Ga0247741, IMG submission 180945) | Plant litter microbial communities from Arlington Agricultural Research Station in Wisconsin, United States - UWRJ-L213-509R-2 | ecosystem: Environmental > Terrestrial > Plant litter >...
ATCGCAGCTCCCACCCCGTGAACAGCTCCTCCTCGAGGGCCGGGGGCACTTCGCCGGCCACGATCTCGTGTGCGAGATTCTCGAGGATCACGGGAGCGCCCAGGGTCTGCGCGAGCTGATGAACGATGAAATCGGCCGGCGCACCGCGCAGAGACAGGGCGGTGAACCGTTCGCGGACCTCGTCGCGGGCGCGCAGCGCCTCGGTCTGCGCCGAGATGATACGCCCGTGCACTGCCTCGGTCAATGACACGAACTTCACTTCTCGATGCAGCACGATGAGCGCGAGCCCCCGGTCTCGGGCGGTGTCGATCACGACAGCAGGAGCGGAGGGGTGATGCGCGCCGAGCTCGAGAACCAGACCCGCCAGCCCCGCATCGACGAGTTCGTCCACGAACCGACGAAGCTCCGCCGCCTCGGTCGGCCAGGCCGACCCGGTGGACAGCAGCAGCTCGCCGCCGTTGAGCAGACGGGCGACCCCGGCGCTGTCGGAGACGTGCACCCACCGCACCCGGGCGTCGAGCGCGGGACCGCCGACCAGCACATCCGGGCCGCCGGCCGCGACGGCATCCAGCGCCATCACCTCGCGCACCGTGGGCAGCGTCTCGTGGCCGTCCACCGCGGCCGGACGATCCGTCTGGACCGCGTCCGCTTCCCCGGGCCGCACAGACATCAGACACGCTCCTGCTCGCAAACGACCGGTTCGGAACAGCCTAAACGATGGCCGGTCGATCCGTCCGGGCGCCCCGGCGGAAAACCAGCCACACTCGGGAATCCGTTTCGCCTTCGGTCGCGAATATTACTTGCACGCGCATGCATCCAAATGGACCGATGCGCGGGAATGAATTAGTGACGGAACAGGTTGTTTCTGTACTCGGCACTAATGGGCCGTTGGAGGGGATCGTGGGTAAGAACTACGTCGACATCGAGAACGACCGTGGTGAGTCGCTGCGCTATCGCAAGCACACGAACGGTCGAGGACTGGTCGCGCACGGCGCGAAGGTCCACCCCAGCGCGGTCGTGGAAGCGGGCGCGTACGTCGAGCCCGGTGTCCAGATCGCGGCAGGTGCACACGTCGGACGAGGCGTGTGGGTCGAATCGGATGCGGTGATCGGCCCCGAGGCCGACATCGCACCGCACGCCCACATCGGATCGGGCGCGGCTATCGGGGCGGGAGCGAAGATCGGCGTGCGAACCTACATCGGCACGGGTGCTCGCGTCGCCGTCGGTTCGCTGATCGGCGATGACGAGACCGTCGGTGACGGCGAGCGCGTCGCGACCGACCGCCGCGGGTTGCGTCTGGCCGCCTGACCCGGGTTCGCACTCGGCGCCGGCGAGAACGGGTGTCGCCTGCGACGCCTAGGCTCGCAGGGTGATCAGGCGCGCGGCGATCGGCATCCTGTGCCTGGCTGTCGTCGCGATCGCGATCTGGTGGTTCGTCCCTCGGGATGCTGCCACCACGGCCCCGCCCAAGGTCGCTCCATCGGCCTCGATGCCGTTGCCCGGCATCCCTGCCGACGCGTTCGAGATGACCGTCGAGAGCGTGCACGACGGCGACACCCTCCGCGCCCGGGTCGCGGCACCGAATGCGGTGGTCACCGACACGGAGTCGACCAGGGTGCGCCTCATCGGGCTGGATACGCCCGAGATCCAACCGGCGGTCCAGTGCTGGGGCGCGGAGGCCACCGCGAACCTGACCGCGCTGCTGCCGCCGGGCTCGACGCTGTGGGCGGCCGCCGACCGCGAGGTGCTCGACCAGTACGGTCGGCACCTGCTCTACCTCTGGACGCCCGACGGCCGTTTCGTGAACGGTGCGCTCGTCGCGCAGGGCGACGGCACGGTGATGGTCTTCGCGCCCAACACTCTGCACGAGCAGCTCTTCCGGTCGCTCGAAGCCGAGGCTGCCACCGCGGGGCGCGGTCTGTGGGGCGCCTGCTGAGGCGTTGTCAGGCGAACAGGAAGAGCACGAACCCGATGAGCGGCAGTGTGCCCTGGATCAGCGCGGGCCTCAGGTATTTTCCGCCGCTCGTGAGCAGCACGAGGGATGCCGCGAGCATCGAGCCGAGGCTGAACAGCACGAGGGTCAGCCCGGCGATCCGCAGCGGCGAATCCTGCGCACCTGCCCAGTAGAGCACCAGGCCGAGACCTGCCCCGATCGCCAGGAACAGGTTGTAGAAGCCCTGGTTGTACGCCATCGGCCTCGTGGTGTCGGCGGCGGCCTGGTCGGGAACGCCGAAGCGCTTCCACACGCGCGGCTGAGTCCACTGCACGCTCTCCATGACGAAGATGTACACGTGCAGCAGCGCCGCGAGCGCGGCGACCACGGTGGCGAGGATGGCGATCATGAGCGAACCATATCGCCCCGACTACGCTGGCGGAATGGCGAAGAGCGGCGGTTCACGGGGTAGACCGCGTCGCCCGTCCAGCGGCCAGGCACGTCCGAAACGGGATGCCGCTCCCCGGCGCACCGGCACGCCGCCGGCCGCGAAGAAGGCGAAGGCCGCCACGGTCCCTCCCCCGATCGAACCCATGCCCGCGGTGTTCGTGCTCGGTGCGATTCCCGGCGCGACCCCCGGCGGCTGGATCGACGCCTGGAAAGAGCGGGTGCCGCAGACCGAGCTCGAGCTGCGACCCATCGCGGTGTCGAATCAGCGCTCGGCTCTTCTCGGCGAGGGCCTGGATGCCGCGATCGTGCGGCTTCCGATCGACCGCGATCAGCTCAGCGTCATCGCGCTCTACGACGAGACCGCGGTCGTGGTGACATCGGTCGATTCCCACCTGACCGCGGCGGAGGAGCTCGGCCTCGAAGACCTCGCGGGTGAGATCCTGATCGTGCCGCAGGATGACGTGCTGGGGCTGCATGTACCGGGCGCGATTCCGGCATCCTTCGCTGCCCCCGAAGACACCGAACAGGCGATCGCCACCGTCGCGGCAGGTGTCGGAATCGTGATCGTCCCGATGTCGCTCGCGCGGCTGCATCGCCGGAAGGATGCCGCCTACCGGCCCCTTCGCGGTGTGCCGGAGTCGAGTGTGGCGCTCGCGTGGCCCTCGGAGCGCACGACTCCCGCGGTCGAGGCGTTCGTCGGAATCGTCCGCGGTCGCACGGCCAACTCGTCGCGGATCTGAGTTCTCCAGCCCGCCGGGTGTCGTCTCCGCGCGTGCGACCAGCGTGCGCGCGACGGGGTTGACCGCTCCCGGAAGCGGGTCCAGGATGAGGATCGTTCGGTGTCGGGAAGGATTCTGCGCCGGTTTCGCCGAGGATCGCTTCGGTCGGACACGTCACCTACAAGGGAGTAGAGATGTTCCGCAAACTTGCCATCGCCACTGTCGCGGCCGTCGTTCTCACGGGCCTGGTTGCCGCGCCCAGCGTCGCAAGTCCGCCGACCCCGAGCGGCGACGACCGACTCGCGGTCTACTCGGGAACGGTGGATGCCGAGGGCTTCGCCGCCATCATCGAGCTCGGCGTCGACCGGAGCGAAGTCGTGACGGCACCGAGTGCTGACGGCGCGGGCCTCATCGACGTTCAGGTCATCCTGAGCGGCGGTCAGGTCGAGGCGCTCGCCGCCCAGGGCACCGAACTGCAGATCCAGGCCGACCCGTCGGCGCAGCGTCGGACGATGCAGCAGACCGAGGGGGTGTTCCGGATGTACAGCGGCGACGGCGGCATCCTGGACGAGCTCATGGCGCAGGCAGCTGCGCATCCCGAAATCGCCGAGTTCCGTGTGATCGGCGAGACCGCAATGGGCGAGAAGATCGGCGCGGTGCGCGTGACGAAGGACGTCCAGAAGGCGAAGGACGGCAAGAAGCCGACGACCGTCTACGTCGCGGCCCAACACGCTCGCGAGTGGATCACGCCCGAGATGGTGCGCCGGCTGCTCGATCTCTACCTGACCGACTACGGCACCGATGACCGGATCACCCACCTCGTCGATGACACCGAGCTGTGGTTCGTTCCCGTCGCGAATCCGGATGGCTACGACTACACCTTCACGGACGGTCAGCGGCTCTGGCGGAAGAATCTCCGCGACAACAACGGCGACGGTGAGATCGCGGTCGGCGACGGCGTCGATCTGAACCGCAACTCCGAGACCCGCTGGGGCTACGACAACGAGGGCTCCTCTCCGAATCCGGCGAGCGAGACCTATCGCGGGCCGTCGCCGGCCTCGGAGCCCGAGACCCAGGCGCTCGATGACCTGTTCGGCGACATCACCCCGCAGTTCATGATCAATTACCACTCCGCCGCCGAGCTGCTGCTGTACGGCATCGGCTGGCAGGTCGCGACGCCCTCTCCGGACGACGTGATCTACGAGGCCATGGTGGGCGACGACGAGAACCCGGCTGTTCCGGATTACGACCCCGACATCTCGGCGGAGCTCTACGTGACCAACGGTGACCTCGACTCGCACATGCAGGAGGCGCACGGAACCCTGGGCTTCACCCCCGAGATGTCGACGTGCGAAGCCGCGGTGGCCTCCGTGCCCGATGACGACTGGGACGAAGAGGACTGCCAGTACCTGGGCTTCGACTTCCCGGACGACGAGAATCTGATCCAGGCGGAGTTCGAGAAGAACATCCCCTTCGCGCTGGCCGTCGCCGAGTCGGCGATCGACCCTGACGACCCTGTCTCGGTCGTGGGTCGCGACGCAGAGGACTTCCGCGTCGACTCGTTCACCGTGTCGTACGGCGACCCGCAGACCGTCGCGGTCTGGGCGAAGCGGGCTCTGACGGCCAAGAAGATGGTCTACTCGATCAACGGCGGCAAGCCCGTGAAGACCGACGTCACGGAGTGGGACGGCGGCGAGCGCTACGGCTTCGAGAACGTCGATTACTACGCCGAGTACCGCGGCGTGGTGACGGGCGCGAGCCCGGGCGACAGCGTCGAGGTGTGGTTCACGGGCACGGCCACCGGCAAGGACCTGCCGAAGGGCCAGAAGGCCGGTCCGGTCTCGAGTGAGCACTTCACCTATGAGGTCGCGCAAGACACCGGGAATTCGGTGCTGATCGTCGCGAACGAGGACTACACGGGTGTGAACCCGACGTACCCGGCGGGCACGACCGCACCGAAGTACGTCGACGAGCACGTCAACGCGCTTCTGGCGAACGGCGTGACCCCGGATGTGTGGGACGTCGACGCGCAGGGTGTGCCCCACGACCTCGGCGTGCTGGGTCACTACGACGCGGTGCTGTGGTACCTCGGCGACAACCGGCTGACGCAGGACCCCGAAGATGAGTTGACTCAATACGGTTCTGCGCAGCTGCCCGACCTCGCGGTCGCCGAGCGCCAGCAGTATCTGACGATCGCCATGAGGGACTATCTCAACCAGGGTGGCAAGGTCGCCTACGCGGGTGAGACCGCCGGGTATTACGGCATCGGCGCGAGCCAATTCGGCGGCATCTACTACGGCCTCAACGGCCACCCCGAACAGGAGTGCGCGGTGACCACCGATCCGCGCGGGGACTGCCTGCTGCTGGCTGATGACTTCACCCAGTACTGGATGGGGGCGTACGATCGCACCGCATTGACGGCCGAGGGCGTCAAGGGCACCGCCGAGCCGCTCGACGGTTTCGAGGCACTCTTCGGCGGCCCCGCCACGGTCGACAACCCGATCGACGAGGTCGGCGCCTTCACGCCGACGAGTGAGCGCCTGCCGGTCGCCGACTTCCCGCAGTTCGAGAGCTGGCGAGCGGCGGACTACACCGATGTGTCGGGCAGGATCGTCGCGGTGGAAGGCGAACTGGCGGCCGCGGCGACGCACGTCGACGACGGCTACCAGCGCCTGGGCCGAACCTTCGACCTGACCGGTGTCTCCGCCGCCGATGCCCCGACGTTCGAGGCTCAGATCGCCTACGACACCGAAGAGGGATACGACAACGTCATCGTGGAGGTGCACACGGTCGGCTCGGATGACTGGACGACCCTTCCCGACCTCAACGGCGGCACGTCGACGGTGGTGCCGACAGAGTGCGAGGCGGGCTTCTACATGGGCCTGCACCCGCAGCTCCAGCACTACCTGACACTCGGCGACCAGTGCCTGCCCACGGGCACGACAGGGGCGTGGAACGCCTTCACGGGCACATCGAATGGTTGGGCTCCCGTGGCGTTCGATCTCAGCGCCTATGCCGGCAGCACGGTAGAGGTGGTCGTGAGCTATGTCACCGATCCGAACACCGGGGGTGCGGGTCTCATCGTCGACGACACCAGGCTCGTCGTCGCGGGCTCGCCCACCCAGGCCGATGGCTTCGAAGCGGGCTTCGGCTCCTGGTCGGTGCTCGGCCCGCCCGAGGGAAGCGCAGACAACCTGAGCGACTTCGAGATCGCCGACGGACTCGGCGAGGTCGTGGCGGTCACCGCGACACCCGACACGCTGCTCTTCGGCTTCGGCCTCGAGCAGCTCGAGTCGGACGCGGCACGAGCCGACGTGGTGGCGCGGATTCTCTCCCACTTCGCGGGGTAGCGCTCGAACCGCCGGCAGCGTCAGACGAAGCCGGGGGATGTCGCCGACCTGGGTCTCTGCGACATCCCCCGAGGAACAACCCGGTGAGATCCTCGCGCCCCCGAATCGCGCCCCTGGATCTCATTGCCCCCAGTGTTCGGCACCCCCCGGTGCCGACCTGCGAACTGTTCCACGTGTGAAGAGCGGGTTCGCGCCTCCCTGATACACGGCCGCGCGAAGTTCTTTCAGAACCCGGATCCGTGGGCCTGGAACGGCGCGACGATACCTGTGCGATCGGATGCCGCCGCCAGGGCTTCGCTCGGAGTCTGGCCCGCCGCGAGACCTTCGTGCATCGCGCCGAGCAGCTCGCACGCGTCGTCGTCGGCGACGACCACGGGGGCGGCGATCACGCACCGAGTTCCGGCGTGCAGCCAGGCGCGTGCCATGCCGACGGCCTCCTCACCCCACCGCACCGACGAGCGACCGGCCTCGCAGGCCGACAGCACCACGGTGGACGGCACGCGCGGCATCCGATCGATGTCGTATCCGAACAGCGGCCCATCGGCCAGCTCGAGTCCGGAGAACATCGGGTTGTCGGAGGAGTGACGACCGTGTGCGGCGATGTGCAGCACATCCACATCCGCGGCCAGAGACGTGACATCGTCGACCGTGGCCGCCGGGACGATCACGGGGTGCAACCACGCTGCGGCCGCGGCGTCGACTTCCTCGTCGGCGCGGGCGACATCGGGACCGGCCGCGAATCCTGCTGAGCGCGGCGGCACCGCGTCGCCCCGCTGCCGCACCCACCGCGACGCTGACGCGGGCAGGGTGAAGGTCCTTTCGCGAAGCGCCGGCAGCATGGCCCAGGGGATGCCTCCCAGCAGACCCGGGACCGTGATCGCGAACCGCCGCGCGCCGGTGACCTCGACCGCGCGGTCGAGAAGCTCGCGCGAGAAGGACGACAACCGATCATCGAGCGCTCGACGCACGACTTCGCCCATGCGGCCGCGGATCATCGCCGTCATGTCGAGATCCGAGCGCAGCGCGGGAAGGGCATCGCGGATGCCGCGCCATCCGTCGATGGGAAGCATGTTCACACTCTCACTCGTGACGACGAGCACGATCAGCGAATCTCCGGAGAACACGTACGACAGCAGTGCCGTCTCGTCCTCGAGCGCGGCCTGCACCTCGTCGAGCGTCGCGCGGGGCTGGATCGCGGCAGACCCGGTCGTCGACCACTGTCGTTCGCGCATGCGCTCGCGCAGGTCACGGGCGCGCGGGTCGGACTGCCAGTCGCCGTCCTCCCTTCGCAGCATCCGGAGCTCGGCGAGGTCCTCGGCCAAACGCACGTCGGGGGGCGGCCGCAGCGGGAGGACCTGCATGCTCATATGACGCGCCCACTCCGACCATTCGAAGACGACCTCGGGTCGCCCCGACTTCACCGCGGAGTCCAGCCCTACACGGATCAGCCCGTTGCCCTGCATGACCGCGGAGGTCTGCAGATCGAGGCTCCCGAAGTCGCTCAGCCATGCCGAGAGCTCGGCCAGGCCCGCCGCTGCCTGCGTGCGAGCCTCACTGTGGCGACCTCGCGCGGAGGCGCGTGCGGCACGCACTTCGTAGGCGAGGAGACGCACCTCCATCGACGCGGTCTCCGGAACCCTGACGACCCGAGCCGGCCCGGCATCCACCTCGTGCCGGCGTGCGCGCCACAGTTCGTGCGTCATGCGAAGCGCCGCCGCATCGCTGCCGAAGCCGAAGCGCTCGAGCTCGCCGGAGGCCCCTTCCACGTCGCTGCGGGCGGGGACGCGCCGGGGAGCGGGGACATGATGGCCGGTCCGCATGATCTGACCGCCGCTGAGCTCGGCGCGCATGCGCACCGCGTCTGCTCTGGCCGCCCACGAATCGTTGCCCACCGTCCGAAAACGTCGAGCTGCACGGGTCGCGACGGGGCGCGCACGAACGGGATCGTGAGCGAGGAGGGATCTGGCCAGGTGGTATTCGGCCTCGCCACGGGATTGAGGCATTCTCTGGCGTCCGAAGACCGTCGCCGCATGAGCGAGGATCCTCTCGGCCTCGATCGTGTGCCCGGCGTCGCGGAGCACCTCGGCACGGTCGACATCGCAGACCGCGGCGAAGACCGGCGAGACGTCCACGAGGGTGTTCCGCGCCGATGACATGATCCGCATCGCGGTGATGAGATCGCCGCCGAGCAGGGCCATGTAGCCCTCGTTGTGCAGCGACTGCGCCTGGTCGATCGGCCGTTCGAGCGCGCCGAAGATCTGCGAGGCACGCGCGGCGTCGTCGGCAGCAGCAGCGAGTCGGAGTCTGCGCATGTTGACCAGGCTTCGATTGACCAGGAGGTTGGCGAGCTCCTCGGAGTCGCCGTTGAGCGCATCGATCCCCTGGGTGAGCCACCGTTCGGAGTCGTCGTAGCGACCGGCCTGCTCGGCGAGAGCGCCCAGCTGCCCGGCCAGGACGGCATACGTGTGTGCGTCGATGCCGGGCAGAGCCATCGCATCCAGGCACATCTGCGCGCCCTCGGCCGGTGATCCGGTTCTCGACTTGATGTACCCGAGGGTGCCCGCGATGCGCGCCCGAAGGTTCACGTCCTCCGCGACCTCCTGGGCGGCCAGGAGCGTCCGCATGGCCGCGGCGTGGTGCCCCTGGTTGGCAAGGCGCACGGCGGCCGCGTGGAGTTCCTCGCTCGAGCGCGCCATTGCTCCATCATGGCGCGGCTCTGCGCTCATCCGCTCAGCGCGGTCTGTCACTCGTCGCCGAGCACCTGCTGCGAGAGTTCGTCCAGCACCTCATCGCGCGCCCGGTTCAGTGCCCGTGCGCAGTCGTCGGCACCGAGCTGCGCCTGTGCCAGCGGATCCACCAGCGCCAGCGCGAGCCGGCCCGCCACGTACGGTGCTGCGAAGGATGTGCCGCTCCACAGCGCGAATCCGCCCGTGAAGTCGTCGGGGTCGATCGTCTCACGCCGCATGCCGAGGCGGTCGGCCCGGGTGCCCGCCTGCACACCGCCGTTCAGCGGCGGAGACGTGCTGAGCACGGCGGCACCTGGCGCATACGTGTGCACCCAGGCGCCGATGTTGCTGAACAGCGCCACGCTGCCGTTCGGGTTGAGCGCGCCCACCGAGACGTGCGGTGCGGCATCCGACGGATCGTCGACGCGGAAGTCCGAGCCTGCCCAGTTCCAGAGCGCGGCAGGGAAGGTGGGTCGGTCGGTCGCCTCGTTGCCGGCGGAGCACACGACCGCGCACCCATGCCGTCGAGCGATGGCAAGCAGCTCGCTGAGCGTACGGTCGAAGAGCTCGTCCTCGGGAGTCTCGTGGTAGTAGCCGAGCGACAGGCTCATCACATCTATCCGGCGACCACCGTCTTCCGAAGGTGTCGCCATCCACTTCACGAGCGTTCGCACGGCGTACATGAAGTGGCCCTCGAGGAGGGTCCCCTGACTGTCGGCGACGCGGACGGAGACGATGTCCGCCTCGGGGCACACCTGCCGGACGATCCCGGCGATGAAGGTGCCATGCCCCGCGGACGCGTCCAGTTCGCCGTCGAACTGTCCGGAGACATCTCCCACCGCTTCAGGATCGGTGTCGACATCGGCGATGCCGAGAACGGTGCCGTCCACGACGGGGCTTCTGGTCCCGATGCTC
>Ga0247741_1002556_pt1 | contig 10086 bp, 7 predicted proteins | sample UWRJL213509R2_FD_180945 | JGI IMG/M metagenome (GOLD analysis project Ga0247741, IMG submission 180945) | Plant litter microbial communities from Arlington Agricultural Research Station in Wisconsin, United States - UWRJ-L213-509R-2 | ecosystem: Environmental > Terrestrial > Plant litter >...
ATAAGGTGCGCGATTTGTTAAGTTCTCGTCATCTTCTGCTTCTGCACCAGCAAAACAGTAGTTAGGATGAAAACTTGCCAACTGATAAACGCCCAACCATCCGTGTCGTTTCAGCTGAGCCTGCGCCCAATTTAAAAATTGAGTGTAATCAAAAAAATCCTGCAAGCTATTCGGAATGATAAATAATGTAGTTTCGATTTCTGCTGCGGGTGTTTTATCTAGCAATTCCATTTCGTGAATTAATTCAGCTGATAGATCTTCTTCATTAATTGATTGACTTACCTGAAAGCGAACCCGATTTTCGTTCGTCGGCCTTGCAGAAAACGGACACAAATTTAATCCGATCACCACACTATTCAACCAAACAAACACTTCTTTTTTAACCTGGTCCATAACTACAACCATTAATTTAAAGCAGAATTAATTGAGCAAAAAAAAGAGCTGCAAGCAGCTCTTTTCTCGTTAAATCCTGATTAAGGATTTTTAATTTTAGCAACTTCTTGTAAGTGAGACTGATAACTTTTGAAATCATACTCACCGTTAATATTAGCAAGCTGATTAGAAATTGAAGTGCGTTGTTCAGCGGGCACTTTATCATCTGTTCCCAAATGTACTGCACTTAAGGCTATGACTGCATAATCGCCTTTGGCAATTCTTACGCTGCCGAGTACAGGCTTATCATTTACAGGTGCAGCCAAACCAAACGCATACTGCATTACATCACGATCTGTTGCGGTGTCAGTGCGAGCAATACCATTTGCAATTTTAACCTCTACACCCAGAGTTTTTGCTTGATCTGCAAGTGACGCGCCTGAAGCAATGGCCGTAGTAATTTGGCTAGCTTGTTGTGCCAGTAAAGCTTGTGTTTTTTCTGCACGCACTACACTTGTAATTTGTTCTTTGACAGATTCAATTGACTGTAATTGAGCGGGCTTGCGATCGGTTTTTTTCAAAACTAAAACACGACTTGGTTCTAACTCAAGAATTTCACTAGGATTCCCCTGCTCCAAAACTTCAGTAGAAAAAGCTGCCGTAACAACTGCATTATTTGCAGTTAAATCTTTGCCACCTGTTTTACCAAACAATCCGGTATTTTGGGAGGTCAAGCCTAACTCTTTAGCAACTTCAGTTAAGCTATCTGCGTTGTAGGCCAAGTCTTTCAGTTTCTCAAGCTTCACCGCGAATTGGCTTTCTGCTTCAGTACGCTTAATTTGATCAATTATGCCTGCTTTCGCTTCTTCAAAAGTTGGGGCTTTGGAACCGCGTTCAGACAATAATTTAATGATATGAACACCTGCATCAGTTTTTACGGGAGCCGATACTTCACCAACTTTTAATTTTGCTAGAGCATCTTCAAATTCAGCAGGAAATGCATCGCCAGCTGAGAAACCTAAATCGCCACCTTGATTTTTTGAACCGGCATCTGCAGAAAATTCGGTTGCCAATTTAGCGAAATCTTCGCCAGCAACCAATTTGGCTTTTACTTCCTCAGCACGTTTTTGTGCGTCGGCACCTTCTAACAAAATGTGCGCAGCTTGACGTTCGGTTTTAGCAACAAATGATTTAGTATTTTGCTCAAATTGTTTTTGAACTTGATCGTCAGATACCACAATATTTTTAGCTAATTCGGCAGTGCTTAATTCGACATAATCAACTGCAACTTGCTCGGGAGTCGTAAAAGTTTGTCGGTTTGCATCGTAATAGGCTTTTACATCTTTATCTTCCACTGTCACCGATTTCTCAGCACGATCCGCTGGCAATATCAAATAGCTAAAATCGCGAGACTGAAAGCTTAAACCAATAATATTTTTCAATTCTGCTGGAGTAACAAATGAAGTGTTGGCAATCGCAAATTGCAATTGATTGATCAATGTATCTTCAGCGACCGCTTTTTGATAAGTGGTAGGTGTAAAACCTTGATAGCGAAGCATCTGTAAAAATCTATCTTGGTTAAAAACACCATCTTGCTGAAAAGCTGGCGATGAATAAATTTCTTTATTAATAGACGCTGTATTTGCAGCGAAACCGCCTTTTTTGGCTACCTGCGCAAGTAAAGAACGTTGGATCAAGCTTTCGATTACAGGCTGACGCAATTTTTCGTCGGTGAGATATTCTGCAGGAACAGATTCACCGTAACGACTAAGAATTTGTTGTTTGCGATTTTGAATACCGCGAGCAATATCGGTCTCGGTAATTTTTTCGCCATTAACGCTAATTGCTCTGCCGGAATCTGCATTTTTTTCAAACAGAGCTTCAGTACCCCATAATGCAAAAATTACTGCAATTAATCCGATGATTATTTTTGCAACTATGCCCGTAGATTTGTCGCGCAATTCTTGTAGCATTTTTTAAAACTCCAAACAGACTTTCTAACTTATTAGCAGAAAAAGCATTCACAAATTCATGTTGCTTTACAGTGATGATAACCCGCAATTATTCGATTTATAAAAACGGCTTAATAAAAAAGGCGCACTTAAAAAATGCGCCTTTTTCCTACCCTACCACCAACGTGATGAACAGAAGTCGGCGGCAAAATATTAAATTAATTAACCGCGTCTTTTAACGCTTTACCAGCTTTAAAGCCTGGAACTTTAGACGCAGCAATTTGAATTTCTTTACCAGTTTGTGGGTTGCGGCCAGTACGCGCAGCACGTTCTTTCACAGAGAAAGTACCGAAACCAACCAATACAACTGAATCACCATTTTTCAGAGCAGTAGTGATATTTTCAACAACTGCATCCAGAGCGCGGCCGGCTGCTGCTTTTGGAATGTCTGCTGAGGCGGCAATCGCTTCGATAAGTTCAGTTTTGTTCACACATGACCCCTTTCTGATTATTTGTTCAATTAATTTGCGCCCTTAATCCGGAAAGACCAAGGCAAGCGCTACCTTTACAATAAAAATGAACTGCGATTTATACCAACTGAGAAGATGAGGGTCAAGGACACATCGAGCTTTCTATGCAGCAATTTGAATTTTGTACATTTTATAGCCGCCGTCCTTGGCGACATTGTGTCGTTTTCACACGATTCACACTCTAGTGAGTGCTAATACGTGTTGACTCAGATTTTTGTGCTGCCTGTTCAAGCGCGCGATACTCTTCATCTGACAAGGGTTTCGGCATATGACTCAGTGCAATCTCCAATACTTCATCAATCCATTGAACGGGCTTAATAGATAAATCAGCTTTTATGTTGGCTGGTATTTCTTTCAAGTCACGTTCATTACCTGCAGGAATGATAACGGTTTTGATTCCACCACGATGTGCAGCAAGTAGCTTTTCTTTCAATCCACCGATGCGCAAAACTTCACCTCGCAAAGTGATTTCGCCCGTCATCGCTACATCAGCACGCACTGGGATACCAGTTTGGACAGATACCAGCGCTGTGCACATGGCGATACCCGCGCTCGGGCCGTCCTTAGGAGTTGCACCCTCAGGAACGTGAATATGGATATCCACTTTCTCATGATAGTCAGGAGCAATACCCAAAACCTGCGCACGTGATCTCACTACCGTCAAGGCAGCCTGAATCGACTCTTGCATTACATCGCCTAGCGAACCAGTTTTGATGATTCTGCCTTTACCAGTTACCGCAGACGACTCAATAGTAAGCAACTCGCCGCCTACCTGAGTCCACGCCAAACCAGTTACTTGACCCACTTGATCATTGAGCTCTGCTTTTCCAAAATCAAACTTATGAACGCCCAACAATTCTTCGAGCTCAGCAGAATCGATCACATCTGCCTTTAAACTTTTAGCTTTAACATGGCGAGTAACAACTTTACGGCACAGCTTAGCGATCTCACGCTCCAAGCCACGTACACCGGCTTCACGAGTGTAATAGCGCACTATGTCGCGAATAGCTTCTTGCTTAATATCAACTTCATCTTCTTTGAGTCCATTAGCTTTCATTTGCTTTGGAATCAGATAACGCTCAGCAATACTTAACTTTTCAGCTTCGGTATAACCTGGTATGCGAATTACTTCCAAACGATCCAACAGTGGACCGGGAATATTCATGGAATTCGACGTACACACGAACATAACGTCAGATAGATCGTAATCAACTTCAAGGTAATGATCGTTGAAGTGATTGTTTTGCTCAGGATCTAGCACCTCAAGCAATGCCGACGCCGGATCGCCGCGATTATCCATACCCATTTTGTCGATTTCATCGAGCAAAAATAGCGGATTTTTCACACCGACTTTTGCCATTTTTTGAATCAGTTTGCCGGGCAAAGAACCTATGTACGTTCGTCTATGACCACGAATTTCAGCTTCATCACGAACCCCGCCCAACGCCATACGCACAAATTCGCGATTGGTTGCGCGGGCTATAGATTCACCCAAGGATGTCTTACCAACACCTGGTGGGCCAACTAAACAAAGGATTGGGCCTTTAATTTTTTTCACGCGCTGTTGCACTGCGAGATATTCGAGAATGCGCTCTTTAACTTCATCCAAACCGAAATGGTCTTTATTCAAGACTTCTTCAGCACGTGCCAAATCATGGCGTACCTTGCTGCGCTTGGACCAAGGCACCTTTATCATCCAATCAATGTACGCTCGCAGCACAGAGGCTTCCGCAGACATTGGGGACATCATTTTCAACTTATTAGCTTCGGCTCGGGCTTTATCTTCAGCGTCTTTGGGCATTCCAGCAGCTGCAATTCGCTTGTCGATATCATCGGATTCGTTAACTTCTTCGCCCATCTCGCCAAGTTCTTTTTGAATGGCCTTAATTTGCTCATTCAAATAGTACTCACGCTGGCTTTTTTCCATTTGTTTTTTAACGCGGCCGCGAATTTTCTTTTCGACCTGAAACACATCAACTTCGGTATCCATCAGGCCCAATAGATGATCGAGACGCGCCCGCACGTCAATTATCTCTAGTACGGCCTGCTTTTGTGGTAGCTCTAAAGACATATGAGCGGCGATGGTATCCGTCAACCTACCAGGATCATCAATACCAGATAGCGACGTGATGACCTCAGCAGGAACCTTTTTGCTGAGATTTACATATTGTTCAAATTGGCTGACAGCGGCCGAGACCATGGCATGGGCTTCAGAACCAGACACTCCTACTTCTTCAAGCGGAGCAATTTGCGCCTTAAAATAGGTTTCAAGCTCTTCAATTTTTTCTATTCGCGCACGCTCTTTGCCTTCAATCAACACTTTCACAGTGCCATCTGGCAACTTTAGTAACTGCAGGATTGAAGCAATGGTACCGACGCTATAAAGGTCTTCTGCTTTCGGGTCATCGAGAGATGGATTTTTTTGGGCAACCAGCAGAACGTGCTTGTCCGCAGCCATCGCTATTTCTAACGCCTCTATTGATTTCTGCCGCCCAACAAACAACGGCGTTACCATATGCGGGTACACGACCACGTCACGAAGCGGTAACAGGGGAAGTTCATTTAATGTAGATGAAGCAAAATCTTGTGTTTCCATTAGGCATCCTCACGTGAAGAGGTAAAGACCTCATTACCTACAATAAGAGTGGGGGAACTTTTTTTAATTACAAGTTTTTTAGCCACAAATATGTAAAAAGGGCGCTTGATAGCACCCTTTTTATACACAACGATTAAAGAAACATCAGGCCGGATTATTCGTCTGATGCAGCCTTCGCAGGTCGCTCAACGCTTTCGTAAACAAGCAAAGGCTCAGACTCGCCCCTAATCACCGCTTCATCTACTACGACTTTGACAACATTTTCTTCAGACGGAATTTTGTACATGGTTTCGAGCAATACATTTTCCATAATTGAACGCAAACCACGAGCACCGGTTTTTCTTTCCATGGCGCGAGAAGCAACTGCATCCAGGGCGTCAGGACGGAAATCGATTGAAACACCTTCCATTTCAAACAAGCGTGCATATTGCTTGGTGAGTGAATTTTTAGGTTCAGTCAAAATTTGAATAAGCGCTGCCTTGTCCAATTCATCCAGCGTCGCAATTACTGGCAAACGACCAACGAACTCAGGAATCAAACCATACTTAACTAGGTCTTCGGGCTCAAGATCATGCAAGGTTTCGCCAAAATTGCGTTTTTCATCCTTACTCTTAACTTCAGCAGAGAATCCGATACCCCCCTTCTCCGAACGGTCACGGATAACTTTATCCAAACCAGAAAATGCGCCGCCACAGATGAACAGAATATTCGATGTATCTACCTGCAGAAACTCCTGCTGTGGGTGCTTACGACCACCTTGCGGCGGAACTGATGCAACTGTGCCTTCAATCAACTTAAGCAGAGCCTGCTGTACACCTTCACCCGATACATCGCGGGTGATTGATGGATTGTCAGATTTACGTGAAATCTTATCTATCTCATCGATGTAAACGATGCCTTGCTGAGCTTTATCTACATCGTAATCGCATTTCTGCAGCAATTTCTGGATGATGTTTTCCACATCTTCACCAACATAACCAGCTTCAGTAAGTGTGGTTGCATCGGCGATAGTGAAAGGAACATCAAGCAAGCGCGCCAAGGTTTCGGCGAGCAACGTTTTACCGCTACCAGTCGGGCCAACCAAAAGAATATTACTTTTGCCCAGTTCGACTGGTTCTTTTTCTTTGGTTTTTGATCCCAGGCGTAAACGCTTGTAATGATTGTAAACCGCTACAGCCAGTACCTTTTTAGCGCGACGTTGACCAATAACATATTGGTCAAGAATGCCCGCAATCTCATGTGGCTTGGGCAACTTCTCAGACGCACCTTCGGTAGTACTTTCTTGAATCTCTTCGCGAATAATATCGTTACAAAGATCAACACACTCATCGCATATAAATACAGAAGGGCCTGCGATCAGCTTGCGAACTTCGTGTTGGCTTTTTCCGCAAAATGAACAGTAAAGTAACTTCCCGTTTTTATCGCCGGTATCACCAGTGTGATCGGTCATTGGAACCACTCCATCTCAGTAGGCAACAATCTGCCTGGAAAACTAGATACAAAACAGCTGACAATTCGAACCCGGTAAATACGGTATTAATGCAGCGTCTGGCTTTGTACTTACTTAATGCGCTTTTCGATTACATCATCGATCAAGCCGTATTCTTTGGCTTGCTGAGCAGACATGAAATTATCACGCTCGGTATCCAACTCAATACGCCCGACCGTCTGACCAGAATGCTCAGCCATCAGCTGATTCAACTTGGCGCGAATTTTCAAAATTTCTTGCGCTTGAATATGAATATCAGACGCCTGACCTTGAGCACCGCCGCTTGGCTGATGAATCATTACTCGCGAATTGGGTAGACAGAAACGCTTGCCTTTGGCACCTGAATTCAGCAAGAAAGCACCCATGCTGCAGGCTTGGCCAATACACATGGTGCTTACATCTGGCTTGATAAATTGCATGGTGTCGTAAATCGACATACCAGCAGTTACCGAACCGCCCGGAGAGTTAATATATAAATGAATATCTTTATCTGGGTTCTCAGCTTCCAAAAACAAGAGCTGAGCCACAACTAAGTTCGCCATGTAATCTTCTACGGGGCCAACCAGGAAAATTACGCGCTCTTTTAGTAAGCGGGAATAAATATCAAATGAGCGTTCGCCACGAGCGGTTTGCTCAATAACCATTGGCACTAAACCATTGGTGATAATCGAAGGTGCATTTTTAGAGTAATCGTAAGACATATTGCCTTTTATCCTTAAACAAAGGTTGCAGCAACTTTTGGGATCGCCCCAAAGTCGACAGAATGGACAATAAGGAGCTTAACCTGTGATTTGATTATATGCCAGTATCAAGCGCAAATTGGGGAGAAATTGGAGAGCAGGAAGGCCGCAAAACAGGCGTTTTGCGGCTTTTTTGAGCAAATTAACGTTGCGCGTTAGCTTTGATAATTTCGTCGTATGCTGATGCTTGATCAGTAACTTTGGCACCGGCCAAAACATAGTCAACAACTTGATCTTCCAGCACAGCCGATTCAACACCTGACAACAACTCTTGGTTGCTGTTGTAGTACTCAACTACTTCCTTGGGCTCTTGATAAGTTGATGCTATATCTTCAATCATTGATTTAACGCGTTTTGCGTCCGGCTTCAATTTGGCAGATTTTACAATCTCGCCCACGATCAAGCCCAAAGTTACACGACGCTCCGCCTCTTCCTGGAACATGGTATCTGGCAACAATGACTTAACATCAAAGTTTTGCTGTTGGCCACCAAAACGTTGCAGCATTTGGTTGCGCAAAACTTCGATTTCGTTGGCAATCAAAGCTTTTGGAAGATCAGTTGTGTGAGATGCTAACAAAGCATCCATTACCTGAGTTTTAACTTTAGCTTTCAACGCATTGGACAATTCGCGGTCCATATTGGCTTTAACTTCTTTGCGGAATTGCTTTTCGCCGCCCTTCTCAACACCGAACTTAAGGAAGAATTCTTTATTTAGTTCAGGTAGTTGCGGAGCAGATACAGAATTTACTTTAATTGCGAATTGAGCTTCTGCACCTTTCAATTCTTCAGCTTGATAATCAGCCGGGAAAGTTACAGTGATGGTTTTTTCTTCGCCAGCTTTCAAGCCAACCACGCCAGCTTCAAAACCGGGAATCATTGAATTTGAGCCCAAAACCAGGTTTTGGCCTTCGGCTTTACCGCCAGCGAACTCAACGCCATCTTTGGTGCCGACAAAATCAATATTTACTTGATCGCCATCTTGTGCAGCTCGATCAGCAATTTCCCACGTGGTTTGGTGCTTGCGAAGCACTTCGATCATATTGTCTACATCAGCATCGTTAACTTCAGCCGTATGACGAGTGATTTCAAACGCGCTCAAGTCACCCAAGGTTACCGTTGGATAAACTTCAAAAATAGCAACGTATTCAAGATCTTTACCCGCTGCTAATTGCTTGGGCTGGATTGCTGGCTGACCGGCCGGTCTAACATTTTCTTTTTGCACGGCAGCATAGAAAGAACGATTGATAACATCACCAACCACTTCCTGGCGCACGCCAGTTCCAAAACGCTTCTTAACTTCTGACAGAGGCACTTTACCTTTACGGAAGCCTTTGAGTGTCACTGTACGAGCAGCTTGCTTTAAACGATTTTCGACTTCGGCTTCAACTTGTTCAGCGGGCACGCCAATAGTCAGGCGACGTTCTAGACCAGAAGTTGTTTCGAGAGAAACTTGCATATCTGCCTCGTGAGATAGGTGTAATCAATATTAAAAGAGCCGCGATGCGGCTCCAGGGAATTATATGGTGCGGACGGAGAGACTCGAACTCTCACACCTTGCGGCGCCAGAACCTAAACCTGGTGTGTCTACCAATTTCACCACGTCCGCTAAGCTTTACTTGATAAAGCAGTTCTATTTCTTGCTAACCGTTTGATTTTTATACGAATATTAAATCAATCAAACAGCCCTGTGCATGAAGGGTGCGAATTGTGCCATAGACACTTGCAGTGATCAACCTTCAGAGTCGATTGAAGCTTAAATTTATTGAGTAATTAGATAAAAACGTTGCAGTTACTTAAAACTCGGCACTGGTTTCACGCTGACGCAGCACCAAAGCTACGAATTCAGCATGCCATTGTTTAATAACGTCCAAGCCTATTTGAGGTAGATCAGCTTCCAAATCCAGATTGACACTCACAATCAAATTATCATCCGGCTGATCGTTAGCTCGTTTATTCGATTGCTTGGGAGCCTGCCAAAGCGAATCATAATATTCATGCAATTGAGCCAACCAAGAATTCTTATCCTCACGCAATGCGAATAGCTCATCCGCTTCTGCCGGATGTTTTGTTGCGGCCTCAAAGGCTGTTATTAAATCCTGTTCGTTGCGCACACTAATCGCATGCTTTAAGCCATAGGTTTCAGTTAGCTCGCGCAAATAATGCTGATACGCGGATGCCAAATGAAATGCTGCAGCTTCCATTAAGGAGTTGCGATAAATAGGTTTTAACGAATCCTCATTATCACCGACCAATAAAATGTTGGCCTGCGCGAGCTTTTGATTAACGCGGGTAAGGGAAAGATTGGCCATAAACGTAACTCTATAAAATGATGACTTCAGAAACACAAAAAAGCCCTAAGGCTTTTTTTGTTTTCATGCGGCGAGCAACAACCAAATTATTTGGATGA
>Ga0247741_1002557_pt1 | contig 10082 bp, 14 predicted proteins | sample UWRJL213509R2_FD_180945 | JGI IMG/M metagenome (GOLD analysis project Ga0247741, IMG submission 180945) | Plant litter microbial communities from Arlington Agricultural Research Station in Wisconsin, United States - UWRJ-L213-509R-2 | ecosystem: Environmental > Terrestrial > Plant litter >...
TAGACCGAAGCGGTGTTCAAATCGATATATACACTCAAAAACAACTTCCTTGCACCACCTGTCAACCGCAAAGGAACTGCCTTAAGGGCAGTTCAACGTGAACTGCCTCAAGTCTTGCCTCCGGTGTAAGGGGATAGCGGCTTTAAAATGTACTAGTAAGTAGTACGTACTCGAACTACTGGGGTGTGGTCTCGAGCTTGTACCCAGCTGCCTGTGTTCGTTCGTGTTTCTTGAGTCTTGTATTCATCGCCATTGACCAGCTGGCCCACTGATTCCGAATACCAATCCGAATCGTGTTGCAGAGAAATTAGTGGCTATGCAACTGACGGAACACCACGGGGCCACGGGGCGTCGGCTAGAAGATCATTATCTTACACCACCACCAGGGTCCAGATTGCACCTGCCACCGCTTCAAATCGCCGATTTTTTGTATTTCCATCGGCGTATATTACGATGTCTTCCACTGTGGTTCCTCTACCTTTTGGTGAAAACGACGATACAACGGCGAGCCCTATCATTAGGGAGATCGCTATGAAGAACTATCCGAATTTCGTTCCGCGAAATAACTTCGATATACTGGTCCTTGCGTGTGGGACCTATACGGGGCCGAAAACACAAGACGATATCTGTGCTTTTATTGACGACTCATTGCGATCCGGTATTCCTGGTTCGCTGTTTTCTGTAATGAAGTCTAGGGCGTTTGCAATTGCAGATACGGCCATGGGGATGCCTGCCGAGGAAGTTATGGGTGTGCGTTGCAAGCTGGTTTCTATATAATACCAATCACTGAAGTGGATGGCATTATCCAGGTTAAACCCTCTCATGGTGATCCATATGTTCGCATACGGCCAATTCCTGGCAGTTACCTGTCCATTCGTTTGTGGCCATCGTCCCCCTTGAACAGGTCATTTTGCCTTGATTTTGTTATGACATGCGACCAGACTCCCGTTAATGTCCCCCCCGAATTTGAGCTCCATGCCCAATCAACCATCTGGCAGCCAGGTGGTGGCAGGCTATATTCACTTGAGGCTGTGGGCTGGGGAAGGGACGAGCCAATCCCAGATGGATGTGAGAAGTTTCTGCTACCAGAAGGGATGAAATGTATTCTTGTTCGCCCAGGAAAGAACAATGTTGTGTTTACAGTACCGCCACACCCAAACCCTGCGCCTGAGCCCAAAAATCCTGGTGAAGATGTTGTCACCTTTTCGTAGCTCACCCTCGTGTACATCACCAACTACTCAGTATAAATTTGACCATGGTTACAGGATCGTACCACCATTTAGAGGTTTGGCAGCTCATGATAGCCCGAGCCCTGTAGTCAGCGGTTACCAGCTAGCTCACTACATAGGTAAGCGATGTGAAGACCAGCTAAGCGGCTTGCTCAGATTTGAGGACATGGATTATTCTATTACCCTACTTCTGATGCAGGTTTTGTTTACACCAAATTGACCTAAGTATTGCAGTGGTCCCAACTTCGCAGGCGTCAGCTGCACAGACAGGCCACAAATTGTGAATACCATTGGGAGACAAGAACAATATATATTATTTCTTTGTAAACATATCGGAAGCGAGAACACCAAATGCAATGACGATGCCTCCGGAACCCAGTAGACTCCAAAAGGTGAGCACTTCCACTCCGGCGCCAAAGAGAACCTAGTCAAATGTAAATGTTAACAAGGTGATTAGATACATCACTGTAAGAGGCTCACGTCGGAAATCAGCACCAAAACAATTGTCAAAAGATTCCCGACTGATACAATAATTGGGCCCCAAAGTCCCAAGAGAAGCTATTGTCGAAGCGTGAATAAATGCTCTCATATTCATCAAAGTAACTAAACGTACCATGAAACCACCATTGAACACCACACCACTCAGTGCGATACATGCTATCGAAAACACTGTCCTAGCATTCGACGGAAGCCTGAATATTTCCACCCCAGACCAATGCAAGAAAGGTATGGGTATCCACATGATGTTTAACGTGAAGAAACCCAATAATGCCGTCAACAGATTTGGATGGAACCCAAATGGAGGTGGATAAACCGCGTCCGACGCGTCGACTCCATTGATAGTGTTGTCGTTGGCGAGGGATATAGTTGTGAGGGATATATTTTCTTCATCATCTTCTGGGATTGACTCGTACTGTCGCTCAGCTGCGCCCTCCGGATCGGATGGTAAGGCTGCATATATTTTGTAGAAGACTTGGTAGAGACCATAGCCGAAGGATGCAAGGAGTGTCAATAGGTTACCCAGGAGGGGTGCGGACGGTTTGATGGAGAAGGATGGGGTGGTGGCTGCCTTAATATCTGTCGGCTCGTCGGTCGACGCAGTGGCACCGCCGTACACGACAGCTACAGTGCCCATTGTCGCGAAAACAATAGCTAGCAGCCGTTTAGGATCCCATTTGAGCTTGAACACCTTGACGCTGATGAGGTACACGAAGAAAGCGTTGGTATTCCCGATAGCTTTGACGAAGACAGGTTTACAACACAACTGGATAAGAGAGGCCAATGTGATTTACCTGTTACATCGGCCATTCTAAACACGGAAAGCAGAGTGAGCAGGATTCAGATTAAGCAGGACAAGAACTCACGATGACATGGACACAGCTGCGAACCAGAGGAGCGAGGGCCATGTGTATCCGAATGTCAAGGCAAGGACGACTCTCAAGAACTTTGCAGTAGGAAATACAAACCTGGTAGATTTCTCGGGAGGAGCCATGTGGTTGGAGATGGCGAGTGCGAGACCTTTTATTAGGGCTACGGCTGAGTGATTCGTTGTGGCAAGGAGGTATAATAGATGCAAGGGGAATATTATGGTGAACGACGAGTGTACGAGATAGCTGAGCATGGATCAGCCATGAGGGAGCTCTCACGCGAACAACTCACAATAGAAAGAATGGCTGGCGATAACCAAGCGTTGTTTGGACATACTGGGTATATTTAATATCAGATTTGACAAAGACGATGAGGCTGATATAGTACTCACCTGAGTGAGCTCGCTCTCTATAACAAATCCGAGCAATGTAAGGATAAATATCGCAACCGCAAGCTTTCCGCCTACATGAGGCGTCGCGAGCGCTTCCAGGGTTCTATTGTGCATTTAGAGTCTGGGCATGCGTCTCGGGTTGCGAAACGGTAAATATCTATCCAGCAGTGGAGGTCAGAGCAATGGTGGGTTAGGGTCGGGGCTGGGATCAACAGCACTAGGTCTCCATTGATTCTATATACTGGGTTCTTGTACGGCCTTAAATACAGGAGTGACTGAACCTGCGGGGACGAATGCAGTTGAGTGAGAGAACGAAGCACTCAGCTATCCTTCCTGGTGATCGTGAAGTCACAGTCACGTAACCCGGCGGGAAACCTTGAAGTTTAAGTCCTCACCGGGCACTGCTCTCGTCCAGCTAACCATTGACAACGCGATAACGCGTGTACGCGCTGCGTCTTCCCCATTCACCCACTAGGATCCTCATTCGCATCACTGGCATGTCGCCTCAAGAGCCTCAAGAGTGATACACATCAAGGTGATGTTCCAGTAGCTACTGGAAGGTAGCGGCACAGTTTTTTTGGGGTGAGCTAAAGCTTTTCAAGCAACCCTATATGACTGGTTGATATAGTATATTTGGTCGGAACAGGTCGATTCGGTTGGTAATGCTACCGTGGTAGAACAGCAACTTTTTTGGGTGGCTCCTGAGTTACTTCCATTATGAAGTACTGTTTGGACACTCAGTTGAACTAAAGATATAGATATGTGAATAAGGCTTCGTTGTTCTAATCTATGAAGTGTATGCGACACGGTTATTCATCTTCGAGGCTCTCATAAGATCAGACGCGTCTTATCACATCACGTCATCCATGTCTCGTCTCACCCTCATCGTCGCAGCCACAAAAGCTAACGGAATCGGCGCAAACGCGCGTCTTCCGTGGCGCCTTCCGAAGGAGATGAAGTACTTTTCCCAAGTTACGTCGCACGCACCAGAGGGACGCCAAAACGCGGTCATTATGGGCAGGAATACCTGGGAGAGTATACCGAAGAAGTTTCGACCCCTGCCGAAACGCGTCAATGTGGTTGTTAGTAGGAATCCGGCCTATGAGCTGTGAGTGGTTTCATGTACTCAGATGAGACTTATAGATTGAGGATGGACTAGGGGAACGGATAGCTCAGCTGTACTCAAGGACAGCCTCGCGTCGGCTTTAGCGCTCCTGCCTTCATCCTCAAACTCAAGCTCAGCCTCAAACACACTTGCCCACGGATTCATTATTGGAGGGGCAACGTTATATACCGAAGCACTCGCTCTCCCACTTTCCAAGACGGAGCCCTGCGTCGACCGCGTCTTGGTCACGCGCATCCTAGAGCCAGAGTTTGGGGAATGTGATGTGTTCATGCCTGATTTTCTAAGTCAAGGCGCTGATGCGAAGGAGTGGAAGAGATCGAAACATGAGGAGCTGAGTGACTGGGTTGGGTTCGAGGTGCCTGAGGGCACACAGGAGGAGAATGGGGTGAAATATGAGTTCCAGATGTGGGTTCGCGGAATGTAGGTTTGAATTTGGATTTTTATGATATTAAGTAGATTGTAGGTTGTCTGGTACATGTCGAGTTGGTTTTTCCTCGCCACCTTCTATGCTCTAAATCAACCTTGGCGCTACGAAGGATCGTCAACACAGGCACTGAGGGTAGAAAAAGAAACACACCTGTTTATGTTTTGGATTCTTCGAGCACACAACATACATCCTCCCCTTCCTCTTCACAATATTGCACCCATCACACATAATCTTGATAGACGAACGGACTTTCATGCCTCGCGTCAGTGGAGGAATTTGTGTCGCCGCTCGTGAGACGGCATGGTGGTGCGGGTGCGGGTGTGCAAGTGGGAGAGACGCAACGCGTACACGCGCTATTAATGGTCGGCTGGACGAGAGCAGTGCACGGAGCATGTTTGGTCGTCGTTGAACGTCGGTAGAGTCAAACTTTGCGCTCGCTGCGTTTCGGTTTCCCGCTAGTTCACGTGGCCGTGCGAATAACCAGATACAGCATCCGAAATGACCATGCAGAGTGTTTCAAGGCTTGCCACTTCAATTCCCTCATCAACCACGTTCGTCGCTGCAGGTTCAGTCGTTTATATAAGGCCGTACCAGGACCCAGTATATATACTCGCCAGCAAACGAGCGCGGTTGATCCCAGCCTTTATTGCAATCCACCATTATACAAGGCCGTTACGCTAAAGTCCGCTGGATACATTCGTTATTCTGCAGCCCGAGACTAGATGCACAATAGATCCTCAGAACCTCTCGCGACGCCTCATGTAGGTGGAAAGCTCGCAGTTGCGATCTTTATCGTTACATTGCTCGCGTTCGTTTTAGAGAGCGAACTTACTCAGGTAAGTTCCGTATCGCCCTCATCACTTCTGTTGATCCGATATTGAATATACGCAGTATGTCCAAACAACGCTTGGCTATCGCCAACCATTCTTTCTATTGTGAGTGGGTCGTGTGAGAACTATAGCAACTACCTGACCACTCTCTGCTGCCGTTCAGCTACCTCGTACACTCGTCATTCGCCATAATATTCCCATTACATCTATTATATCTCATTGCTACAACGAATCACTCGGCTGTAGCCCTAATGAAAGGTCTCGCACTCGCCATTTCCAACCACCTGGCACCTCCACATAAATCTACTAAATACCATTTTCCTACCGCAAAGTTCTTGAGACTTGTCCTTGCGATGACATTCGGAATTACATGGCCTGCGCTCCTCTGGTTTGCAGCTGTGTCATTGGCATCGTAAGCTTTCGTCGATCCTGATATGAATCACGCTCATTTTACATCTTCAGAATGACTGATGTGACTGGTAAATCTCCTTGAATTCTCTCATCTCATTGAGGTCTGAAATTGTCTCCTTCAAGCCATCTGGAACACCAACGCATTCTTCGCGTATCTCATCAGCGTTAAGCTGTTTAAGCTCAAATGGGAGACTAAACGGCTGCTAGCCGTCGTTATTGCGACGGTGGGCACTGCAGCTGTGGTGTACGGCGGTACCACTGCATCGCCCGACAAACCGTCAGACGCTGGAACAGCCACGATCCCATCTTTCTCCATCAAACCCTCCGCGCCCCTCATGGGTAACCTATTGACACTCCTTGCATCCTTCGGCTATGGTCTCTACCAAGTCCTCTACAAGATATATGCGGCTTTACCATCCGATCCTGAGGTAGCAGCTGAGCGACTGTACGAATCAATCCCAGAAGATGATGAAGAAAGCGTATCCCTTACCAACGACAACACTATCAATGGAGTCGACGCGTCTGACGCGGTGTATCCACCTCCATTTGGGTTCCATCCAAATCTGTTGACGTCGTTATTGGGCTTCTTCACGTTGACCATCATGTGGATACCCATACCCTTCTTGCATTGGTCTGGAGCGGAGATATTCAGGCTTCCGTCTAATGCATGGACGTTGTTTTCGATTGCGGGTATTGCATTGAGTGGTGTGGTGTTCAATGCAGGTTTCATGGTGCGTTTCGGTTCGATGGGAATAAGAGCGCACATTCACACCTCAATTATAGATTCTCTTGGGAATTTGGGGCCCAATTATCGTTTCAGTAGGGAATCTCTTGACTATCGTTTTGGTGCTGATTTCCGATGTGGGTGTCTCACGAAAATGCGTTCAATTGCCGTGCTGACACTTTGGCTCAATTAGGTCCTCTTTGGCGCTGGGGTAGAAGTACTTACCTTTTGGAGTTTGGTGGGCTCCGGAGGCATCGTCCTCGCATTCGGCGTCCTCGCTTACGACATGTTTACAAAGAGATAATAGAATGGTGGCATCCCCGATCCGTGTTCTGTCTGTGGAACTGGTGCGCCCGCTGATAGGGCGATTTGGTGATCTTCGACTTGACCAATTTTCCGGTTTAGACAATGACATTTGCAGGGGATCTGCCATGGATGAAGGAACAATCCACATCCTTCAAGCCCAGTAACCTGCTCAGCTGATCTTCCCGTTAGCAGTACATATGTTTCTTGCGTCGCGGCGACTCGGGTCAGCATTTGAAAGCTGCAACTTGTGACAATTCATACCTCGAGGCTCACACATTGGACCAATCCAGGGTTAGACCAGCTCTCTGAGCTTCATCCCTTCGTTTTTACAACATCACGGTCCTCGTAGTCAACAGTACCGCCTTCTTATGTCATGTCTTTGAGCTCACAAGCTTATACTACCCCTGCAACCATGCAAGTCAGCATAGGTCGGCACGTCATAAAGTATATTGGAGGCAATTAGGTGAAGAAACCTCGTATACGCAGATGAATGGGGGTAGGATCCATCAAAGGTGATACATATGCCAGCTGGCGGGTGTGGACGAGATATAGAAACAAAGGTTGTCATACAACTCCTATATGTAAAACCACCCCAAAAATGAGCCATAAATCCACCCTAACAATATGCCAACCACAAATCTAAATCCTGACATGAACATGAGCGATCCAAATTATTCGAAGTATTCATTGAATGATGGGCTTACCAAAGTTAATAGCTTCAGAAAGTGTTAAAGAAGTTCGCAATACAACCTTCAAATCGAGCTGAAGATCATTTCCAACGTGAGCCATGATGTACGCATAGGTGTCGCATTCTGTCGTTCTGCCTTGGTACAAGACCGATAGGATTGTGAGAGCTCTCTGGCGGTCGGATTTGTAGATTTCGGTGATGTAGCTGACAGCACGTTCTGCTCGGTCGCGGTGGAGGCGGACGACGGTATCAACGTCGATGGCGAGGCGGTCCGTCGCCCAAGAAAGGGGGTTGACTGGACCCGCTGGGCGCGGCTGGTAGGGGGATGCAAGGGAAGTGAGCGACGTCGGGCTCCCTTCAGACCCTTCCACAGAGTCCCTTAGCGTTGTCGGGAGCGCCACATCCGATCTCGAACTACCATCTTCCACAAATATGGGATACTCGCCCAAGCTGTAGAATGCATGTGAGATATTTCTATCCACCAAGTGGGATTTAACATACTCTTCGCCTTCGTTACTACCAGCACGCGATGCTGAACGCGACACCCGTAAGTGAAAGCGATTGTTCGTGCGGTTCCGTTGATTGAATAGGTGTGGAACAAGGCGAGGGAGGAAGTTTGGCTGAGCTGCTGACATATTGAGGGCTTATAAGTACTCTCGAGCTACGAGTCCGGACCAATTAGGAGTGAGGCTGACAGTCCACTTGTAATGAACGTCCACAGTTAGTCGATAGGTTTTCTGTCGTCCGGTTCCGGCTGAACGGTAAAGTTGGATGTCTAGGGTGAAGGAAGAATTATGCAAAGACACCGCAAAGACATCTTTTATCTTGCCTCAATATATTATAATTGAGCCATCATATGATCGCCAGAAAAGGGGCGTGTCTTTCCCTTTCGAGATTTGCAGGGTCCGTAACAACGGTAACATAGCTTTGGTCCAGCGCTTATCAGTGATCTTGTAAGAGTCCTGGAAAAGGACTCTCGTCAAAACCCTCATCCTTTAGCGGGATATCCGACCTCGAAGGTGGATTCATACCCCCTCGTTGGACTGGGTTATCAGTTGAGTATGCCAAAAATAGACTCGAAAATTGCCAAATTTTCAGAAACATTGAGCGGATATACATTCGCAATTATTGCTATTTTCATAAATGATGTCCGACGAAAAATATATATTGAAGTCGGACTGAGGGCAAGAGCAGCCATTGGGATCATCCGGCGAGAAGCCTGAGCAATGTCGTCATTGCCGACGATGACGAACGCTGCAGAGGTGTCGACATCGGGGACAGCAGACTGCCTAGTTAGGAAATCCCGAAGTAGCCGAACATCGCGTCAAACGATGAGGGGGCTATTGCGTCATGGATCTGATCAGGCTGCTCACCGTTCGTGGCGTCGAGTATCCTTGGCCCTCTTTCAAACATTTATATCTATTCATTTTTCAAAAAGTCAGCTTTTTTTATGCTCCTGGGGTCTCGAGCAGTTGTTAAGCGATTTAAAAAGTGCTTCTAACCCGGCCCCCCTGCGAACAGTCAAATCATTCTAGTTGTCTGGGTATCTCCCAGTAGTTTAAAATGTCCTGAATGCATTGAGCCGCCTTGGGAAAGACTTAATGAGAATGTAAAAGTAAACAATAACTACGAGGGAAAAGGGGGGGGGGGCATCTAATCGTGGACAGGAGGTCAAGTAAATATAGCCTCGTACACTTTCCAAACAAGACAATTCATTCATCTAAGTCCAATTCCTGTGCGAGTGGGAGAGCTGCTGGATGGGAAGAAGGGTCCAAGGGGTCTCTGCATAAGTAAGTGAGTGGAAACAGAGCAAAGTTGGAGGATGTGAGGGGCTGGGGATGACATCTTGCTGTTGGCATCGATACACTCTTGGGTACTAAACTCAAGTCAGTATCCCTCCTAAATCGTTGCGGCAATCATATTGTTAAAATGAAGACTTCGTCGTTCATACCCTCGCAAACGAGCGAGGTTGTCATGTCCTCGACGCCGTTCACCCAGGTACGTCTTAGAGTATATTACAGGGATACGGTGTGGACTGTGGAAGATATAAAATGATTTCTACACATAGGAACCAGTAATCCACCGATGCAACAAGCCAACCATCCATTTGATTCCTGGCACGAATAGTTAACAATCCAAATTACTCGTAAAGCATCAGCCGGATGAGGGCTTACCAAACTCAACAATTTCATAAAACGACTCGGAGGGAGGCTGTATAAACGACAAGCTGAGCAGAAGATCATTGCGGACCTCGCTTGGTAGTCGAGCCACTATGTATGCACCGATGGCTCTTTTGTCCGTTCCGCATTTATGGAGGGCCAATAGGATTGCAAGAACTATCATGCGGTCGCATTTGTATATTTCGGCGATGTAGCTGACGGCGGCCTTTGGTTTCTCGTGATAGAGGTCGACCATATAGTCGGTATTGATGCAAAAGGACATAAGCACGGCGAGGTGGTCTCCTGACCGATACAATGAAGCGTGACTGTCCTCTTGAAATGAACCAGCGCTGCCTGTGCTGCAGAAGGTATGTAAATCGTAAAATAGAACTTGATCATGACATACCTTTCGCTTTCACTACT
>Ga0247741_1002558_pt1 | contig 10080 bp, 16 predicted proteins | sample UWRJL213509R2_FD_180945 | JGI IMG/M metagenome (GOLD analysis project Ga0247741, IMG submission 180945) | Plant litter microbial communities from Arlington Agricultural Research Station in Wisconsin, United States - UWRJ-L213-509R-2 | ecosystem: Environmental > Terrestrial > Plant litter >...
AATTTGTGAGATTGGCAAGTATAGGAAGTCTTCAACGAAGAGTATACCAGGAGGGAGAGGTGGCATGTCATCTAGGACAACCACTGGGATAGAATCAATGTCTTCAACCGGGGTTTTGGAGGGCTTATCGTCGATGATATAGTATGGGTCATCTCGTAGTTGTGCCAGTCGTTCTGCCTTGCGCTGAGCAATGTTATAGTTGAGTAAGTGATCGCAACATCGTAAAGCAGACACACCCTCTCTCGTTCGGCAATGTCCTCAGGCGATTCATGGTCTGATTCAGCAGGTGCTAGTATCACCAAATCGTCTGCATCGTTTGCCTTCTTCTTTTTGCTATTGGTTGAAGAGGTAGTTTTCTTTCCTTTTCCTTTCTTACTTTTCTTCTTCTTTTTCTCTCCATCAAAATCGTCTTCCGCTCGGGGTTGAGGTAGAACCTCTCGAGGCGGTGGGACTATCCACGAGTCAAGATCCAAACCGTCGGGAACAGCAACGCTGGCTTGGGCATGGATTGAGACAGGGTTGAGCTCGTAAGCGCTGAAGAGTGGATGTATTAGGTATAAGCTCTTCGGGAATCTTGGTTCGTCGGAGAGTGTCATGGATTCGTCAAGCATAGACGACGAGGCACCAAATGCTTCCGAGGAAGTCGAAGAGTTGGTCGGTCCTTTGTAGTGGTAAGAGTTGAGGTCGGCTGAGATGAACGCGAATAGTTGGAGAGCGTTTGCAGACTGGTGGTATTAGTTCAGACGATTTGGATAGTATCATATTTCAATAGTCGTTCTACGCACCCGCTCTTGCACTTCGATGTGCTGGCTACTTGCAAGCTCCCTTAAACGATCAATTATAGAACCCACGACATGCTTGACTTCGTTCAGGTCGTCGGTTTCCCATCGTTGAGCCAGTCCTGAAGCCCAGAAGCCAAATACCTTAACAGCTGTCTGCACGTATATTGCGATGGTATCAGGTCCAAGGTTATCGACCTCCGGTTGTAAAAGGTATGGTAACAGCTTTTGGGGATCTGGTAATTCTCTACCAGAATAATGCGTCAGTATATCGACCACCTATGCGAAGTGAACCACATACTCGCTGTATTCGCCACATATCCAGGCAGCTGCCCAAAGAACTTCAGAGCAGCTGCCTGCCTCACCGGCATTGCGCAGCATGGTATCGTCGCTCAGAAGTGAATGCATTAATTTGACGGCGTATGGTCTTACCCCTCTTACCCTCCCAACAACGTCAACTAGTTGATCACGGATTTCTGATCCAATATCGACATTCGCAACATGAGCCAGATCAACCAAGACCGAGAGATACCACTCAAAATTGGAAACATTCTCATATGTCGACTGGGATCCCATGGCCAATATGTGTTGCGATAGAGTGAGGCGGTATGCTGGCGATTGACTGGGCGATGGTTTCGAGGCAGAGGTTGAGGTTGAGGCATTCTGAAGGAGAGATTGGGCAGCGGTAGGAAGAGAGGTCGAGTCCCGAACAAGGTGTGCCAGTAGTTGTTGAACGATAGACTGCAGGTTACTGCGATTGACCTTATTCAGGACACGGTGAGATTAGTATACAGCAGAGGGGGTGTAACGCACCATCGCTGAAACGAGGTCAAGAGCTCGCATCCGTATACTGATGTCCTGATCGTTCACACTAGAAAGAAAGGTGTCTTGATATTCTGCTAATAGATGCGGATGGCTGGGAACGATTTTTGCCATTGCTTGTAGGGCTATATACTTCACTAGCACTGTCATGAGCAACCCCACTCGTAAAGGGGTAATAGCGCGCAAAACTCACAGTTTTGATCTGCATCCTGAATGAAGGCTGCCAACTTCGACACACAGATTTTTGCAAGCGAATCGCCTGACGATCCTTGAAGCATGCCCCCAATGATACACGTATGTACGCATTCATACAGCAGTGAAATGGCAGGGGTTGTCGAAATGAGCTCAGTGATGGGCGGTTGGAGTTTCTTGACCAAGCGGGGTTCATGTGGGGATAATGAGCCGAACTGAATTTCGATATTAGGAATATGAAAAGTGCATAACATGGGAGACGGACTAATTTGATGATCTTTATGAGCATCCAGTTGTTCGACGATGAGGTGAGGAGATGGAAAAGTTGTGGAGCCAGTGACAGGTAGTCTTGAGGTGTGTGTCGGGCAAGCTCACAAACCACGTTAACAGTCGCAGCAACCACAGCTTTGATCAAGTTCAGTCAGAGTCTGACTAGCGTGGGGTTTACCTTACCAGGATCAGGATCAACCAGCTTTTCCTCCAGACGAGATCGAGCAGCGTGTAGGGTTTCTGGGTTCTTCACAATGACCTTATAGAGAGCAAGCAGAGCACGCTTGCGGATATGAGGCCTAGAGTGATTCAGCATAGCAATCAACTCGGGTGATAGATCGCGAGCGAGTTCTGGTGTAACAATGTGCGAGAGTCCATCCAAAGTAACAGCTACATCCGCAGGTGACGAGCTTAAGTCCTAAAGGAAGTTCAGTAGGACGTAGGATTTGAGATACAATATGTACCTTTTTCAGGAGATTGGTCGTGAGCATAAGCACGTCTGTATCTTGTTCAAACGACTGAGCAGCAGCAAGATACCCAACACTTTTGAGGTGCACTTTAGCGGACGACATAACTTCCACGACGTGGAAAGAAGCCCAACTCATGTCATAGCCCAACATGTCGAGCTGACAGACGTATCACTATTAGCCTTGTGCAATGCAATAGTTCAGCACGACGCACATATGTTAGTTTGAGCACTGCTCCTGCCTTGAGCTCCATGTCATCGCCTTTGATCTCCTGTCTGATCTCGTCGACCGCCTTCGCTATGAACTTGGATTCATCTTTCTTGTTGGCGCGTAAACCTCGAACAAGATCTTGAAGAGTCCGTTCCCACATACAAAAGACTCTAATTCTGTTAAATGTGAGAGGAAGACCAATAGAGAGATGTGTTTTAGAAGTTACCAGACGTGTCCCTTCTCTGAATGAGCAGAGCTGTCTCGTTCGTGTTTAGCGCAGTCTTCAGGGATGTCATTAAGGGCATGTCACGTGTCGAGAAATAGACCGGCAAGACGGAGCGGGATGGATTTCCCAGGCTCCCGCTGGGGTTATCTCCGACGTAGAGAACTGTCTCGCCTTTGGCCGACGACGTTGCAGCGCAACACGCGCCCACGGCAATCGTGGATTCTTCAGGATCCCTGTCATAGCATCTTCTCTTCTCACTTTCACCTCGGTTCAAAGGTTCTTCCAATACTAATTTCGTGGGCTATAGACGGGCGGGCAACCCATACTAAGCTTACTGAGGTATGCGAGAGATCCTGCCTGCTTCTCGCTACTAACTGCCCAACTCAACCTGTTCCCAGTCCTGTTTCATGCCTGCACTTTTCTCTGCTGACAGCCACGATTGAAAACTTGACATTCGACCGCGACGAATGCTTTGGTCATTCAAGTCTTGGGCTAGTCTTTCACTCGACTCTTCAAAACGCCACCATGCTTCACGTACCAGAAAGGAGGAGAAAAGATCACCTAAACCTGCTCTCGAAATCCCGATAGCGCCAGACATTACCTTGACGAAGCCAAGCTTGGAGCAGCCATTCAGGTCGCCTTGGCATTGCCATTGTGGGTATCAACAAGTTGACTTTTGTCCCTATTGCGACTACGACGCAGGACTCCGGGGCTCAATCCTATTCGAACATACATCTTCCGCTTCTTTACCCGAAGCCAGCCGGCAGCTTGGTTTAGATGACCCCCAATCCGACTCTGCATTGCGTCCCAACAAATTGCGCAAGTCCAAGCCAGACTATTTTCAAATTCAGTACGCACCTCCGATATTGGAGGCGCTTACATCTGCTCGCCCCGACTCCATTTTATCCACGAATTCAAGAACGCCTCTACTCAATGTTGCCCTCCAGACTAACCCTAATTACTCTCCCTTGCCTTCCGATCTCAGAACACCGAACAAGCTAGAAAAACGCGAAAAGAGGCGAAGATCCACTTCGATTGCTGGTTATCCATACACGTCATTTGGCAAGGCTGGAATGCCCACTAAAAATCTCCGTACCGTTAGTTCTAAAAACTTCTCGAGAGTAAGTCGATCATTCGTGTAGACTCTCGTGACGCACTCATTCGCTCTGTAGACAAAAAGCATGCACCCGTCGGTACCACGGCCGAGGCCAGCATCCCGAAGCCTGGACACTACTGCACTAACTTCGTTGGCATGGACGGGGGAGATGCTATCGCCTATGCGATCAGCCGAAATGGTCCTTTCCAGCTCCTCATCGCAGATTTATTTCGGCTCAAGTCCTTCGAGCCCTTCACTAGGGTCACGATCTTCATCCCTCGTTGGTTCAGAAAGCATATCGCTAGCTCGTACAACATCCTCTACCCCTTCCTCCTCTCCAAATAGGCGTTCTGTCCTTCGTAAAGATTCCGCTGTCACGCCGCCTTCACGGCCATGGACGCTCGCTATGGCTATTACGGATGATGGTATTACGGACGAGAAGTTAGTTGACGACCTCGAAAATATGCGTATCAAGGACGAACCGCCAGCATCTTCAAAGGGTGGATTTCCCCTGGGCCTAGGGCCTCCTCCAGAATATCAGGCGGTACTTGACGAATCGTATGCAGAATACCCTCTCCAACCTGGAGAAACGGAGCAAGAGGAACCAGAGTCACCATCCAGTGACTCCTCTTGGAATACAGCTCGTCAAGCATTGCTTATATGCAGAGAACTTGTGCGAACGGAGCGCCGGTATCTGGCGTCTCTCAAAACGCTCATTAAGAATGGCACGGCTACCCCTCCTCCACCTTCGATGCTTCCTTATCTTCCCGGCCTAATAGCTGCCAGCGATGCTCTACTCCAACTTATGGAGAAGAACCCTAGCGTACAAGGTGTATCGGAGGCATTTTTAGGCGTACAAGAACACCTGAACGATGCTTTCGTGCAATGATGTGGAGTCGTTGCCGAATTCTTCCGTCCGGAAGCTGCTTTGAAAGCCAGGGGCACTACAGACGAAACTCCGGAAGTTTCGTCGTCTGGCAAGTCACAAAACAGAGCGCCGTCAACCCGAACCTCAACCACAGATAGCTTACCTGTCGTCATGCCTGAACCTAACAAAATTCGAAGGGGTAGCAAATCGCGACCACCAGTGCGTGATTTAGCCATTCTACCGACCCAGCGCATAACACGCTATGTTCTGCTATTTAAAGGTGGGTTCCTTTCATCTGTGACCAAGCGTCGAACCCATTAAACCTGATGTCCTTCTGTAGAACTTCATTCACTTACTCCTACCAGCCTCCCATTTTTTGCTATCGTTGAAAAGGCGTTGGAGGTTGCTAGGTCTATAGCTCAACAAGCGAATCAAGCACAAGAAAACACTGTGTTCTCTTTACCAACACCATAGACCATACATCGCATTGAACATCTGTACAGTATCGTGATTGTGACATATATCCTATGTAAAGTAAGGTTTTCGTTCTTATAGTATATAGTATCCCGCTGCCTTCTGCTCGCTCGAAGCATGACGTCGAACCTCTAACGGTCCAGAGTCCTCTGGAACATCATTGGAAGTTTGCTTTTATCCTTATCTGCCAAGTCCTAGTGGCACGAACAATCATAATGGGTCACGAGTACCAAACAAGTGCGACTTAAAAATATATCGAGGTGAGTACATTGCTTCTTCGTTCCCATTAGTCTCTCTCATCCCACCGAAACAGTCAGATGCATGACACATGCTTTGAAATAAGCCGAGACTAATGCAATGAGGAGCATTAACCCCACTGCAGAGAAACTGCTTTCTCATTTAGACGATCCTTCCACTCGCACTAAAGTCTGAGAGGAAACTATGGATCCCTTGAAGCCCGCCATGCAAACTGAATCAACGTACAAACTTGGGAACTTTTGCATTGACGAACCGCGCCCTATGAAGGTGGTTATCATAGGAGCAGGCTTTAGTGGTGTGTCTTCTTTCTGCGACCTGGGAACTCCTGTTTGAACGTATTCTGCGTAGGTGTCATTGCAGCAATCCGGTACATTTATTACACGTCGCGATCGTGTTGATGTTGGCTCACAGTTTTCTCAAAGGTTCCTCCAGAAAGTTAAGAATGTAGACGTTACGGTTTACGACTCGAATGTTGGCGTAGGTGGCACCTGGTATGCCAACAACTACCCTGTGAGTCGCCTGGCACAAAAGGTGCCTATTGAACATATTCATTATTATTTATTCATGATATAGGGAATTGCCTGCGACATTCCGTCTCATGCAGTAAGGGGTCGAATTCATATTGATAATAAACATCCATCTCATAACTCTGCAGTACCAACCTACCTTCGAGCACAAGGTACATTTGTCGTCAAGCATAGTTGCTGCAGGTCACCCTGACACTACTCGCAGTCTGACTGGTCCGCATTTTATGCCAGTGGTCCAGAAATACGGAAGAGCATCGAGGATATCGTCGACAAATACAAGCTACGACCTTACATCAAGTTGCAGCATCGTATAACGGCTGCTCGCTACGACGAACCTACTGGAAAGTGGAATCTCACGGTCAAGCGACCGAAGAAAGCTGGAGATGTTCGCAACGGAGACGTCCCCAAGAAGTTAAACAAAGAAAGTTACGAAGATTGGGAAGAGTTCAGTGACACTACCGATGTCCTGTTCCTAGGCGTTGGCGGTTTAAGCCGTTGGGTCTGGCCAGATATTCCAGGACTGGAAAGTTTCTCTGGACAAGTCTTGCACAGTGCGCAATGGAATAGAAATGACGGTCTGACCTGGGAAGATACAGTCGCTGATTGGGGTGACAAAAGAGTCGGTGTCATTGGCGTGGTAAGTTACACTGTTACACAGTGTGTTAAGCGTTGGTGGCCTCATTCTGTTCTTAGGGCTCTTCAGCAATTCAGATCGTCACTGCTCTGCAGCCCAAGGTGAAGTGCTTGGCTAACTACGTTCGGAGTAAAACATGGATTTCGGCCACCTTTATCCAAGACCGTCTCCTTAAGCTATCTGGGGGCGAGTTCGTCGAGAATTGTAGGTGGTTCGCATTTACTTTACTGGTCTCGCAGCTTACAATAATTTGATGACGCCTAGATCGGTTCACTGAAAAGGACAAGGAATTATACAGTGACATCAATAACTGGACGCAATTTAGACTTGATCTTGAGAAAGATATGAATGTCAGTTTGCACTCCAATTGTGAAGGACTCATTTTGGAGCGGTTTGGCTGACCTATTTGCCATCTAGTCCATGTACCATGCCACCTTGATTGGCAATCCCCTAGTGGAAGCCGCTAGAATCGCATTCCGAAGGAATATGGAAGAGAGACTAGCTAAAAAGCCTTGGATTGCAGAACACTGTAAAGTCAACGAGTACAGGCTGTGAGAGCACTGACTGACATCCATTCTTTCAGTGATCCCAGAATTTGCAGTGGCATGTCGAAGGTTGACGCCTGGACCAGGTTACCTTGAAGCTCTGTGTGAAGATAACGTGTGTTCCAAGAATCGCCCCCGAAGCTTAACTCTACACTGAAATTTGTAATAGGTGGACTTTGTCACTAGTCCTATTCACAAGGTTACACCGAATGGCATCGAAACAATAGATGGGGAACACCAAGATCTTGATGTTCTTGTGTGCGCCACAGGTGGGATATGCGTCACTTCTACAGCACTATCTAATATGTTTCATCTAAGGATTTGACGTTTCTTTCCATCTTGATTTTGACATTGTGGGAAGAGGCGGCGTTACACTCAAAGAACACCATACCCCGGAACCAAAAACATACCTTTCTATCGTGGTTGATGGATTCCCAAACTTGTTTCAATCCTTTGGACCGAACTCTGGTCTTGCTTCAGGGAATCTCCTATTTCTCGTGGAGCGTCAGGTGGATTACGCGGTGGCGGCAACTTTAAAATTACAACGAGAACGTTTAAAGAGCATTGAAATAAAGAAAGAGGCGGTGGAAGACTTTGAGGAATACCTCACTGTACGTTCTTCCTCTTTATCACCTTTCGACAATGACCGATGGTGCTGATTGTGTCTTCAACAGAACTATTTTCCTATGGTAGGTATTTGACACGTCACTTCAAGTTAATGCTCTAATTTTCTCTAGACTATTTTCGCGACAAAATGCCGCTCTTGGTACAAAGTAAATAGAGAAGAGGGCAGAGTAGTCGGGCTGTGGCCAGGTATTCTTCTCTACGGGATCTGTACGCTCCAGCTAATCGAACTTGTAAGGTTCTGCACCGCATGCGGCCAGCGCTTTGGTCAATCCACGTTGGGAGGACTATAATTATGAACCCTTAGATGGTGTCAAGAACAGACTTTACTGGCTGGGCGATGGTAGTACTGTGGCGGATACAGACCCAAACGCCGACAGCGCATGGTATTTGCGACCTGAGAATATTGATTATCCCCCAGGTATGTTGCCATTTGCTTTTTATAAGTACTTGATTCAAAAATTCTCCCAAGCTGCTCCATCAATCGGAATATAAGTCTAGAAATTGAAGCAAGCGGTCTCAAGGAATTTATATACACCATCATCAATCAAAAGTTTTGAGCGCCAAATATGTAAATGAACGACCCGTATGGTGGTCAAAATCCCAAAGTCTACGATCAGTGACTAGTCCTCAGTTGAACATGTTCCTACAAGTCCTTCAAATCATTCCCTCATGCTGTGCAACGGCCACAGGTGTACGAGGCCCTCCTCCCAGCGGGGTATTAGGCCTATTCGCTGAACGCGGTGGAAGAGGCACAGGACTACGAGGAACAGGACTTGCTCTCGCCGATCTTGGGGGCCTGTCTCGGAAGGTTGCTTCTCGAGCACTATAGCTCTCTGAGCCCGAAACTTCGCGATCCCTAAAGCTATCCGAGCGCTCCCTCATCCGGAATGGCGCCGCGCTCATCGGCGAGCGAGGCAGAGGAGATGCAAGTGATGGACCTGGGATTGGCGCCGATACAGGGGTCGTGGTTTGTTGTTGTTGCAACGTTGAAGCAGGTGTTCGAGGGGGCCGCATACCTGAGAATGAAGGATAGTTTCCAGGATTTGGTCGTCCGGAGTAGAGTGGCGTCGTGGCGTCGAGACGAGGATTGTTGGAATACGCAGAGCCAACACTGTTGGGGCTGACGATATTCACAGTAGGTGACATAAGACCAGCTGAGGGAGGTGGGTAAAGCGAGTCGTTGTTACCGTTTATAGATGGTACAGGAGACCCGGACCTGGGGCCAAGTGGCGGAGGTGCAGGCGATCGACGACGTTTCACAGGTGGCGGGGCTGCTGAGAGTGTTACTGGAGGAGGTGCAGCAGTCGACACTGTCTGTTGTAGTGGTGATTGCTGTTGCTGCTGTCTTTCTACTTGTTTAGTTATCGTTGCAACACTTGGTTCGCCGAGTCTCGATTGCCTGTGTTCCTCCATTGAGAACCCTTGCGTAGATTCTATCGGTTTCTTGGGATTTTCGAGAAGAACCTCGTCGAGCAGATAGCGGAAATCGAGTCCGTATTCTTGAAGCAGCTAGACCCCCGTGAGTCTAACATTTGATATATGTGGTTCAATGGAATGGTACCTTTCGACTTTGCGAGTGAGTAATGCTGATCGCATCTTCAACAACTTTACGATCGACGTCTTTGGAGTAAACTTGTTTCCTAAAGATCGTCGCATAGTCCTCCAGTTGCTGCTTGGTCCATGTGATGAAGGCTATATAGTCAACAAGAATAAGGACCATATGAAGTCACAGTTAGGTGTTGACGTACCACTGGCGACCTCGTTCTCCTTGAAGCTCGCAAGATACCAATCCGCAGTATGCTTGATTCCCGTGCAAAAGACGATGGCCAGTTCACCAACATAAGTGCCTATATGACCTTCGAAACGGATCTTCCTAGTCAGTCCTTGGATGACCTTTGTTCTCATCTCGAGGAAGGTGCTTCGGGCCGCTGCTCCTGCTTTTAAGCGATTTAGCAATGAGATGAGAGATACGACTGTTGATTTCCGATTCGAAGGCAGAGCTAGTGATTCAAGCAGCGATGAAATCAGTTGGCTCGTGAGGTGGGGTAGTTTTGATGCGAGCTGGGGTGTTACAGAGACTTTTGC
>Ga0247741_1002559_pt1 | contig 10080 bp, 11 predicted proteins | sample UWRJL213509R2_FD_180945 | JGI IMG/M metagenome (GOLD analysis project Ga0247741, IMG submission 180945) | Plant litter microbial communities from Arlington Agricultural Research Station in Wisconsin, United States - UWRJ-L213-509R-2 | ecosystem: Environmental > Terrestrial > Plant litter >...
CCAATGGCAAAGACCAAGGGATATAAGCAGTCAGGGGTTGCAAGATCATATTGTTCGGATTGCGGATCACCAGGAAGAGGAAAGAGTTGCAAGGTAAGGAGAAGGATGGGCTCAACAGGGTTGGCAGAGACAGAGGCTTTGGCAACGACGAAGGCGACCGTCAGATCGGATGAGGAGGTCGGCAGCTGTGTCGTCAGAGCACTGTAAGCAGGAAGTGTATTCGGTGAAAGTCGTGATTCTTCCCGAGTTTTTTTTTGGGGACGTCGACCTTGCGGCCATTGGTGAGGGCGAAGTATCCGACGATGGTGAAAGACGACATGGGGGGAAAGGGGAAGAAAGGCGGGTTCGAATCGGACAGGCTCAGAACACTTTATGAAGGTTTGCGACGGAGCGAAAGACAAAAGAGAATGAACAAAATCGGGCATTTAGATCGAGTGAGCAAACACCCGATTTGGAAACGGGCAGGATTGCCAAGGAGTCGTAAAGACAAAGGTTTGGGTGCCAAGATGTACGGAAAACAAAAGAAACGACATAAATTAGGCAATTGAACAAACATGTGCAAGCGAATTGGGGGGATTTGCTTAATAGTAGAGGTATATGAAAGGGCAATAAAGGCTAGAATATAAGAGGAGGACTCGCCTGGAAGGAATGGACTGCATAGTTGTGGAAGTTCTAAATGTTAAAAGTGCAACTGTAGAAGATCAGAATGGGCCAGCTGGGACATTCTGTGAGGGCCGTTTCACCATATCAAGAACCGAGGTTGGATATCAACGGTGCTATGTATGAGGTTGGACAGACCATCGAGGCATGGCCATGCTCTGGAGGAACGAGACTGCGAAAGGGGGCCAGTGTTTGGCAAAACTGTTGATGGGAAGCACAGGGATCGTTGGGCACCTGACTAATCCAGCGAACCCCCGTTTCTTTCTAAAATTGTTCTGAAACATGTCGTATCCCAGCCGCCCTGCAAGTCATATTGTGCAACCTAGCTTCTAGTTCTTCCTGGAAAATAATTGATCAAGTCCATTAGAGAGCATAGTTCTCAGAACAAGTTGTGGTATACCAGCAAAATGATCCAGGGGCTGTCGGAGGGGACATAAGTGCAATCGACGGAACGAACGACAGAGAGCTGGAAGTTGGACATACATGAGTGGAAATGCGACTCAGATACACCCAGGCTCCAATGTTACAACGGTTATCGACGTCCTTCACTGTTGTACGACCATCATAATCTAACACAAGCATCGGTCTTCGGTAGCGTTGGGTTTGATGTACCCAGAATCTACCATCTACCTTCACATTTCAAGTCTGAGAACAGACGGAAATCGCGTATTAGCTTAATAAACCATAGGGGACTGGGTGCAAACCGCCTCGACTGGAGATTGAGGGAGGATTTAGGTATCCAAGTCTAGAGAACCCCATGTTCAGTTTCAGAGCGTATACGAATTGGTTTTGCATGCCGTATTATATCCAGAAGCGATTTATGACTCTGAGTGGCACAATGGGTCAATGAACCGGTTTACAATGCTTATCAGAAACCATTGAGAATAGCATTAGGAACACTGCAACATATCTTGCTATGCTCCGAGGAAGCATCAAAAAAGGTCTCCTCAAGTTCACTCTCTACTGGATTGCCCTTGTCGCATCCTGCCTGATCGTCTTTGTGATTTCGGCTTGGCACATGACGGTTAAACCCCTCCAGTTTCAGGCCCCCGTGGGCAGCCTCAACAATATATTTTCCCCAGAAGTGTGCCCACCTAATCTTTCAAGACCTACCATCTCTAATATTTAATCGTCTAGGTCAGTCTCACAGTGGAAGCCGTCTCCGTTGATCCAATATCCAGGACAATTGTCATGAATTGGTATCCGGAGATCACCAATTTAGATTGCAAATCAAATATATCCAGGATTTTCGATGTATATGTACAGCGGTGAGTGAATAGAACTTATGTTCAGATATCATGGACTCACCTCATAAGTGAAGCTCACTTCTGGATACGAGCAGCCCCTCATGGAGTGCCCAACTCGAGGACCAACCAGCCTTCAGACTTAATAGTACGAAGCTCTGCCTCAACTACCAAGCATTTGCTTCATTTAGAACTGTCACGAAGCTTGTCGCTTCCAAGCAGTATCCCAGTGTGCATTTCATCGCACGCCAGACGTCTTTCCAGAGCTATCCTTTTGATGTGTAAGTCTAATTTATGCCCAAGCGCTATTTGAACTAACGATGGGTCATCAGATATCTTGCCCCCTTGTCAATCTATTATCAAGACAATGATACTGGGGCTATCGCCGCACCCCAAGTCTCTGGAGCCTTCGGTATCGCAGTGTAAGAGCATCTTCCCTGTACAATAATGTCTAGACGCTCATCTTATAAGACAGAAACTTTGAGATTGCGCTTCTCAATACGTATCTGGAACTTCATGGCCTTGAGTATCTTCAAATATATGTGCGAATTGAGAGGTCAATTGCGACCAAGGTATTCGTACTTGCAGTTGCCATCACGAATTGTCAGTGGGATGCATTCGCAATTAACGGCATTTCTAACTGTCTTATACCAAGGGCTTACCGCGATAGTATTCCTCACAATTTGCGCCGCAAATATTGTGTATACAGGTCCAGAGATTTACTCTGAGATGTTTGTCGTCCCTGTCGGTGCATTGTTTGCATTCTCATCAGTGAGGGCCAATTTGCCAGGCGCACCGGCTGGATTTGGTGAGTTTCGTACAAATGTCTCAAGGAGTGTATTCGAGCTAAGTCCCATTATAGGAGCAACCATAGGTCATTCCTCTGGCATAGATGGTATACGTTTACTAACAGTGAAAAAATCCTCAGATATGTTCACGATTGTCCCAGTCCTGATTATCATGTCCAGCTGTGTTAGCTGATCTCAAAATACGTTATAATATTTGACGCTGACGATGCTTCTTTCGTAGAGCTTTGCATTGCTTCTTGTGGTTTTGTATCGAAGGATACAGGTTTATGTCAGGCGTCAGGAAGGAGTGACAAACTTGAATAGTAAGTTGTTTCTATTTTCGTCCACTAGCACATCCGAACTTGTTTAGACTTCCAGGGGTTCCAGAGTGCCACTATCAACGATTCTAGCCCGAACGCCATCGACTCCAAGAGCAGATCTATCAACGATTCAGGCCACAACACCATCAGTGTGCCAAGGGAATATCCAGCGACATACCTTTCAGCAAACGATGGTCTTGAGACTCCCTTCACAAAAAGCCAGCAACCATCCTTTGACCCATCCACAACGAGGGAGGTCAATGTGGATAGGAAGAAGATTGGTTAGATGCCAGTTCAGCTTTCAACGACAACATCTTGCAGCTTAACTCACACTCTGGTAGCATAGCAAACTGTACAGGATTCATATTCTCCTATGATTTTATTCTTGCACAAAAATATCCGTGCTACGGCTGCTACTTATCTATAGTTGTGAACGCAGATAAAAGAATGAACGATCAAATTGAAATAATAATATGCGTACAATTGTAGAATATCTCATCCAGTCCAGCCGCGAAGGTGTTAATGGCCGTCAGATTACCGATACTCTCGAGATATTCAAAATCAGAAAACTTCTCTTTGTATTAACCATCAAGGGGTTCATCGTTATAAGTTAAACGTCTTTGATATAAACTCCTTTCATTTGGTTTCGTTGTCATAAATCATAGGTTCAAGAGTGTTGCCAAATAGCTGCCCTCTCCGTCCTTCCCAGACCAATCAAATTCAACCAGAATTACCCGTTCATCGTATGAATCGTCAGACGGAGCATAGTAAATGTTGTGTTGATGCAAGGCTCCAAATACAATTCCTTTCTCATGGAGAAGCATCGCCTCGTTTTTTGACGATAAGGACAGGAATTCGCGCCTTATCCTCCATATTCAGGTTGCATACGACGTGCTGAAAAAGTGTAGTGCCGGGGAGGGGAATTCGACGCTCGTAGCCGCCCAGTAGGTGGCAAATTTGGAGGGATTGTGTTCGACTTCCGATGGAGAAGAACTAGGAGCTCGGTATATAATAAGCTCGTTGATATCTGGGCGCGAAAGTGAGGGGGACGAGTATATATGAGATCTCAGCGTGATACGCACTCTGCTTAGTTTTCTCCTGGTATTCGGCATCGGGGTCGTCGAGGCTGTCGAGATCCTCCAGACCTGTCAGGAAGTTAGAAATAAAGGTATGAGTAAGGAGCATTGCGAAACATACTCCCCGTATCAGCAATGATAATATCTATCTTACTCAGGCTGTAGGTTGAGTGAGGACCGTTGGGGAAGATAACTTTTAGGTTTTCCGCTACCCCAAAATGACTATCCGGTAGCTGCTGCTGAATCCACCAACGAGCACACCATTTTAGGTCTTCTCCGGGGTCCAAGGCAACATCCGTCTGTTGTTGGTTGGATGGGCATTCGCCTGTTGAAAGTGTGAAGGTTAATCGTCTCGGAGATTCTCGTGAGCCCCCTCCAATAGATCTGAAGCCCACTCATACGACTTGACCTTGATATTAATGAACTGAGGCTTTTCTACAGGAAAATAACATGCAAAGGAGACACAACCACGATCACGTTTGCAGCAATGTCAATGTGACGGACCTGTCGCTGCACATGAACTTCGTCGGTCCGGACCGTCCGGTGCTGCCCATCCGTTCTCCACACGCCAAGCTCTGGTGACAACTCTCGTTCTTTCCCGAGGTGCTCCCCTCAACCACCCCTCCGGCTTCATACTATCGTTGTCTCACAAAAATATCTCACCGCCGTCCTTGATATGAGGAAGCCAACCAAGATGGTATACCGCTGAATAGTGTTCCCCAGAAGTGATAACTCGGACGAGGGTGGGAGGGTGGATATACGTGTTTTTTAGGGACTTTCAATGGAATGTAGACAAGCGTGGCGACAGTGGAAAGGAAAGGCTCCCGGAGAGCAGAGGGAGAGCGAAGCAGAGAATGACTGAGTATATGCGCCTAAACGATAATGTCGAGCACGAGGGCGTCCAACGTCACAAAGGAACAGATCTTTTGTGATAGCCAGTTGCAATGACGCAACTCCTAAAATTAGGGCACCCTCGCAAGCTTTACGTATCGTTGGACTCTTCTCACATCGTATTCCAGCTCGCATTGAATGTCTTGCCGGGGCCAAGAGCTGTGGCCCAGGTCGATCAGTGGTTCGCAGTGTTGTCCATAATATGTTCCGTTTACTGTATGATAGCTACTCTATCTCACTAGATCACATTCCACTGACTTGGTGATATCGCGTTTGACGACCACACCAACGGTGGCGGTGCTACGTTATAGCTTCCGCTTCGACCGCCACCTGCTGCTTGTGACGAGTCCACACAAGTGCCGCTACGCATTCTTCTCTTTCCTTTCTCATTTAAAGTTCAATTTACTATGGAATATAATTCCTCATAAGCCACTCTGCTTGGTACCACTACCACGTGTTATCGGAATCGTCCCCTGGCTCACCCAGACTTCGAGTCGGAACAGCTTGAGTGGTCTACACTATACTAGCCACAGGGAACCGCACTGTCGAGGACATTATCACTGAGCTCAGAGGAGCATGGACTCGCAACGACGACGCACAGAAGGCCGTAGGGGACATTTGGTGTAAGAGTACGGTGCACCTCAAGAGACGCGAAAGGAGAGAAGTGGCCGCTACGGAGAGGACGGAGAAGGAGAAGAAATAAGTTTAACTCGAAGTACTAGTAAGTACTAGGATTTTTGGACTGGGCACGTACTGATCGTTCCCCTTATATTTCCAACCTAGCGTATGCACCCCATAATGCACCCAGGCACCCATACTATCCACACACCGCATCTACACCCACTCTTTACCACGTGTACCCATACTACACGAATTATGCATACAGCACTCATACACTAATGCATTACATACAAACCGACCACCTCGCCATGCAGAACTCGCACGACTGACCACGCATTCCGTTTGGCGTTCTTGGCCTTGTCGTCACGGGCCTAGTGGTGAATGGTCTCGAGAATCGCTCGATGCGTCGCGGGACTCCCAGAAACTGGGTATTGGGTATTGCGCTCATCTTCGCGTTCTCCGTCAGGAACTACTGCTGGGCATTGGAAGCCTCAGGCTTCTAGCCCATATACCGCTTCCAGTCTACTCGAACCCATCATGACTGCTACCTCGCGCTAGCGCATTGCATGGCACGATTCCTCCCGAGCACGATTCCTCTACCTGAGCACTCCTCGATCAGAAGACGGTCATTAGAGCATCGACCAGGCGTTGGTTAGTCGGAGACCTCAGTGTATGAGCGCCTCCAAATTGATGCATCGGCGCCCGCATGTCAGCGTGTCGCGTGTCAATTCACATTGCACTCCAAACAGCAAGGAATTGGGCAGCACGGCCAGAGTGTTATAGGATGGGACAGAGAGTGCTTGTCATCCCAGCAGGGCCTTCGCATTTCTGATTTCCGCAAAGCATACCCAGTTTTCATAGGACGCCTCCTTAACCCCACGATTGTGAACAATTGGGTGCGTGTGCGTTTTATCGCACATGTTATCAGCGTGGCGACCCAATTGGTCAAAGGTGCCCCCTCAGCAACCCTGCAGCATGAGTGTAGAGATCGTACCAATCCGTTATACGAGCATGAGACACTCCTTTCGGTCTAATTGGGCGCCTTTACGGTAGGCATCAATCAATAGAGGACCCACAGATTGGCGCCGAAGACCTTGCAGAGTCAGAGCCTGAGGCCTGAGGCCTCAAGGCCTCATATCCAGCATATGTCTCTCTATCCACGCAGTCACGCTATTGCTAATCCGAATCTGCCTCATGGTACGCACCCAACCCCTTTATTGGAGCCTTCCTTACTTGATTTTGAAATAACCCATTCAAATAGAAATAACGGGCACAGTCGTGTTTTATTCCATCGAAGCGATGGTACACTCTCCAGAGTCTGGACGATGGATCATCGTTTGTGTCTGCAAGAGTAAAACGTATTTAAAGATTGAAAGGTGGTACTCTTCGAGAACAGCTCCTCGACAATTCAGCCCATCCAAGTTCATATTCCTTCGCAAGAATGATAAATACAAGCGCCTACAAAACGTCCATTGCAGATGACGCAGCGACCTTCGGGAGGAAACAGCCCGTGTCAGCTGGCCCTGTCCCTCACATAAATCTGCCCTTGGCCACTCCTCCCTGTGTCGCTGGAGATTTTGACACCGACGATTACAACGAGCTACATTTGGTCTCCAAGGCCGAAGCTCTCTTCGAGAAACAGCTCAAGTCTGCTGGCCTAGATCGCGCACACCTCTTCTCCCAGCTTGCCCCACTCTTCTATGACTCGGAAGCCATCCATACGCTGTCTACATTATCCATCGCCACAACGAATTAAAACCGGGAGAGCGTGTGGTCGCAGCTGGTCGCAGCACCAGACCATCCACTGAGTTTTCTCTCAACATCGTCCCACACCTTTGGTCGATAAATGAAGAAGCCATCGAATTCCGGTTCGTCTCGGATCTATCCACTCTTCGCCCACCGCCTCAATCCGAATTCTTCTCGAAATTCAGGTCCTTCCTGACGAGAAGGGAATCGATACACTCGGAATTTGCTACGCCGAGAACGATCTCAAATATGGCGATATCTATGAGGAGGGAGATGGCCCTAGAGATCGCGAGCGTATTGTGACCATTATCGGTGAATCGCCCGCACCAACCGACTCCTACGAAGTGGTGTGGTCCCGTCATTGTATCAGTTGTCCTCATCGCCCTCCAACCCGACGCCATGCTACCATTTTGGGGTATGTCTCTTGCTCTTATCTCTCTACTACTTCGCATTCTGACAGCCGTGTTGCATCCTAGGCTATTCAGGATGCTGCCGTGAATGAGCAAATCGTCTTGGCCCAACTCTTCGGCAAAGGGGTTGTTCTCGAGCGAACCGCCAATCTGGACGGACTGAAGGACAGTCGATATCACGCTGTCGGCGATCAAAAAAACTACGCCGTTGTCTGGGGCCAGTTCACGGAGAAGAAAATGACCCAAGTCGCCTTGTATTGGAACAATCCACAGGATAGCGGTCTGTAGCCCATTGATGGTGGTGGGTTAAAAGAGGTTCGTAGCCCTTTTGTATTTTCCTGGCATATAGTCGAATCAGCCTCCATTGCAGGTCATAGTTCTCCGACGACAAGCTTCGCACCAAAGTGACTTTGGTATGACGGTTTTTCACAGTTTCAAGTACATGCTAAATTATATATTCATTCAGATTCCCGTTTATGATAATGTGACGTTGATGACCGTCGTCAATGTCACTCGCATGAAGTATGTTCTGGTTCGACACTCGTATATAAACCATTGCTGACGCCCTTCTGACCTAGGTCAAGGCATGAGGTCTCACATCTGGCAGTGTGTTAGGGCTGGAGTGATTACCATCTTTCTTTGCAAGGCATAAATTCGAGATTCGAATATCCATGAATCAAGATATGTTACTACTTACTTGAATGAAAAATCTGTGCATCCACATTTTTTTTTCTCTTTAGCTTCCTGTTCTTATATATATATCGCTTAGTAGCTCTGGGTCTCGGAAATAGTCGTGCTTGGATGGAAATACATTATTTAGCGTTTACTTGTATCTTCAAACGACTGAAAACAAGCACCGTGTGATCATAATCTGGTTCTCTCCCCACTACAGTAAGTGAGGTATATGGTGTAGCTTGATTTGAATCTTACTTGATGGATAACCCCATTTGGTAACACTCCATCCTGACAGAAATCCGTGAATGCAGGCTGAGGGAAGGGGAGTTTATTTAATTTCAGTGACGGTCCAGACCCTGCGATATGGTCAGCCTTCGGAGATCTTGATTATCATTTGACAGATCTTGGATATGGTGTAATGAAATGTTATGAACACTATTCGGCTGCCATACACAGTGATCGATAAGGACTAAGTTTCAATATGTATAGCAAGAATGTTCGTTCGTCCTAGGTCTGTCATTTTCTTTCCATCTGTAACAATTAGGATCATTGCGAAGAACATCCCTAACATGCGTCAAGGGAGCATTCGGCGAGGTCTCCTCAAGTTCTATTTCTACTGGGTTGCACTTGTTGCATCCTGCTTGATCATCTTTTTCATTTCGGCTTCGCAAATAATGGTCAAACCTCTCCAGTTTGAGGCTCCTGTAAGCACCCTCGACGATGTGTTTCTGCCAGATGTGTGTCCACTGAATCCTTTCAGATCGTATCATCACTCACAACATATCTTCCAGGTCAGTCTCACAGCGGAAGCCATCTCCGTCGATCCGATATCAAGGACGATTGTCATGAATTGGTATCCGGAGCTCACCAATACAGACTGCACATCAAATATTTCCAGGGTTTTTGACCTGTATCTACCACGGTGAGTGAATAGAATCTGTCTCTGGAGATCATGGACTCATCCCGCAAGTGAAGGACACTCCTGGATACGAGCAGTCCCTCATGGAGTACTCAACTCGCAGACCAACCAGCCTTCAGACTCGATGGTACGAAGTTCTGTACCGAGTACGAAGCGTTTTCTTCGTTCAGAACTGTCACGAAGCTTGTCGCTTCCGCGAAGTATCTTAGGGTTCATTCCATTGCCCCCAAATCGTCCTTCCAGAATTATCCTTTCGATGTGTAAGTTGCATTTATGCTCAAATGGTATTAGCAACTCAAGTTGTGCTATCAGATATCTTGCTCCCATTTCACTCTATTATCAGAACAATGAAACTGGGGCTATCGGCTCGCCCAAGGTCTCAGGAGCATTCGGAGTTGCAGTGTAAGTGTGTCTTCTTTGCGCAATTACTGTCTTGTCCCTCATCGACACAGAAACTTTGAGATCTCGCTTATCGACACGTACTTGGAATTTCGTGGTCTGCAATACCTTCAAATAAATTTGCGAATTGAGAGGTCAATTGCGACCAAGATATTCGTGCTTGTAGTTGCTATAACGAATTGTGAGTGGGATACATTCGCAATTGAGGGCAATTCTAACTGTCTTATATCAAGGGCTTACCGCGATCGTGTTTCTCACGATTTGCGCGGCAAATATTGTATACCCAAGTCCCGAGATCTACTCTGAGATGTTTGTGGTTCCGATCGGTGCG
>Ga0247741_1002560_pt1 | contig 10074 bp, 6 predicted proteins | sample UWRJL213509R2_FD_180945 | JGI IMG/M metagenome (GOLD analysis project Ga0247741, IMG submission 180945) | Plant litter microbial communities from Arlington Agricultural Research Station in Wisconsin, United States - UWRJ-L213-509R-2 | ecosystem: Environmental > Terrestrial > Plant litter >...
CCGGCGCTGGCGCTCGAGGAGAGTCTCGATCATGTACGCGGTCGCGCGCGGATCGGTGAAGTGCGCTTCCTCCACGGCGGCCGCGACCTGGTCCTTCGTGAACCGCATCGCGATCTTCGCGCCCCAGAACGTATCGGTGGCGTCGGCGTCGTCGAACGGCCAGTACGGCGCGTTGATCCGCCACGTCGCGGGATCGAAGTGCTGGGCCTCGAACAGGCCCACGCCCGTGAACCCGGTCTCGAAGATGTTGTCCCACGGGCGATCCCAGAGGCCGAACGTGAGCAGCGTGCGCAGCGCCATGCTGATGTCGAACCGATTCGTGTAGCCGACCGTCTTCCAGTCGTTGCTGTTGTTCATCACGCCGAACGCCTTGCCGAAGTCGATCAGGTAGTGAACGACGTGATCCTTCAGGAAGATGTCGAGCGTGTTGTCCTCTTGCAGATCGGTGTGGTTGATCCACGCGAACAGCGGGACCTGACCGCGCACGCTGCGCCGGTTCTCGTGGGGGATGCGGTCGTTCGGATCATCCTCGCGCCGGCCCTCGCGCGCGTAGGGCCCGATCGGCTTGCCCGGCAAGTAGCGGCTCGCGAGCACGCGGTACTTGCCGTCGGGCGTGACGTACATCTTCTTCAGCGCGTCCTCGAGCATCTTGACGGTGAGCGGCTGCTTCTCGCCGACGGCGTTCTTCGAGGTCGCCTTCGGCGAGACGACGATGTCCTCGCGGCGGATGAACGCGAGGTAATCCTGGGGAACGTTGTACCCGGCGGCCCAGAGGAGGCGCTGGCCGATCACGTGCGCGCCGGTCTCCATCTCGGGCCGTCGGCCCTCGTCGAACTTCAGGAGGTACTTGTCGCCCTTCGCATCCGTGAACACGAAGCCGATCGAGAGGCCGCCGGTCTTGGCGCTGATGATCGTCCAGGGCAGATTCTCGATCGGGCTCGGATCGATGTTCGCGCCGCGCCGCACTTCTTCGACGGTCATATCGCGGACGCCGATGCGGTTCGTGAACCACGTCGAGTCGGGCACTTCGTCGACGGAGTTGGTGTCCTGCGCGCGCACCGGCTCGGGCACGTCGAGCACGCGGGTGAGGCGGCGCACGACGAAGCTATCGGTCTGGTAAAGCGTGCGGTTGTACTCGCGCTCGCTCGGTTCCTTCGGGATGGGCGCGGTATCGGCCACGCGCCAGACGGGCGGCTCGACCTTGAACCGGAGCGTGCTGACCGCGGGAGATCCGCACGCGGCGACGAAACACAGAGCGATCACGGCGCGACGCATCAGTACCTCCCCGCGCGCTCGCGGCGCCCGAATGCAGGAGAGAAGGCGAGCTGCACGAAGACATCTCCTTCGCGCGACAACGCGAGCTGTGCACGCAAGAGGAAGTCCTTCTCGGTGTGAACCTGGATACCGCCGCCGAAGCCGACGTGCAGGTCGTCGAGGTCGTTGTCGAGCTGATGCCAGTCGTGCACCGTACGGCCGGTGTCGACGAACAAGAACCCGGCGAGGTAGTTACCGAGATCCCACGTGTACTCGGCGGTCGCGAGGGCGACGGCGCGATCGCGGAACCGGCCCTCGGCGTAGCCGCGCAGGTATTCGACGCCGCCGAGGCGAGGCAGGTCGATGAACGAGATCTTGCCGTCGGTCAGGCCATCGCTGCCCGTGATGCCGTCGACGAGGAGGCGCAACGCCAAGGTGCGGCTGCCGCGGTACAGGTCGAAGTACTTCTGGAGCTGACCGCCGTAGCGCGTGTACGCGGTGGGATCGCTGCCGATGCCTTCCGCGCGTCCGAGGTGCGCCGACACGAGCCATCCGGCGGCGTCGATCGCGCGGGTCTGCCACTTCGAGGTGGGGCGGCGGGTGTCGTACGAGAGCTCGCCGTCGAAGTAGATGTTCTTCACGCCGGAGTCGAACCCGACGAGCTTGCTGGTCTCGAACCGGTCCGCGATCGGCTCCTTGGAATCGTCGGCGTCGCCGAAATCGCGATCCGCGTAGGCACCGGCCGCGTGAAACGAGAACGGCCCGGCGAGCTTGATATCGAGGGTGACGACGGTGCGGAACAGCGTCTCGCGGAAGCGCGACGAGATCGCAGCGTCGGCGAGCGTGGGATCGAGCGGCATCGCGGGCGGCTCGGGCAGCTCGTTGGCGTTGCCAATCCCGAAGAAGCGCTCGCGCGGTCGGCGCTCGTAGCGCGCCTCGATGCCGCCGCGGATGCGGTCGGCGAGGTTCGGGCTCTTGAGCTCGATGCCGTAGGCCTGCGAGAACTCGCCGCCGAAGTTCGCGCGCAGCTTGAGATGCTCCTGGTGACCGAACAGGTTGGAGTGGACGAACCGCGCGCCGAGGTTGAGGCCGTAGTCACTGACATAGGACGCGACGGGATACACGCCGTAGGTCTCGTCGGTGTTGAACAGCACGCCGCGCACGCGCGCGGGGAGGCTGTACTTCTCGTACGCCCACGCGCCGAGCCGGAACGGCTGCGCGATGGCCCAGAACGTCCAGCGCGGCACGAAGAACACCACGCGGGGGATCCAGCGCAGGCGCGATCCGACGCTCGGTTCCTCGGCGGTCGCGATGCCGTTGGCCTGGTCGGGCAACGTCGTCGGCGGCGGCTCCGGGGCGGCGACCGGCGGGGGCGGCTCGACGGCGGGTTCGGGAGGAGGAGCGTCGACGGCGGGAACGCCGGCGTCGACCGGCTCGGTGGGCGTGCCGGGATCCGGCGGCGCGGGTTGCGCGCGCACGATCCCCGCGAGCGCGAGGAGGAGAGCAAGAGCGAAGCGAATCGACATCAGTTCACGCGGCTAGTATCTGCAAACACATCGACGAGTCCGGCATCGAGGACGGAGCCCGACAGACTCTCGATCATGCCGAGCGCGAGATCGGTGTGGTCTTCGAGGACATCGAACAGCGCGGCACCGGGGCAGCGTAACGCGCGAATGGCTCCGAGCGTACGGATGGTGGCGGTGAACGGGACTTCTCCGAGCATTTCCAGGGCGCCGATCGCGCGTCCCACGCCGACGATCTGCGGCGGTGCCCCGGGGCGGGTGACCGAGGCGGTGCCGTCGAGGAGAATCAGCACCGAGGTCGCGGACTCGCCGATGGCACCGAGCACGGTCTGCGCGGGGATCCGCACCTCTTCGGCGGCCTGCGCGAGCGCGGCGAGCGCTTCGATGCGGCCCTTGGCGAACGGCATCAACGTACGGAGGACGATCAGGCGGTCGACCATCCCGAGCACGCCCGGTGGCGCATCGACCTCGTCCACGCTCGGCGTCAGGGGCCGCGTGGCGTCGACCGCGAGCAGCCGGCGCGCGAGCATCCGCCGAACGTTGGAGAGGAAGCCGAAGTTGTCCTCGAGGATCTCGGCGAAGTCCTTCGCGGCGAGCCGCAGCGTGCGCGTGGGGACCTCCGCGATCACCGCCTCGCGCGTGCGGCGCCCGGCCATCGCCTCGGTGGCGTTCAGCACCTCGTGCTGACCCCACGTGTGACGCGAGGTCTGGCCGACCAGCTTGCCCTCGAGCACCAGGTGCAGCGAAGGTGAACGACCGATGCCGATCACTTCGGCTCCGGCCTCGAAGGTCTCCTCGACCACGTTCTCGGCCACGATCGCGAGCTCCGAGAGGTCTGCTTCGTCGAAGCCGGGAAACTGGCGGAGCGTGAGGACGCGTTCCACCGCGGTGTGCGTATCAGTGCTGGACATCGAGCCTCGCGATTGCCTGTTCGAACGCCTGGGTGACGAGCTTGGATTCGGTGAGGGGCTTGAGCCGCATCAGCTCGTCGCGTAGCTCGACGAGGTTGCGCTCTGCGACGTGGTGCGCGGCCACGCAGCGAAGGGAGTCGCTGGGGTCGGCGAGGAGCGTGGCGAGGAGCTCGGTGTAGCTCGGATACTTCTCGCGGATCTCGGCTTCGTCGTGTGGATGCTGTTCGCCGTGCGCCAGCAGATCGATGAGCGGGTCGCGCTCGTCCGCGGAGAGAACGTGTTCGAGGATCTCGCGCGCCGCATCCCGCTGCGCGTCGTCGCCGCGCACCATCGCGTCGTGGATGGAGTGCAGATCTTCGCGCGGATGGGTGATGCCGTGGGCGCGAAACACGCGCTCTACCGCGTGCAGGCATTTCTCGGTGAGGAGCTCGCGGAGCAGCCCGTACCCGGGCAGGCGCGGGGGCGGAGCCCGGTGGAGATCGAGGGCTTCGCGCAGCCACGAGTAGCGCGTTGCATCCTCGGTGGCGCGCAGCGCGTACGCGCGAACGGGCGCCGGATCGATCGCGAGCTGAGGCGCGTCCGTGCGCATGCGGCCGAGCGCGCGCAGGATCTTGAACTCCGTGGCGCCATCGGGCTCGCGGGGGAGGCGCGCGACCAGGGCGGCGGCGGCGACCTCGCTACCGAACCGGCTGATCGTGCGCGGCAGGTGACGGCGAACGGCGAGCGGCGTGCGGGGATCATCGAGCGCCTCGATCAGGCGCGCGAGATACGGCTCGCCACCGGCGACGAACACGGCGCGTGCCTCGCCGCGCACGCGGGGAAGCTGCAGCAGCGCGAGCAGGCGTTCCATGTCCACGAGCGGTGGAGCCGACCGCCACGCGCGAAGCACCTGGCGGATGACCGGTGCCTCCTTCTTCGTCATGAGCTGGAGCAGGAGAGGGCGGAACACCGGGTTGGGCATCCGCGCGATCGCATGAGCGAGCGCGACGCGATCCGCGGTGGTGCCATCGCGCAGGGCCTCGATGTGGACGTTCACGTCACGCGGCGCCTTGCGCATCAGCGACAGGCCGATCGCAGCCGCGGCGCGGATCTCCGGCTCCGGATCGCTCAGCGCGGTGGTGAGCCGCGGAACGTTGCGCCCGGTGCGGCTCGATGCGGCCAGCGCGGCTGCTTTCACCTCCGGATCGTCGTGGTCGACGAGCTGCTGGAGGATCATGGCCACGTCGTCGCGGATGTTGCCTTCGAGCAGACCCAGGGCGTGGCGCACCACGTTGATGCTCGGGTGATAGAGGACGAGCGCGGGAATCCGCACGCCCTGATCGGCGAGCAGGCCGAGCGCGGCCATCGACTGGCGTTCGTCGGGGCTAGATAGCGTGGCGGTGAGCAGCTCCACGGCGCTCTCGTCGAGCACCGGGACGCGCACTTCGCGATGGATGCCGGCGGCGTCGAGCGTGTCGCGGAAGCGGCGCAGGTACGCGCGGCGGGTCATCACCACCATGCCGAGCCAGACCGCGACCGTCGCGGTCGTCATGATCGCGAGCGTCCACGTCGCGTTCTTGCCCGTCGCGAGCGTCAGGACCAGCACGGCGGCGAGCGCTTGCCCGCCGCGCTGACCGATCACCTCGACGAACGGCTTCGCACGCGTGCGCTCCGTGGTGTGCATCGGGAGGTACAAGAGCTCGGTGGTGACGCGGTGGATGCTGTTGCGCAGGCCGCCGTCGGCGAGCTTGAGGGCGAACACCGCCACGGCGGCCCCCGTCAAGACGAAGCCGACCGACGTGGCCAGCACGATCACGGGGAGCACCGCGAGCGCGCTGCCCACGCCGAGGCGGTCGAGCAGGCGCGGCGTGATCGCGAGCTGGATCACGAGCGCGACGACGTTGAGGCCGGTGTACGTGGCGCCGAGCACGGTGGCGATGTGGTCGGGGGCGATCCGTTCGGCCATCACGCGCTTGAACATCAGGTCGCCGATGGTGAGCGTGACCGTCGAGATGATCGCGAAGCACACGAGCAGCACGGCGTACTTCTTCACGCGGCCCGGCGGCGCGGTGGTGTCGACGGGGACGGGAGCGGATGCGTGCGGCTTCTGGTGCTTGACGAGGATCGGACCGACGGAGATCGCGGCGAGCCCGAAGCCGATCGCGCCCGCGGTGACCAGGTGGCGCGCGACCACGAAGTGACCGAGGAGCGAAGCGAGCGCGGAGCCGACGAGCGCGCCGAGGCTGCCGCCGGCCGCGACCCAGGCGACCACGCGCTTCGCTTCGGTCACGCGTAGCTCGTTGTCGAGGACGAGCCAGAACGTGGGGACCACGAGCGACGCGACGAGGCCCGTCCACACGTAGAGCACGAACGCGGCCCACGGCGACTGGACCATCACCACCGCGAGCACGCCGGTGCCCACGACCGCGGCGATCAGGAACACCAGCAGCATGCGGTACGCGTCGTGGTTGCGATTCCAGCGGCGCACCGCCATCACGGCGGCCAGCGCGGTGAGGGCAATCGCCACGTACGCCCAGCCGAGCATGTCGGGGCCGAGCCCGGTCAGGAACAGGGCGTCACGCGCGGTCTCGAGGATCGCGTGGGCGACCATGATCAGGAACAGGACGATCGCGGGCGCCCAGGGACGCGGCGGTCGCTCCTTCTTCATTTTTTCGCCTCGGCCTTGTCGTCGGGCGAGAGCTTCTTGTGCTGGCGGGCGATCGAGATGGCGATCACGATCCAGACGGCGACCAGGGAGGCGTTCACGATGGCCAGACCCCGCACGCTCATGCCGAGCGAGTGGAGGCCCACACCGACGACGATGGCCGAGATGGTGTCGCCGAAGCGGACGAAGAACACGTCGATGGCGGCCTTCGCCTTGTACTTCGCGTCGCGCGAGGTGGGCAGGAACAGCGCCTGGCGCACCGTGTTCTGCAGCGAGTAGTCGGTGGAGTTCTCCGCGACCTTCATCGCGCGGGTGATGGCGAGCCCGCCGACGACGGCGATGGCGCCGTACGCGCCGAACGCGACGATGGGCATCACGAAGAGCGCACCGCGCACGCCGATCCACTTGATGATGCGCGAGACGAGGAACGCCTGGACGATGAAGCCGACGAGGTTCACCCAGAAGAAGAAGTCGCCGTAGAACGCCTTGATCACCTCGCGGCGGGCGTCCTCGATGCCGGGGTCGTTCGCGCCGCCGGGCACCAGCACCGCGGCGTGGTTCGCGGCCGCGTTCGAGAGGAGGAACTCGCCCATCGAGTTGACGAGGTTCGCGATCAGCACCATCAGCGCGATCGCCAGGAGGTACTTATCCTTCATGACCAGGGTGAAGCCACCCGCGCCAGAAGTTGGCCCTTCCTTCTCGTCCTTCGCGTCCTTCGCGGCGTCCTTGGACTCGCCGATCGCCTTGAACCGGCCGTTGATGATGTTGAAGAGCACGAGGCAGGCGCCGAGGATGGCGGCGGCGACGAGCATCAGCGTGAAGGTATCCGCGAGCTTGGTCAGCTTCGGGCCCACGATCGCGCCCGCCGAGCCGCCGATCGCGATCACCGCGAACAGCCGCTTGCCTTGCTCCTCGGTGTAGACGTCGTTCGCGTACGACCAGAACTGCGCGATCAGGAACACGTTGACGAGGCCGAGCCAGATGAGGAACGGCACGCCGATCGACACGCCGGCGCGACCGAGCACGAAGAACAGCGCGAGCGAGATGAAGACGCCGGTGTAGGAGTAGTTGATGAGGCGCAGGCGCGAGACCTTGTTCGCGAGGGCGCTGTACGCGGGGATGAGGCCCATCAGGAGGATGGCCATCGCGCCGCTGGCGTAGATCTTGAGCTCGTCGCCGCCGAGCCCCCACGCACCGCCGGAGAGGATGAGGCCCTCGCGCGAGGTCTTCAGCACGTAGTACGCGCACAGGATCATGAACACGCAGACCGTCATCAGGACGACGATCCCGGCCTCGCCGGGCTCGACCTTCGCGAACGGGGAGAGGACGCGCTCCTTCCAGGTGAGGTTCTGCTGGGCCGCCTGCTGCTGCCGCGTCTCGGTGTCCATACGAAGGTTTGGGAGAGCAAGCGCGGGGCCAGGCGCCCGGCCCGCCCAAGTGGGCATGACGCATGCGCAAAACTGTCTCGCCGTGCGGTGCACCGCGGCACGTGTGCGCCGCCGCGCGTTACGTCAGTGCGCGACGACCACGTCGTAGGCCGCCGGGCCGCCGCGGTAGAACTGCCACTTCCGCTGGAACGTGACCGCGCCGAACAGGTTCACCGCGATACCGATCACGATCAGCGCCTTCGCGAGGCGCCCGAGCGGCCGATCTCCGATCGCGAGCAGCATGGTCGCGAACACCATCCAGTCGAGGCTGAAGCGGTAGCCGAACTGGAACCACCCGCTGTTCTGGTACATCAGCGACGGCACGGCGACGCAGGCGATCGTGATCCACAGGGCGCGGTGGATCGGCGGCTTCTCGCGCGGCCACAGGAGGAACAAGAGGATCGGCGTGGTTATCCAGACCGCGAGACCGTGACCGCTGATCTGCACGAAGGGCGCCTTCGACGAGAGCTCGGGCAAGAGCGTGAACGCCACGGCGAGGTTTCTCGCGAGGTAGTGATAGCTGGCGAGACCGAACTGCTCGATCTGGATCTGCTGTCGAACGTCGAGATAGTTGTGGCCGAACTCGGTCAGCGACTTGAAGCGGACGTAGTTGTAGACCATGCCGGCGATCGCGAAGGCGACCACCGGGATCGCGAAGCGGATCAGCGGCTTCATCATCGCCTTGCGGCTGCCGGCGATGCGCCACGCCTCGAACAAGAACAGCGGGAACATGAACGCCATCGGCGTGCGCGTCATCGCCGCGGCGCCGAGCGCGAGCCCCGCGATGAGCGGCCGGCGCGCCTCGACGGAGGCCCACGCGTAGACGAGCGCGAGCGCCACGCCGATGACGTGCGCGGCGAACCACACGCCGGCCTGCACGGCGGTGAAGAACAGCACGCTGCCGAACGCGAGCGCCGCGACGATCCAGAGGTCTTCGCCGACCGTGCGCTTCGACAGGCCCGCCTCCACCAGCCGGCGCAAGAGCAGCATCGTCAACGGGAGGATCAGCGCGGCGATGACCAGAACAACGATCGAGTCATTGCCGTTCGCGCCGCCGATGATCGCCGAGGGGATCATGAGGAGGGCGGGGAAGGCGGGGAACGAGACGTAGGCGACGCTGCTCACGCCGACCTTCACGCGCGCGATCGGGATCTCGGTGCCGTCGAGCAGCTTGAACATCGGCCGCGTCTTCAAGCGGCGGCCTTCGGCCAGCGAGCCATCATCGAGCTGGACCGTCTCCACCTTCGCCCAGTCGTCGCCGCGCAGCGGAGGCTCGATCGCGAGCGAGCCGTGGATCCAGGCGTTCGCCTGGAGCACGAAGTGCGGCGCGCCCGACTGCTTGCCGACGCGGTCCCACATCACCGTCCCGTAGACGGCGAGGCCGACCGCAAACAGCACGGCGTAGAGGCGCACCGGGCGACGTTAGAACGGCCCGGGGCCGCGTGGTAGCTTGGCGCGACTCGATGAGCGATCGTCCTCGCCCGGTAGCCGCCCTGCCGGCGGTCCTCCTGGTGGTGGTCGCGCTGTGGGAGGTCGTGGCCGCGCGGCGTGACGCCACCTCGGTGCCGGGCGACGACGCGTGGCGCGAGGCGGCCGCCGAGGTTCGCGCGGGGTTTCGTCCCGGCGACCTGATCGTGTTCGCCCCCGACTGGGTGGATCCGACGGGGCGGCTCCACCTGGGCGACCTGATCCCCGTCGACGTCGCGGCGCGGATGGACGCGGCGAAGTTCGCGCGGATCTGGGAGGTGTCGATCCGCGGTGCGCATCACGCGGATACCGCGGGCCTCGATGCGGTGTCGACGGAGACCCACGACGGGGTGACGGTGCGGCGGTTCGAGCGCGCACCGGCGATCGTGCTCGCCGACGTGCGCGATCGGATGACGGATGCGGGTCCTCCGACGATCGAGCTGGCCGAGGTCGGCTTCGCGCCGCATCGCTGCATCCAGATCACGCCGATCCCCGGGCAACCGGTGCGCGTCACGTTCCCCGACGTGCCGCTTGGCTCCGAGCTCGTCGGCTACGTCGGGCTGGCCGACGTGTTCACGCGGCGCGATATCCGTGCGCCCGGCAAGCTCGAGGTCGAGATCGGGGGCGCGGTCGTCGCGTCGGTGTCGCCGGGCGTGGACGACGGGTGGGTGCGGTTCGCGGCGCCCACCACGCCGGGGAGCGCGCCGATCACGTTCATCGCGAGCGCCGATGCCCCGAAGCGGCAGATCTGCTTCGCCGCGGAGACGCGCAAGTGATCATCTCGCGCGCGCGGATCATCGGCGGCGCCCTCGCGCTGCTCACCACGATCCTCGTGCTCGTGAACCAGC
>Ga0247741_1002561_pt1 | contig 10072 bp, 9 predicted proteins | sample UWRJL213509R2_FD_180945 | JGI IMG/M metagenome (GOLD analysis project Ga0247741, IMG submission 180945) | Plant litter microbial communities from Arlington Agricultural Research Station in Wisconsin, United States - UWRJ-L213-509R-2 | ecosystem: Environmental > Terrestrial > Plant litter >...
CGATCATAGAATCGTTGGCCGCCGTAAATACGATAGGCGATTCCCTCGCGCAACAAAGCTTCTTCAAGCACACGCGATTGTGCGTTCGAGCGATATAAAATCGCGCAGGAATCATTACGGTTGCCTTTACGAACCCAATCCTGAATTCGCTCAACGATGAAACGCGCTTCGTCTTGTTCGTTGTAGGCGGCGTAAAGCGAAATAGGCTCGCCGCTTTCGCCTTCAGTCCACAGATTTTTACCCAAACGCCCAGAATTATTAACGATTACGCCGTTGGCCGCCGTTAAAATATGGCCGGTTGAACGGTAATTTTGTTCGAGGCGAATAGTTTGCGTGTGGCTGAAATCCTGAGTGAATCGTTGGATATTTTCAATTTTCGCACCGCGCCAACCATAAATAGATTGATCGTCATCACCTACGGCCGTTATGAAAGAGTCTTTGCCAGCCAGCATCCGCAACCAAGCATATTGCACGCTGTTAGTGTCCTGAAATTCGTCCACCAAAATAAACGGAAAGCGATTGCGATAATGTTCAAGAATATGCGGTTTGTTTAACCAAAGTTCGTGCGCGCGCAATAAAATTTCAGCGAAATCCACCATACCGCCGCGCTGACAATCCACTTCATAGGCGCGATAGACCTGCAGCATAGTGCGAATAAAAGGATCGCCTGTTTCTTGAATATGTTGCGGGCGTAGACCTTCATCTTTTTGCGCATTGATATACCACTGCGCTTGTTTGAATGGCCACTTTTCATCGCTTAAATTTAAATTAGCATAAACGCGTTTAATTAAACGCAATTGATCATCGCTATCTAAAATTTGAAAATTTTGCGGAAGATTTGCATCTTGCCAATGAGCTTTTAATAAACGGTGAGCAATGCCATGGAAAGTGCCTACCCACATGCTGCGCGTGTTTACATGCTGATGATTTTCACTGAACAACTCATCCAAACGCGCACGCATTTCACGCGCTGCTTTATTGGTAAATGTCACCGCCATTATTGAATACGGCGACAACTTTTCAACCTGAATTAACCAGGCAATGCGATGTACCAACACGCGAGTTTTGCCGCTGCCAGCACCAGCGAGAATCAATTGATTACAAGCAGGCGCGGACACAGCTTCGCGTTGAGCCTCATTGAGGCCACTGAGTAGATGTGAGAGTTCCATGGGCATTTACACTAATTAAGCAAGAACCTGAATTCTACTGGCTAGATGTACAGATTACTACGACTTTTAAGGATTCGGACGTATGGTAATTTTAGCGTCACGCAAAATTTGTTCAGCGCATTCGGAAATCTGCTCTTGCCAACAACTTCCTGTGCTCACACTAGTAATCTTCTGCCGCGAAATAAAATTTACTTGGTAAGACACCTGATTATGGCTCGCAACTTTCTTCAACTTAACATCTTCAGTTATTAATAATTGGAGCTCACTTCGCTGATTAGAATTAATCACAAATTCACGCGAATGAGATATTTTTGTTCGCAACGAATCTTCAAGTGATTTTGTTAAGGCATCCACTCCCGAATAGTTAATATCAATACTTATTACTTTCGAAACTGCAAAAGCATTGCATGAAAAATAAATACATAGCAAAAATGCGAGAGTTTTAATTTTCATTTTTGCACCGAATTTCCGAATGGAAAATCTCTCGAGACAACACAGAATAAATCAAGTTATTAAGAAGGAAATCGTCGTCATCACACACTGGGGTTGATGATTGCCTTCTTAATTAAACATGTTCGATGTGCAGCTTTTACTTTAATAAATCTTAGGCGGCTGCGGTAAATCTGGTAGTGAAGCAACCGATAGCTGCAACGCCGCTTGATAAACTTCCAAACTTTTTTGCGTCTCGCCCAAATTATTTAATACGCGCGCCAGCTCTGCATAAGTTTCGTAATTTTTCTGCACCGCTAAACTACGCTGGAAATAATCGCGAGCAACACCCCATAAATGATTACGCAAATTTAAACGGCCCAGGGCGCGTAACAAGGGCGCACTTTGCGGATAATATTTTAACCAATTTTCAGCGTTGCGAATGACCTCGGCAATATCTGTCACCCTTAGAATTCCGTAGAGATCAATCAAGCTATCATCCCAGCTTTTACCTAAGGTTTTACGCAACATGACTTCTGCTTCCTGATCCTGCAAATTATCGATCAATACTTTTGCATAAGCAGCGACCACGCGCGGAACTCTCTGTTGGTAGGCAGGTACTTTGCCCCAAGCTTTACGCAAAATATTTAACCGATCTGCCGAGGCAGCGTTGTGCGCCGTTGCATTCGCCAAACTTAATTGCCCCAGCATCACCAAGGATTCAAGCTCAATAATTTCAGTAGCAGAAGAAACTTTGTATTTTTTGACAAGCGGAAAAATGTCACCAAGCCCCAACCAATCCTGGCGCAATTCATACAACTCACGCAGGCTATTAATGACGATGGGATTCTTCGGTGCTTTTTGTTGCAGCGTTAATAAAATTATTTTTGCTTGCTCAAAGCGACCATTGCTCATTTCCATTCTGGCTTGCGCAACGCCTATTGGAACAGCAAAGGTTGTATATTTTTTTTGTGCGTCGCTCAGAATTTTTAAGGCATCTTCCTGATCACCCAATTCATAACTTGCACGCGCAGCAGCAAGATAATTTACGAGCGGAGATTCGACTTTACTGGCTGTACGCAATAACTTTTTGCGCGCTTGCAACCAATCACCCGAGAGAAAATCAATTAATCCACTCGCAGCTCGCTTGCTGGCGCGCTCCGTTGTACCGAACACAAAAAAATCCGTAAGCCGTTGCGCAATCGACCAACTCACTAATAAAAACCGTGTCGTTAGCCACCAAGTTACTGCAATCAAAAGTGCAATAAAACACGCAAACCATAAACTGGTCTCAACCGTTTTTTGCCCGAGAATTACTAATACATAACCTGCATCTGGCAATACAACGCCGAAGCCCCACAGTGTTAGAACAACTATCGCGAGGACAAGGACAATCAATTTCTTCATCAATTGCCTCCGTGACGACTAAAAGCCAAACGATCTTTTTGACGCAGATATTCTTTTACCAATGCAGCAGAGCCGGTGAAATCAGGAAGCGGCTGTTGCACATTACTTTTCTTTAATTGATCCAGATCATTGAGCACAATTTGCGCCTGATCATTCAGCGGATAGTAATCGCGAATCCAGTTTTGCGCTTTCTCTAAGCTTGCCTGGTAAACATGCTGCTCTTCGCGCAATAAACCAATTTGCGCTTGCTCTAACATTAATCGCAAATTTTGTTTCAAATACATTTGATCTTCTGGCGGCAGGATTGCATCCACACGGCGACCTTGATCACGCACGCGTACATAAATACTTAATTTATGCCACACGTGTTTGCCCACATTTTTTACACTTTGCCATACACTTGTAGAAGGTTGTTCTTCACCTTCATTCAATGCGGCAATAGTTTCTTCATCTTCTTCGAACAAAGGTTCAATAAGCGGTAAATTTTCTATTTGTTGAGTGATGGCTAACAACTGTAAGTAAATACCTTCACGATCAACTTTGTGCGCTAATTTCAAAGATTCTATTTCTTCCGTTAACTTTTTACGTGCGGGAAACAAATCTGCGTTTTGCAATTCAGCCAGAACACTATTTGCAGACTGAGCAAGTGCCAATGAATTTACGGCTTCGTGTTCCATTAAAATACGTTGGTTCGCCATACGTAATAAATAATCAACTTCAGCCAACTTCCAATCGTCATTATTCAAATTGGTAAGCGCCAACACTTTCGATGTTGTGCTGTCCAGACGTTGCGTTATTTCGGTAAGGTCGCTTTGCGCTTGCTTACTTTGATTAGCGAGATTTTCAGCGACTTGCGCTTCCAAGGCTTTGCGCTTAACTTCGTTAGAGGCCGCTTGCGAAGCAAGCGTGTCGTGTAGCTGATTGATCGCTTTGTATTGATACCATAAAAAACCCGATACTCCGGCAATCAACACAAAAAGTACCAATGTTATCCATAACCCTATACGCGATTTTTTAACAACCGGACGGGCTTTTACATTCGCAACATGCGGATTGTCAGTTTGCACTGAAGTCGTTAGATCACTCACAGTTTCACACCTTTTTAACTTGCGTTTTAAACGATAATAGCGCGCGTTTCACTTCTACTAATCCTTGCAACATACTTGCTTCTGTTGCGTTTTGTGCGGCATACACATGGATTAAACCCGCAGCTTTTGCCAATTCAAAAATACGCTGGCTAGGGACTAGCAACCAAATGCGTTCTAGTAATTCGTGCTGAAACACTTGAAGTTCTCTCATGATTTTTTTTAAATTTTCTAGCGCTTCGCCGCTGTGTAAAACCAATATCAGATCTTGCGAAGTCTCTTTAAGCAAATGCGCAAATTTAGCGCGAGATGTTTCGGGCAACACGCGCTCATAGAGCTCGCAATAATTAACAAGGGCGCCGCGCATTGTTAAAACTTCACCAATGTGTGGACGGCCACCTACTCCACGAAAAATGACAATTTTTTCACCTGCTACAGATTGCAGTGCGGGTGATTGCAATAAGGTTTCACTCGTCATGGAGCCTGTTTGGCTTTGTGCTAGATCTGTGACGGGCGCGCCACGATCTTGTAACTGTTTCGCCGTGGTTTCACCCACCGCAAAAAATTCAATTCCTACTGGTAACTGCGGCCAATAATTTTCAATCCATTCAAAACCAAACTCAACCGCATTTTGACTGACGAAAATAGCCTTAGCGTATAGATCGAGATCCAAAATACAGTTTTTGATAGCGCGTATCTGTGTGTTGTCTAATACAGGAATTATTTCCAGCAGGGATATTACCGAGGTCTGCGCACCTAATTCACTCAAGCGGTTGGCCCAAGGCTGCGCTTGCGCTATGGGACGCGTAACGACTATGTGTAAACCACTTAAATCATCCATCAACCTGTATTGCCTGCCTAACTCTGCCAATTTGGATAAGCTCGTTTGAGAGCTTACTCTGGAGCGGATTCATAAACGTCAGCCAAAATTTTATCGGCACCCGCCGCTAAAAGCCTGTCCGCCAAGGCTATGCCCATAGCCTCTCCATCATTCACCGCGCCTCGAATGTCATCGCGTAACATCTGCTCACCGTCGGGTGAACCGACCAGTCCCCGCAACCAAAGACCACCATCGGTATGGATGGCATAACATGCGATGGGCACTTGGCAACCACCTTGCAAACGACGATTCATGGCGCGCTCGGCTATCACCTGTTGAGCCGTTAATTCATGATGTAACGGCGACAACAATTCCTGAGTCACATCGTCATTCAACCTGCACTCTATACCCACGGCACCTTGGCCACCGGCGGGTAAGGAAAACTCAACGCTGATAAAAGAGCGGATGCGCTCGCTCAATTCCAACCGGATCAAACCCGCTGCCGCGAGAATGATTGCATCATAATCACCGTTATCGAGCTTTTGTAACCGCGTTTGTACATTGCCGCGCAAAAATTTTACTGTCAGGTCCGGGCGTGCCGCTAACAATTGACACTGACGACGCAAGCTAGAAGTACCCACCACACTGCCAGCAGGGAGCTCATCAAAATTATTGAAGTGGTTAGATACAAATGCATCGCGCGCATCTTCACGCGGGCAAATTACAGTCAGCCCCAAACCTTCCGGAAATTCCATGGGAACATCTTTCATGGAGTGCACAGCTATATCTGCCTGATCTTCAAGCAAAGCCTGCTCCAATTCCTTAACGAACAGACCTTTACCACCCACTTTGGCGAGGGGGACATCGAGAATCTTGTCGCCACGGCTGGTTAGAGGCACCAATTCGATAATGAGATCAGGATGAAACTTGAGTAGCTCTGCTTTTACGTATTCCGCTTGCCATAGGGCGAGCAGACTTTTACGGGTAGCGATACGGAGCTTGCGGGCACTGGAAGACATAGATATCACACTTGCTGAAGCCGAACAGTTGAGCCGCGCATCATACCACTTGCTATGAAAATTTAATCTCACGGTAGTCGGTTTCAGGAAATCTATCGCAAGTTTTGGCAAATAAAAACGCCAGAGGCAAAACCCCTGGCGTATGAAAGATCAGATGCTGAATTTATCGCGGCAATTATTTACCGGCTTTTAACAGATCCCAGTATTTAGAATAAATCGCGAGCACTTCATCGCCAACATCGGCGTGAATTGAACCTTTTTCAAAATCTTCTTTGGACGGGAACACCATTTTATTCGTGCGCAATTTTTCATCCAACAATGCTTGACCAGCCAGATTAGGCGCGGTGTAGCCTAAATCTTCAATGGCGGCTTTCGCACTTTCTGCACGCAACATGTAATCAATAAATTTATAGGCAGCGTCTACATTCGCAGCACCTTTAGGAATAACAAAACTGTCAATCGCAAAGGTTGCGCCTTCCTCCGGATAAACGAATTGAACATTTTCTAATTCTTGAGATGCTTTGTAAGCCTCGCCATTCCAAATTGCACCGATACTCACATTGCCCTGAATTAACGGAACCTTGGGTGCATCTGAATTAAATGTTTTTACGCTGGGCAATAATTCTTTTAGTTTTTCATACGCACATTTAATTTCAGCTTCATTAGTACTGTTGTCCTGAAAACCGCACAAGCGCAAACCTATGTAAAAGTTATCGCGCATGTCGTCCATCAATTCAATTTTCCCAACGTATTCAGGGTTCCACAAATCTGCCCACTTGGTAATTTTGCTCGCGTCTACTACCTTACCGTTAATAGCGATACCGGTAGCACTCACCAAATAGGGTACGCTGTATTCATTATTGGGATCGTAGGATTTGTTGAGCAGAGCAGGATCCAGGTTTGCGATATTTTTTAATTTCTCTTTTTCAAGTTTTTGCAACAATCCTTCTTTGCGCATTTTTTCCACATAAAAAGTAGAGGGCACTACAACATCGTAGCCCTTGCCATCTAATAGCTTAATTTTCGCATACATGGCCTCGTTACTTTCGTAAGTCGCGTACTCTACTTCGATGCCAGTTTCTTTCGTAAAAGCCTGCAGTGCGGACTCAGGTAAATATTCAGTCCAGTTGTACACAACGACTTTTTGTTTAGTTGCAGTCTCTACGACAGTTGAAGCTTGCGATTCCTTTTTAGAACAGCTCACCATCAACACTGCAGCCATCATTAATGCAGCCACGGGGGCAATCCACTTTTTCATTTACTTTTTCTCCCGCAATAGAAGTTGAGAAATAATGACCAAAATTAATGACACCACTAATAACGTTGTCGATATCGCATTCACTTCAGGTGATACACCTACGCGAACCATCGAGTATACTTTTAACGGCAAAATTTCGTAGCTTGGACCAGTGACAAACGCGCTGACTATTACATCATCCAGTGACAAGGTAAAACTTAGCAGCCAGCCGGACGCGACTGCCGGCAACGCCAGCGGTAAAATTATTTTTGTGAATACGCGGCCTTCGGTAGCGCCCAAATCGCGCGCAGCTTCCAGCATTTTCATGTCAAAACCTTTCAAGCGCGAGTAAACCGCAACAATCACAAAAGGTAAACAAAAGGTGATATGCGCAAGCAGCAATGACCAAAAACCGAGTTGAATACCCAGCAAAATAAAAATAATCAGCAGAGCGATTGCCAATACAATTTCCGGCGTAAGCATACTGACAAACACCATGGAGGATAAAACTGCTTTGCCTTTAAATTGATAGCGATGCAAAGCTACTGCAGCGAGTGTGCCAATAATCGTAGCCAAAGTAGCGGAGGTAATTGCAATTAATACGGAATGGCCTGCCGCCTGCATTAAGCCTTCGTTAGAAAATAATTTTTCATACCATTTAAAAGTAAATCCGGTCCAATGATTGCCATATTTTGAAGCATTGAATGAATTAATAATGAGCACAGCAATCGGTAGATAAAGCACCACCAAAATACCGATCAAATAGCTCCAGCTTAGCCAACGGGCAGATTTAGAAGTCTGAGCCATTGATGCCTCCTTGCTTATTTACAAAGCTTGCTGCTTTGTAATATAGCCACAACATGAAACCGAGCAATGCAATTAACAACACACTTAATGCAGAGCCGAACGGCCAATCACGTGTAACTAAAAATTGCGTTTTGATAACATTGCCGAGCAACAAATTTTTTGCGCCGCCTAATAAATCAGAAACAAAAAACATACCCATTGCAGGTAAGAGCACCATCAAACAGCCTGCAATAATTCCGGGTGATGTAAGTGGAATCGTAATATGCCAGAAGCGGCTCCACACACCTGCTCCTAAATCCTGCGCAGCTTGATGCAAACGTAAATCCAATTTTTCAATTGCAGAAAATAATGGCAACACCATAAAAGGCAGAAGGATATAACTTAAGCCCATAATGACGGCAAATTCGGTATAGAGCATTTGCACGGGCTCTTTTACGATATGTAATGCCAGCAAAATATTATTGAATACACCCTCATTGCCTAATAAAAATTGCAAGGCATATGTTCGCACCAGAGAGTTTGTCCAGAAGGGAAGAATGACTAAAAATAATACGAGAGGCTGCCATTTTTTTGGAAGCTTGGCGATACACATTGCGAAAGGATAGCCTACTAATAAACACACCAGCATGGCTTTTAACGACATGCGCAGGGAGTCCCACAATACTTGAAGATAGAGCACATCAAGTGTGCGCATATAATTATCAGCAGTAACCGGTAGTGCAACGGTGGATACCGGATCGCGTGTTAAAAAGCTGGAAAATACCACTAACAAATTGGGCATAAAAACAAAACAAGTGAGCCATACGCTCACCAGTCCAATTGCCCAAAAACGGAATTGATTTAATTGCTTCATAATAGTCAGTGTGCCTCGTAAGGCATCACAACTTCCCAACCAGGAACCCATTTGACAGCTACGGATTGATTGAGACTGTAATCAAACGACGGATCATCTTCATCGAAAAATTCACTCACAATTAATTCGGCGCCGGATGGCAAACGAATAATGGAATCCAGTGTTTTACCTTTATAATTGCGTTCAACAATTGTTCCGGCTAACACTTGAGTGATATGCGGATCATCAATATATTCCACCCGCAAATCTTCAGGGCGCAATAACACGTTTACTTTGTCACCCACTTTAAAGTTGTGCTCAGCATGCAAGGTCCATTGCAAACCTTCTACTTTAACTTCGTATTCTTTATTGCCATCGACGGCAACTATTTCGCCATCCAATTCATTAATTTCGCCGATAAATTTTGCGACAAATAAATTAGCAGGATTCTCATAAATTTCACGCGGCGTACCCAATTGTTGCACTACGCCTTTGTGCATGACCACAACACGATCAGACATGGATAGCGCTTCGTCCTGATCATGGGTAACAAATACGAAAGTAATACCGAGCTTGCGTTGCAAACGTTTTAATTCAATTTGCATTTGTTGACGCAATTTGTAATCAAGTGCAGATAAAGATTCATCAAGCAATAATAATTTGGGGCGATTCACAACTGCGCGAGCGATAGCAACACGTTGTTGCTGACCTCCTGAAAGCTGCGATGGTTTGCGATCTGCAAATTCGCCCAGTCGCACCATCTCCAGCGCTTCAATAACGCGCGGTTTAATTTCATCTTTAGCTACGCCACTCATTTTCAAACCAAACGCAACGTTTTCAAATACAGTCATGTGCGGAAATAACGCGTAACTTTGGAATACTGTATTCACCGGACGTTTTTCAGCGGGAAGAGAATTTATTTCCTGCCCGGCCAAATGTATTTCACCAACGTCTGCAGTTTCCAGCCCGGCAATCATCCTCAGCACAGTGGTCTTGCCACAACCTGATGGGCCGAGCAACGTAAAAAATTCACCATCGTAAATAGTAAGATCAAACTTGTTCAAAACCACGTTATTGCCGTAGGCTTTGGACAGGCCTGTTAAAACAAGTAAGGGGCGCGCTTCAGTCACCTAGTTAGGCTCCTCTGGTAGCTACATAACAGCGCTGTTGCATAAATCACACGCACTATTAAAGGCAATTCATTATTGGAAATAAAATTCAAACGGTCTTTGCACAGCACAGCCCAAACCAAACACTTGGAACCTAT
>Ga0247741_1002563_pt1 | contig 10064 bp, 8 predicted proteins | sample UWRJL213509R2_FD_180945 | JGI IMG/M metagenome (GOLD analysis project Ga0247741, IMG submission 180945) | Plant litter microbial communities from Arlington Agricultural Research Station in Wisconsin, United States - UWRJ-L213-509R-2 | ecosystem: Environmental > Terrestrial > Plant litter >...
GTTACCGGAGAAAGCGATGGCGAAACAGAATGGGTTTTAGGGTTGCGCGCCTGGTTTTAGGCGCGCTTCAATATAGGATACTAAAACTTAATCCAGCAGATCTTCATATGCAATCGTTTGATAATTCGCTACCGCATTCCAGGGAAGTTTTGCGGGAGCAGCTGCAATCGCGAGAGTTATTTTATTATCTATAGTGCCATCAAAACGTCCACTTTCTATGGATAAAGGCACTTGATTAGCTTCATCCCACAACACGCGGGTAAATTCTTCGGTATTTTTCTTTTCGTACCAAGTCGCACCTTTAGGGGCTTCCTGCTTCAAGACTGTCATTTTTTTTAATGCGTCACGGTTTACAAGGTAGTAAGCCGTTTCCCATTCGCCGTTGAATCCCAAGGTTCCGTATTCAGTTGTGCGTGGTTCGATAATTTTCTTTTCATTATTTCTTACAAATCTAAACGTAATCTGGTTGTTGTTATCTTTCACTAACCATTTTGCAGCGGTTGCAAAATTTAAATCGTGTTCATGATCCTCTTCTCCTGCATGAGAATGCTGAGGAGCTGTTTTGGTAAGAACACGCTCAGTCCATACTACATTTGCATCGCGTATAAATTTTTCCTGAAATTGCGTTTGTTTTTTTACGCCTTCAGATGTCATCGTCATGCTTTCAAATGTCATTATCGCGGATAGAGGAGCGGCCAATACACACTGCGCAAAAAAAGACGTTGTAATGACTAAAGCACATTTAATAAAAGAAGATTTTCCAGCAAGGTAATTGTTCATAATGTTCTCGACAAAAAATTAAAAACACCTGATCGAAATCAGGTGTTGATAAAAGCTCAGGTATTTATAAAAATTACAGCTTAAAAACCGAAGGCTGAGGTTAACAAACCAAATACTTTGGTATTGTCGATAGTTCCTTTGAAAGTTTTGGATGCAGCACCCGCACCAGTCGCAAACAACATAACGTCGCCGCCACCGTGAGATTCACCACCCAAGCCAACTTTTACTGCAGCTTCTTGCAAATAATCGTCATGTAAAACTTGTGTAGCATCTGCATTACCTTCAACTAAAGTGGCGCGAGTCGCAGGGCGATTTGGGCCATTACCAAATACTAGTGCAGTGTAATTTTTGCCATTCACATCCAGTAACTCTTTACCGTCTTTGTAATTTTTAACGGTGCCCAGAACATCGCTACCGCGCTTACCGTAACCGTTGAAGGTCATGGTGTGATCATGGTCAGCAGTGACAACAATTAAGGTATTCGCTAAACCTGGATCGCGTTTTTGCATTTCATCCAATGCCGCTTTAATCGCATCATCAAATGCAATCGTATCTTCCATCACGCGTTTTGCATTGGTGCCGTGCAATGCGTGGTCGATACGTCCGCCTTCAACCATGAGGAAAAAACCACCGGAGTTTTTGCCCAACACATCAATGGCTTTCAAAGTCATGGTGGTGAGGCTTGGCTCGTCGATAGATTTTTTAACGCGATCTAATTCATATTCCATATGGCTTGCGTTAAAAAGACCAAACAATTTATTAGTCGTTTTGCCATCTACTGCGCTCAACGCCGAACCGCTATTTACATAGGTGTAGCCTTGGGTAACTGCTTCTGCGGTTAAATCGCGGCCATCAGTGCGTTTACCTTTTGCAGCACCAACACCGGTTGTTGGCAAAAAGTAATCGCGACCACCACCTAACAAAACATCCAAACCTGTACCAAGTTTAGCGTTGTAACCAGCACCGCCAACAATAGCTTGTGCAGCAATATTATTTTCAGCATCGCGATGACAAATGTGCGAATAAGTTGCAGCTGGTGTTGCGTGAGTAATACGCGCTGTGGATACGGCACCGACTGCTTTTCCTTTCGCTTTTGCAATTTCCAAAATGGTGTCAACTGGAGTTCCATTGCCAGTTGCAGGGCAATTTGAATCTGCACCTGTTGGTTTAATTGCTTTGGTGTCGGGTGACATCGACAGCACTTCGTTGTTCATCTTAACGCCGGTCATGTAAGCGGCCATTGATGGTGCTGAGTCAGTTGTTTGTGCATCGTTTGAATAGGTTTTTACGCGAGCGGTACGAGTTTTACCGTCGAGTTTTTCCATATTCAATTCGCCCTCTTCTTTGTATTTGTAAATACGAGCAGCGGTTACTGTAGTTGGACCCATGCCATCACCTAAAAAGAAGATGACATTTTTTGCTTCGCCCGCTGCAAATGCGCTTGGTGCAATTGCAGGTAAAAGCGCAGCGCTTGAGAGCAACAAGGTGTTAATAAGTAATTTTTTCATGATCAATTCCTGTCGGCCTCTGTGATTACAGGTCTACTGCGCTACGAATCAGCGTGAAGACTTTGGTGTTGTCCATTACCCCTGCAAAGGAGTCTGCATTTTTACCCATCGCACCCAGGAACACGTTAGTTCCACCGTGAGTTTCACCACCGGCAGCAACTGGAATTACCGCTTCTTGATGGTAGGTATCTGCAAATACTTGCGCGTCAGTTAATGCAGGGAAATTTTTGCGATCATCAGCAGGACGATTTTCACCATTACCAAAACCGATAATGCTGAACGGCATACCTTCTGAATCTTTTGCGATAGAACCGTCGGTGTAATTTTTCAATAAACCAAGCACGCCTGGATTATTTGCGCTGGTTTTACCGGTTCTCGCCGCGTAACCATTCAGCACCAACGTATGATCGTGGTCAGCAGTTACAACGATTAATGTATTTGCTAAAGTCGGATCGATTTTTTTAATTTCAGCGATACCGGCCTTAATTGCTTCGTCAAACGCAATTGTGTCTTGCAGTGCTTTAATTGCCGTAGTTTCGTGCAACGCGTGATCGATGCGTCCGCCTTCAACCATCAAGAACATGCCTTTTTTATTGCTTTTCAAAACCTGAATGGCTTTCACAGTCATGTCAGACAAACTTGGCTCGTTAGTTCCTGCACGTACCAAATCGTAGGTCATATGACTTGAATTAAATAAACCAACAACTTTTGTTGCTGTAGCAGGATCAATTGCGTCAAGTTCTGCTTTAGTGCTCGCATAACTATATTTTTGCGTTTTCAATTCAGCGATAAGATCGCGACTGTCTGTGCGTTTACCGCCTGCTGCTGTCGATTGGAAAAATTGACGGCCACCACCTAATACAACATCAATACCATCACCTAATTTCGCATTGAAACCAGCACCGGCTGGAACCATTTGCGCCGCAATTGTATTTTCACCATCGCGATGACAAATGTGCGAATAAGTTGCTGCTGGCGTTGCGTGAGTTACGCGAGTGGTAGTGACTACGCCTGTTGCCAAACCTTTTTCTTTAGCAATTTCAAGCAAGGTAGTTACTGGTGTGCCGTTAGTAGTTGGGCAAGTACTGTCAGTACCGCTCAAATAACTTGCACCGGTAGAATCAAACGCTTTTGTATCTGCACTCATGGAGATAACTTCGTTATTCATTTTTACGCCGGTCATGTAGGCAGACATTGATGGCGCTGAGTCAGTTACTTGCGCATCATTTGAATAGGTTTTAATAAATGCAGTTTCAGGAAATGTATCTATAGTTAATTCACCATCTTCGCCAGCGCCATAAATTCGTGCCGCAGTGAGCGTGGTAATTCCCATACCATCGCCTAAGAAAAACACTACGTTTTTCGGTGTCTCAGCAACGCTTGAACTTGAGCTGGAACTTACTGATGAAACAACCGAGCTAGAGGCTACGCTTGAACTGGTTGGAGTTGGGCTTGGGGATTTCGAGTTTGAATCGCCGCCGCAAGCTGTTAATGCCAAGGTGATGGCAGTACACAATACGAGTTTTTTCATATAACCCTCCTTTAAGGTTGGACGCTAAGGTAGGAGGTTAAGATGAATTTTTTAAGACAAAAAAATGACGGTTTTGTGATGATTTAAAAGACAAACATTGATTGGCTGATAATTAACCCGATTAAGTATCTACTAATATTTATAGATATTATTGAACGGAGAATTGAAATGAAAATAAAACCATTAGCATTCTTATTGGTAAGCGCCGTGATATTTAGCTCATGCTCACCCAAAAATCCCGAGGAAAAACCGCAAGGCGTATTGAGCGATGCCCAACAACATACACTGGACAAAGCTAAAGAAACTGAAGATGTTCTTAAGAAAGCAGATGAAGAAAGGCTTAAAAAATTAGACGAAGTCGAAGGAAAATAATGATGAAATTTACATTAGCTAAGCGCTAAACCTTGCTCACGGTAGTCTTTAATAAACACACCAAATTCACCATCTTTAAGCGCGCGTTTGATTAGGAAAGATTTATCCATTTTATTTTTTTCTACATCCGCCAGATCTACCAGTACATTTTTTCCAAGCGCTTTATCCTGGTTTTTTACCACGATAATTTTTGGCAAATGGCGATATTTTAAATTGGTTTCGAAAACAATCGCTACGAGCCCATTAACCAACTCGACAATCGTTCCCGGCGGATACAGGCCAACACTCTTAATAAATTCAAGCGCAAGCCGATCATCAAAATGTGTACCACGGTCTTTAAAAATAATTTTTAAAGCTTCAGTGGAAGGCATGCTTGGCGAGTAGCAGCGATTGGCGGTCATTGCATCGTACGCATCCACAATAGCAATAATTTTTGCTAGCTCAGAAATACCCGCTGCTTTTAATCCACGTGGATAACCTGTGCCATCTACCTTTTCGTGATGACTGTAAGCAACATCAATAGTGCTATTAGGAATACCTGGCGACGCCATTAATAAATTGCGCCCGTGAGTAGAATGCGCGCGCATGATGTCGCGTTCTTTTTCAGTCAAAGATGAAGGCTTATTTAAAACGTTAGGATCTACGCGCATCTTGCCCACATCATGCAGCAGGCCACACATGCCAATTTTTTCTAAATCGCCTTCGCCCATCCCTAAATGTCGCGCAAAAGCGATAGCAAGGATACAGACATTCAAGCAGTGCTCTGCGGTGTATTCATCCTGACTGCGAATTTTGGACATCCACAATAATGCATCGGAATTGCGCAAAATGCTGTGTACGCAATCTTTTACCGTAGTTTTTGCCTGCTCGGTATTAATGACTCCGCCCAAACGAATGTCATCCAATATTGTGCGAGTGATGCGACGGGCAGCGCGATAGGTTTCGAGTGCGGCTGAATGCTCAGCCTTAGCGTCGATTTTATTAATATAAGTGACTTTTTTAGATTGCCCGGTCAGAACGGCTCGTTCATCCGGCGGTATCCATTCATCGGCAACGGCATCAATCCACACATGCTGGGAATATTCTGAAATGGCATTGATATCGTCCAGCGTTTCAACCACAAAACCTTGCATCAGAAATGGAGTTTCCAACCAGGGCCGGTCGAGTTTGGATACAAACATACCAATTTTGAGTTCGGATATATGAATCTTCATCGTTTTATCAGACGACTTCACATAACCTGAGCGTACTTTATTAAAGTCCAAGCTAACCTCGTTATACGTCAAGTGCCGGGCCGGAACAGCCCAGGGTAACAAAGCACTTTGCTATTATTAGATATGTCACAGTTATATCAGTGTAGCGCTGATCACAACAAGTGTTGGAAATAAAAAAGCCTAAGGAGGTAGGAATCTAGATCAAAATTGCTTGATGTTAGTGAATCAAAAGTTACTCTAAAGCTGCTTTATTTTAGAGTCAATTTGCTTTCATCCCATAAGACTGTCATTTCTTCAATAGTGGATTCTGAAAGCGGCTTTGTACTATTGGTCTCAATGTAATTAAATCGATTCTCAAATTTCTGACTCGCTTTGCGCAAAGCTAATTCAGGATCAATTTTTAAATAGCGACTGACATTCACCACCGCAAAAAATAAATCGCCTAACTCTTCTTCAATGGCTTGTTCATCATCAGCAATTAAGGCTTCTTCTACTTCAATTAATTCTTCACGTACTTTTGCAATGGGCCCCTGAACATCCAGCCAATCAAAACCAACGCTGGCGGCACGCTTTTGCAATTTGGCCGCGCGACTTAATGCAGGTAAATTCAACGGTACATCGGCCAATAAACTTTGCGCGCCTTTATCATCACGTTCTTGCTGCTTGATCGCTTCCCAACGTTCTTTTACATCCGCTGGCAAGGTGTGACGATTATCAATTTTGCTTTGCAAAGTTCCGTCAGGAAAAACATGTGGGTGGCGGCGCACCAATTTTTCAACCAGATCAGAAACAACTCCCGCAAAATCAAAACGATTTTCTTCTTTGCCCAGTTGGCTGTAAAAAATCACTTGAAATAACAAATCACCAAGCTCTTCTTTGAGATGCACAAAATCCTGTTTCTCTATTGCATCAACAACTTCGTAAGCTTCTTCCAATGTTGAAGGCGCAATAGTTGAGTAATCTTGTTTGATATCCCAAGGGCAACCAGTTTGTGGATCGCGTAAACGCGCCATTAGGTATAGAAGATCGTCGGTGGAATATTTATAATTGGTCATGGGATTTTCCAGAATATTGTTCGAGCTAGCAGGACTGAAAGTTTTAGCTCAAGAAAAAATTTACTCAGAGAGTAACTTATCTATACGATCCAAATGCAAAATCAACGGATTACTATTTAATGCGAGCACTTGAAAATATTCCTCCGCCATAGGTTTTACGCCGCTAACACTCGGCAATGGCAGATTCTGCTCAACCATAAAATACAAACGTGGAATAAAAATAAATTGGAGCCACTGCGGGAAAGTTAATGTGTCAATCGCAAACGGTTGTGTACTTGTTAGCGCGTCTTCAGATGGAGATTCAGATTCCCACAGGCGCAATTGTCGCAACTCTTTTTCAATATCAATTAGAATTTCGGCAACAGCAATATATTTTGATGTCATTTTAGATGCGCCAATATTATTTATGCACAACTTGAGTGAAAGGCGGCAACGAATTCAAAATCGCTTTACCGTACCGTTTAGTAAGAATACGGCGATCCAACAAACTGATTTTTCCAGTATCTGTTTCCGTACGCAATAAACGCCCGCATGCTTGAACTAATTTTAATGACGCATCGGGCACGGTGATATCCATGAAGGGATTTCCACCGCGCGACTCTACCCATTCTGACAATGCAGATTCAATGGGGTCATCCGGCACCGCAAAAGGTAATTTCGCAATAATAACGTGGCGGCAGTAATCGCCAGGTAAATCCACACCTTCGGAAAAACTCGCGAGGCCAAATAAAATACTGCCTCCGCCATCATCAATTTTTCGTTTGTGTTGCGTGAGCATTTCCTGTTTGGAATTGTCGCCTTGAATTAAAATTAAATCACGAATGGATTCTGGCATTTCATCGTAAACTTCCTGCATTTGGCGGCGCGATGAAAACAATACCAAAGTGCCCTCTGTTTTATTGAGCAATTTGGGAAGATGATCAATCAAGGAAATGGTGTGAACATCTGCATTACTTGCATCGACTGCAAACGCAGGAATTTCCAAGGTCGCCTGCGCAAAATTAAAAGGGCTTGGCACAATTTGATAATTCGCATTATTGGGTGTACCTGCGCGCATTTGGAAGCGCTGAAAATTCCCTAGTGCAGTTAAAGTTGCCGAGGTAATTACTGCACCGCAGCATTTATCCCACAAGCTATACTGCAATGTTTTCGAGGCGAGAATGGGGCTTGAACACACTTCAATATCCATATTGCCCGAGTTATCGACCGGTGTTAACCAGCGTGCTTTTGGTACCGATGTATTCGCATCGGGCACCGCATAACTTGCCCACAATTCGCGATTGGCTTCTGCGCGTGATTGCCATATGCCAATCAATGGATAATTATTTTCCAAATCAATTTTCGGCACGGGACAATGTGCGTCTTCCATGGCTTCATTTAATTCGCTACACATTTTGCTGAGCAAATCTGTGAGCCGATCAAAACTGCGCTGTAATTCTACGGACGGCAATAATAACGATTGCGGCACAATGCCATCTTTAAAACGATAATTGGATTGGCGATCATCCAGCGAAATGGTTTGCACCAAAGCTTCTAAAATTGGATACAACTGATCGAGTTGCTGCTTGCAATCGATAAACGCCGCAGGTAATTGCTCCGCGTATCTATCTACATTCCGCGCACCGCTAATTTGCCCGAGAATTGCGCCCAAACCTTTATTACATTGATCCAACCACTTACTCGTCGAAGTCATGCGGCTGTGATGCGCAAAATGGCTCAGCGCTTTTTGCGGCAGATGATGGCCCTCGTCAAAAATGTAAAGGGTATCTTTTGGATCGGGCAAAATTGCACCGCCACCCAAGGCTAAATCTGCGAGCACTAAATCGTGATTAGTGACAATACAATCCACATTGTGCAGCGAATCGCGTGCTTTAAAAAAACTACAGGATGAAACATTAGAGCAGCGGCGTCCGGTACATTGACGATGGTCAGTGGTAATAATTTGCCACTCATCTTGATCCAAGGCTTGCGGCCAGGTATCGCGCTCGCCAGTCCATTTGTTAGAAGCGAGCGCATCCATCATGGATTGATAAAGTTTCACGCCTTGTGCGGTTACACTCGGCAATTCATCTTCATACAATGCACGCGTTGGATTCAAACCGCTTTCATATTCAGCCAATAAATTATCCAGCTTACTCAAACACAAATAGCGGCCGCGACCTTTAGCGAGCGAAAACGTAAAAGATAAATCACTATGGCGTAAAAGCTCGGGTAAATCTTTACTGACAATTTGTTCCTGCAGCGCAACTGTCGCTGTGGATACCACCAATTTCTTGCCCATAGATTTTGCTATGGCCAGCGCCGGCAGTAAATAAGCGATGGTTTTACCGGTGCCTGTGCCTGCTTCCACAACACAAATATGATTTCCAGATTTATCTGAAACTTCGCGTACATTTTCTTCGTCAAGTTCGATATTGCCGAAGGTTTTGGCGATTTCGGCAATCATCATTTTTTGGCCGAAACGAGACTTTAAATTTTTGTTTTCCAAAAATTTACTGTAGGCACTTTGAATTTGCTTTTTAACCAAATCGGTTAACATTAATTCTGCTCTGGCTTTAACTTCGCCAATTTACTAACCACAGGATTTGCATAAATCGCCAAAGCAATTTCGCGTTGCTCAGCGGGAATTGCGTCCATTCTGGCTACGAATGCAGCCTTTTCTTCAACAACTACAGAAGGATCGTAGGGGATATTTTTTTCGGTGTAATTTATCGATGGTACAACACCATGCAAAATTTCATAAGCAATACAATTACTCGCATGTAACACATAATTAGTCACGATTTGATGGTCAATTTCAGCGACTAGTTGATCAGTATCGTCATAATGTCCGTTCAGTATTTTTCCAAACGCAACATGCACGTGGCCTTTTTGGCCAGCGATACCCATAGCAATACTTTTTACATCTTCATGTTCTTCTTTTTGATATCTGCCCAAATTGCGTTGGTGGTGGAGCTCGCGCGCTTTTGCGGCATCACACGGGTCCAGCTCGTAAGAAATTGACACGGGAACTATACGCAACTCTTTTACGTATTCGCTAAAATCCTGAGTTTTGGGTTTGTTAAGCGTAATCATACCGAGCACGGCAGAATTGGTTTTATCAAAACCATCTTTCGCACGACCTTCGCGCTGTGCGATCCAAATACTGGAATCTTCATATGCAATTGAATGGTGAATATAAGCCGACAAATGTTTTGCCGCTTTTAATTTTTCGCGCGGCGCTTTTGCAGAACGATTAACAATAAAACTTTTATTCAAGCGCATTAAATCGGCAACATACGGCTTGGTAAGCAAGTTATCGCCGATGGCGATGCGCAACGTATTGCAGTCGTTATGAAACAAACTCCAATTCACAAACGCGGGGTCCATGGCTATGTCGCGGTGATTACTGATAAATAAATAGGATTGATGATGTTCAAGATCGTCCAATCCGGAAATCGTTACCGCGGTAGTGGTTTCCGCTATCATGCCCGACATGTAACGCTCTACAACTTCCTGAAAGCCGCGAACGTTTTGTACTTTCGCCAGTTGTTGCGATAACTTTTTCTTTACCACCGGTTTAACCATCCAGCCCAACCAACGGGTGAGTTTTGGAAATCTTAAA
>Ga0247741_1002564_pt1 | contig 10062 bp, 14 predicted proteins | sample UWRJL213509R2_FD_180945 | JGI IMG/M metagenome (GOLD analysis project Ga0247741, IMG submission 180945) | Plant litter microbial communities from Arlington Agricultural Research Station in Wisconsin, United States - UWRJ-L213-509R-2 | ecosystem: Environmental > Terrestrial > Plant litter >...
GTGGAATGTATCAGCGATTATTAATCCAGTTGCACTCGTCCTTCCATTGTACGACATCGACGTTGTTGGCGGAGATCTGATGTAGAATGAGCCAAACATCTCATTCTTCTCAGATGTAGCTCGATGCATTTAAACCTCTGCTACCGCGTTTGCATTTCAGGCGCTAGCCGAAGCTTCGAATGGCAAATTGATGCAGAGCCTACATAAGTTTCATGGCACAGTGGGAATGCAACTTCTGTAATGCGGAGAAAACACTGAGCCATGTTTTTAGTCAGATCTCTCTGATCTACTTGGTAATGTTGACCATTCTTCAGCTTTCCAACTTCGCTTAGTAAATCTATAATTGGGAATAGGTTGTATTTTGAATAAAGAAGTGGATACATTGTAAGGAAGAGTCCGAGCGATGTATCAGAGGAGAAATGGCCGGTCTTGACTGAGCAACGGTCTCACACGGGTGAGCCATTAGCGGTCAGCTTAAGCCTATGATATCAAGTGCAACGGGTGATTATTTGTACATCGAGTTCCTCAGATATGCCTTCCAACATTCTCGCTGTAGGCAATGATTAATATCAGTAATGAGTGATATTCAAGTCTGAGCAAACGAGACATACCGGAATCTGCCCTGGAAATTTCCAGGAGGTGTGTAGCGGCAGACAACGTTCATGGCCGCCAGGGTGGGGAAGATCGTTCCCTTGGGGCACACAACGCCAGCACATGCTACACCAGTGCTACTTTTCCATACAACCTAGAACGGAAGGTGAGCGAAAGGTCGTCTGATGAGAAGAAACTGTGTACTTGTGTGAAGTGTCCAGTGCCTGGCTGGAAGACAGGATTATTGTCTGTAAAAAATATTAACTTAGGGATCATGTCTTAGTAGGTCTATACGTACAGTTGTACTTGGCTAAGAAGCAAGTTAGACAGTGTTGTAGCAGAAACTACTTGTTACTCACATGCTTCGGACATCCATGAATCAACGGCTTTGGAAACACCAACAGATGCGTCATTTATGCCAGAGCCAGCAAACTAGAATATTCGACCTCAGCGTAAATCGAGGATCATGAATGACAATCACTTACGAGGTTCTCTCCGTATTTTCCACCCCCGTTGCTACATAGTGGATAAGAACAAAATTTGCGACTCGTGGAAAACAATTATTTTACCTGTGTTCGAACTTGCAACGCTTCGCATAGGCCAAAGTGTCAGGGTAGAGAGCGCTGTTCCAGGTAAGAGGCTTCGCTCCATAGTTTCTTCGGGCAGCGTTGTGAGAGCTGAGAGTCTTGTCCACGAGGACATCTATAAGAAGATAAGCTATGGAATAGAGAAAAAGTCTTGGAGAAAACTTACCACGGAACTCAAGAATCTCCTGGCCGACAGGTGGAGGGAGAGTGAGGTCGCCGTTGTCGATATCTTCAGGGAGGGTTGCCTCCAAGATTTCAGGAGTAGGAGTCGCGACAGCGATGGAGACCAAAGCAAGAACGAATGCAACAGAGAACTTCATAGTGGGCTTATAGAAGGTGGTGAGACGCTGAGGCTTTCGATATGGTGACAATTTCAACTTGAATATGAGTGCTTTTATACTTTTCCGTGCTTACCGCCAAGCAAGTAATCGTACGTCAGCTATACAATTGATTATCCGTTGGAATTTAAGGTACGCCTAGTACGGACCCGTTCGGCAATCCAAACAAAGCTGTTTCGGTGTTAGGATGCTCCTGCCAGTGCACTGGACAGTGATAGACCACGCCGATGTTGATGTAGAAGGACCAGGAATCCTACAATTTGAGGAAATCAGAACCCAGCCTTCTATTCCATTAAGGAGGTGGAGACGCGTCGGCGAACGTACTCGGAGCGCCCAAAGGATCGGCAGATGTGGTATGGGGATAGACGGCAATCTCGGGACCTCCAGCGAGAAACGGAAACTCGAAAGTGAATCGACATATGCCAAATTCCGTACGGGCGCTGTTATAGTAATCTAAGCCTTTGCTGGTGACCGCCTGTGGTAAGAGTGGTACCAATTTTTGTAATGCCAGCCTGAGATATTCCCAGCCTGAGTCAGCACATCATCGACATCATTGGTCAATTCAAACTCTACTATCTCTACGCCTCTCTACACACATCAGTGGCTCTATAATTGCAATGCCAACTAAGCTAATTGGCGATAAAAGTTCGAAATCTTTCAGTGGCACCTTTTTCAGTTCCTGTGGCCATGATATGACAGTTCGTTCAATCAACGGCTAGTCCCAAACAAAAGCGAGACACCGAAATTGACCATGTCTGCTGCTCCGCAAAATCCTCCTCCAGCTAAGGCCCTGTATGCCAAGTAAAGTCCCCATTCAATCAAGGTTATAGCATCTTGTCGATCCGTTCAGAAAGAACATCTGGCTTCGCTCCAGGCACGGTCTACAGTTCTCGACAAGAATCTATCCGGTGTGAACACACCTATGCGGCATTTTATACCTTGGCACTGAGACCTGAATCCGATAAACCTGTCTCGAAACCAAAAGATCAAGGAGGGCACAAAATTTTCTTTTGGAACAAGTTCCTTCGAACTTAGAGCAAGCTCATTGACCGGCGTATGCCTCTCAAATATGCTCTGAAACCACTTTGGATTGAGTTGGGAGTGGCTACGGTGTGTTTTGCGCATCACGTCTTGCTCATAGAATGAATCAGCAAACGGCGCGGTTGGCGTGTCATGTGTCCTGAAAGAGTTGCATTGGGGACGTTTACTGACGGAGATTCGAGGTAGAGAGAGCTGGACGAAGCCATTTCTTCTCGGATGTGGCCCAATGGGCTGCCGCCTGTCTCAAAATTCTGCCACTGCCTTTACATAACATTGGTTGCCGTGGATTTGTAGACAATCTATCAAGTGATTCAGATCTTTCAAATCTTCCCGCGAATATTGTTGAGTCTTGACGTTAGGGCCTGGCATGTCTCGTAGATACAGGAATTAATCAAGACAGGATGGTCACATTCGATACAGAATCAGAATACTCTTCCTTTACCGAAGGTTGATCTTTAGGTCCGCAACTTTGTCGACGCTGTTCAGTCGTCAATACAACACCAGCCCTAGAGCACCTGTGCATCTTCTCTCACGACTTCACGTTTTGCGCCATCCTTATGACGAAACAGCTGTGCTTCTGAATGCGCCATTTCACGGGGGATTTCTGACCATTCCACCCTCATTAATACAATGAACCTTCCCAATCATCGAAGATCAAGGCAATATGATAGACAATAGGCATTGACGGAAAGGGCAACTGCAGACCTCGTATCGTGAGCGAGTCGCATGCTGGCCGAGAATCGGAGAGGCAGAATATCAGTTTCTTGGTCCCCAAATGTGGAGTGTACAGCAGAAGACACTCAAACTGTTCTTCATGTTGACATATGGGGTTTCGATTGGTGGCATCGTGTTCAATACCGGAACTCAATAGGCCCCGAAGGCCGTTCCTTATTTGATGCGAACAACTGAATATCCCAATTTGGAAAGTGAGGCGCAACATTGATACCGCACGTACTTGTGATGGAACCTTTAAGTGCGTACTTTGAGCGAAAAAGGCAGAGCATAGCACAAAATAAGAACTCATATTTATATAGTCGCAAATGTTGAGAAAAGAGACACCAGAATAACGCCTTTCCCGACCCACAATCAAAGTCGCGCAACACAGATCAACATGCACCCGCATTTTAAAAGGGCGGGCACCCAGTGATAGAGATAGCGCAAGGCGAGATAGTAGAGTATACAAGAGAATGCGTGGCGGACTAGCTGCTTCGCATACCATAAAGCTTGATTGGTCGACGAGAGGGTTGATTAGTCTTAAGTTTTACCATTCTTGCAAAACGATCGAGCCCAGGCACAAACATGGCCATCACTTTATGGGTTATATAAACAAGTCCTCTAAGTTTTTCTCTCTCTTCACCGAACCTCCATTTTCTCCAGGCTTCTGATCGTAGAGTGTGGCCAACCGGAGCCTATGCGTTCATACAACAACAAGCAGCATACTAATACTTCGGTTCATCGATTGATAGTGGCGCATACAAAGGATGCCCAACCCCGCCTAGTAAGACGGTCTATTACTCCTCCCTCCCTGGCATATTCCCGTTCGCTCATCCATCTGTTTCTCGCATAGAGCGTGCCATCAATTTGCCAGTGTTAATCATGGTTCTGGAAAAGGCGGGTTGACCAGAGCGTACGTCGACACTCCAGCCCAAAAACAAATTGACTTACTGACCCTCTCCTAGATGGCTGGTCGTTATATAAACGAGGAGGATCAAAGCGTCGTGTAGATGTCGGTGTTCGAAGCCGTGGCTGACATTGTTACGTTAGACTGGAGATAAAGTCAAACCGATGAATTGATATTCAAGAACATATCGCCCAGGTCCAAAAAATGTCAAGAGATGGAAGCAGCGTACGATCTTTCCTTTCTCGCACCTTTGCCAGTTGATGCTATGCTTTATCTATCCCCGATGTATGGTCGACTCTGTCTGGCATCGCGCCCACCTGTGGAACTCTCCGCACAGTGGATACTGGTCTTTGCCGCTGCGCATTATTGTGTCAGCAGCCGATGGACGAGCCTTGTCGGTGGCTGGAGTGCTTTTGAAAAACCTTTGAACTCGGCGGTGAGCCTCACTTCCCCTGTCGCGTCGTGCAGTAGACTAATACCATTTTGAACGGGGGATGGGGTTAGAATTCGTAACTCACTGCCCGTTCTCCGTACGCCTTTGAAGCGATGAGCTCTTTTCACTTTCTTCGAGCGTTTGTCCAATTAGCGCCTGGTGGTATATTTAGTCGGGGCCTACGCAATACTCGGATTGTTGTATACGCAGAGCATCTCTCAAAGTCTGCATAGATCCAGCAAATTCCAGGTGTAATAATATGAACGATTTAGAGAGATGAGTTTTCGACCTCTCGGCATCAGTGCCGCCGAAAGCCCATCTAAATTTGGAAGGGTATTCTAGTCTGGGACCAAGAATAGACTCTCTTCCCCAGACCACCACCATCGGTTCACCGCATATAAGCGACTTTGAGTACACGCATCGACTATCCAGAGCCTGTCATGTCTCAAGCATACACCGAAGAATGGCTGGTTGGGCCTCAAGCGACCAACTTCTATACGCGTACTTACACCCCAACGGTTCCGACAACAGCCGCTGTCGTGTTCGTCCATGGCTTCGCGGAACACATCGGTCGTTATACGCATTTCCATCCCCTTCTCGCCGCTCGTGGAATTGCAGTCTTCACGTATGATTCTCGTGGCTTTGGTTTGACTGCCCTGGACACGACGGGCAAGAAAAGCAAGAGCAGCGCGTATGGAAAGACTTCGTGGAAGGACCAGATGGGCGATGTCGCGTGGGCTATTGAGCATGCAAAGAAGACGTTCAATGGTGTACCTCTGTTCCTCATGGGTCACTCTATGGTGCGTACTATATAAGCCTGCAAGGCATCTGAAAATTCATATCTTTTGTAGGGCGGAGGAGAGGTCCTTGGATTCGGTACGCAAGGCGAGAAAGGCGCCCATATTGCCGTGCTCAAGTCTTTGACTGCGGTCATTGCGACGAGTCCTCTCATTCAGCAAACTACCCCAGCCAACGGACTTATGAAGTGGGTTGGGAGTAAACTTTGCCTTTTGATGCCAAATCTCCTTGTCCCAGCACCAGTGAACGAAGGAGTATGATCTTCCAACTTCTTCACGACGCTCGAACGACTCTAATGCTCTATTCTCAAGGATCTTGCGCATGACCCCGCTGTTGGGGCAGAATATCTCAAAGACCCTCTCGTGAAAACAATGGGGTCTTTGAGAGGTATTAATGACATGCTCTCTCAGGTATGCGCCTAGCCTCTGCAGGGTCACCAGATCCTGACCGAGTTTCCTTATAGGGTGAACTTCTCCTCGGCAAGTCTTACACGCGTTGGCCCAAAGAGCTTCCTGTAAGGCCACGGATTCAACGTGTGCACTTACTTTCATTCACTCATGCTTCTCTTCGCAGCTTCTGATCATTCATGGCACCGAAGACAAAGTAAGCAGGACTAGTTTCTGTTCCTCGGCATTCAGAGCTTGGGCCTGACCGCAAATCCTAGGTGACGTCCTACCAGGCATCCCAGGGCTTCCACGACAAGGTTGACGCGACAAAGAAAATTACGCTCTTCCCAGTACGTGTTTTATGACAGTTTCAAGCATTATTCTTGCTCAGCCTTTGTTTTCTTGTTGTAGGGTGGCTACCACGAGCTCCAGAACGAACCAGATGGCGTCAAAGAGAAGCTTGCTGAAGAACTGATCGCATACATTGAGGCGAACCTTGGGACATCATCGACTGCGACTGCGACCGTGTTTCCTGCTCCTGCTCCTGTTGTCGCAGCTGAACCTGTTAAGCATGCTGAGACTGAAGCGGTTGGGGACAACGAGGATTCTAAAGCGAAGTTATGATCGAGAAATGGCCTGACCACTTTACCAATTCTAAACTCCTACGCAGTCCAGCGTTCATTTAATTTTTAGACTTTTCATTGGGCTTATCGACTCTGCGCTGTAAATTTTTGGTATCCTCACAGCAGATTAATTAGGTGATAAATTTCAAATACAAACGCAATATTTTCATCCATTCAAACGGGGCATGAAGCAAATGAACAATGGTGATTCAAAGTGAAGTATGAGTCGCAGATTAATAGCCGCCTGCACCTGGTGCAGCATCTCCCTCTCGTTTCAATCGCAGGAGGACCTCCTTGAATCTTGACAGGTCGGTCGTGCCTGCTCCTGTACGCGCAATGGTCTTGCTCTGCGAGTTTTGAAGCTCAATGAGAGTGCAAATGCGTTCCCATGTTGTTCCAGAGGACAACGAGGACTGCATCTCGGCGACATATTCGGATTCGGAATTTCTAGTGCAAGAGACGTGCGTCAAAATCAATGGAATGATTGATAGGTTGAAACCCACTTATTAGCACGAATGCTCCTCTCCTTCTTCTTGGCGTACTCCTCGTAGAACTCTTCAATGGCGCGCTCGGCCTTGTCCACTGTCTCCTCTCGGCGCAACTTAGACGCTTCATCACGGGCTGTGATCTCGGCTTGCTGCTTCTCGCGCCAATCCCTGAAGAAATGAAGGGAAATTAGCATCTTCAGCTGCCTTAAGTGACAGCAACACATACTTGATGACCTGCGGCTCATCTTCAGGTATGTTTTGAGACAAGATAGGTGTGGAAGATAATCCAGAGGGGTGCGGTTGAGGAGCAAAAGTTGTAGTATATGATTTCTGCTGCGGTGTCGAGAATGTCTAGAAGCTACGTGTTAGCAAGCGTGTTCCAGAATATCGGTACGAATGCGAAGAAACGGCGAAAGCACAACTCGAGGAGACTTATGCAGCACACAGATGTTGGGAACCCATACAGCTCCCGTCGACGAAACACAAAGCTCACCTGTTGCTGCGGGACGTCGATTTCGGGGAATTCACTCTCGAATTTATCAATTTCATCGTCACCAGTGACCTTCACATTTGGATGGCTCTGTGAGGGAGGCTCATCAAAGTCGTCAAACGAGAACCCGCTGTTGGACATCCCGCCAGGGAGAGATGGTGCTGAAGGGAGCTCGGTACTTCCGTCGATGGAGATGTCGGGGAAAGCTGACGCGGCGCGGTCAAAGTCAATCTCGTCGTCTGTTTGCTTGCCTCCAAAGGAGGAGAAGTCACCGCCTAGAAAGTCGCTCATGATGGGTTAGCTGTGCTGTAGCCGCTGGTGACTGCAGTGGTGAAGTTGTTGGACGCGCTGAAGAATGTGTGGACGACGTTCAAAGAGTGATTGCTGTATGAGGCCGTGGGACAAGGCTACCCTTTCTGGATATGCCGTCGTTTCTTGCCCTCCGACAGTCACCTCGGGATGCCGCTGAACATTCCAGGGCTTCTGGTGCCCTTTCAGCTACTTGTATGCCCAAGGCTGGCTCTTCCTTCATTAGTGGTGAAAGGTAAACGCCCTTTATACTGCAAATTACTTGCACCTCTGACCATATTGGCGCAGGAAGATATCCGCCAAATTGACTTTCTGGCATTGAAGAGAGCTGGTTATCGTGGTGCAGTCTTTGACAAAGATAACTGCTTGGTGAGTGGCTTTGTGTACTCAAACATCCTCCTCTGTTGAAACCCTCTTTTGCTAGACACTTCCACACCGGGACGCACTAGTACCCGAACTCCAGGCGTGTATAACTTTCACGTCTTCCAGAAACTCAATACTCATCTGACCTACAGGAAGCTTGGAAAACATGTCGTGAAACGTTCGGCGAGGGAAATGTCCTCATTGTGAGCAACTCTGCCGGAACATGGATGGACGCAGGAGGCATTCAAGTTAGTCCATTTCATATATTTCAAGTTTACTCTAACTGACCGCGTCTTCGCGTAGTCAGAGTCCGTGACACACCACTTAGAGACTCCCGTCCTCCGCCATGCATCACTCAAACCTGCGTATTCGTGTATAACCGCCATCCGCACCTACTTCTCGTCCCTCCGTTCGCCCATCTTGGACCACGAACTCATCATTGTCGGTGACCGCATCTTCACAGATGTCGTCATGGCCAACCGGATACGCATGCAATGTGACCGACGGAAGCTAAAGCTACTGGCGTCCTCGTCAGCAAGCGAAGATGCCTCGATAGCTGCAGAGAAAGAATCTTTGCTGTCAGATTATTCTGCTGGCCCTCTCGCAATCTGGACCACCGGCGTATGGGAGCGAGAAAGCATGTTTATGCGCTGGATGGAGACAAGGTTGGTCAGCGCAGTTGAGCGTTGGTCTACCCCACCTAAAGGAGAACCCCTCAATGTGAGAAGGTTTATCAAGGAGCTACCAAAACCTGAGCCTTCAAAAAAGCTAGGGGTCTTAGAGGAGTTGATCTCGAGATTAAAAGGTGCTTGAATACAACGTTGTTTATGCCCTGCCCACATAATCTACTTACAATGTAATCTTATCCCTACTCAAACCCAATGATATGTCCCGTATGCTGGACCAACTTCGAGAGCTGTAAAATGCTCTGACTGCGCTTTCAGAGGTATTATAAGCTGTTATTAAGATATTGTACAAGCCATTATAATTTACGTCTAGAATTCCGTACAGTCTACTTATAACAACGGTTTCTCTACCGCAGCCGGCCGCTTCTTGAAGATAGCCGCAACAATCCCGTCTGCGATGGATTGACTCTCTTCCACACTCAAGGTCTTTCGACAACCACAGCATCCGACCCTCTGTCGATACAAGTCCCTCGACGCCGCAACCTTAGTGAAATTTCGGATGCCAAGACTCATCGTCATTGTCAACGTGAGTGGCTCGGATCGTTGGCAAAGTGTTGCATACGCAGGAAGTAACAGCTCGTTGTCCAAGTGAAATTCTTCCCAGACAGCAATTTTCCGGATTGGATCCATAGGAAGCTCGTGGAGTAGGTTCATTGCAGTTTTTCGAACGCTTTCCATTTGAAAGCTTGTCGCAAGTTTGAGCACAGAAAGCATTTCGTCGACTGTAGTCGGCTTCTTGGGTGTTGTTGACTCCCTGAAGAGTTCATCAATTATAGACCTGGAAGTGGCTGAAGGCATCTCACACACTCACATTGGGTAGAGTATGGAGAGGAGCCTAACGAAATCAACCTGCGAGATTTCACTTAATTTGAGAGGGCGCTTGTCGTTATAACCAATAAGAGGCAGTTTCCCCGATGGGATGGGTGGCACGATACTCCGTATGATGGGCGAGTTCTCATGCAATACGCTAAGATCAAGTCTGAAGAGTGTGTTCTCGACCTAATAGACATGATTATGAGCGTAAATTCTCGCCACATTGTGAGGACTCGCACCTGAATAACAATGTTGCCCTCGGGCATGTAGTAGCGCCTGTGTTTCCTCAACCTTGAGGATCCTGCCGGACTTTGACTCTTCGGACGAACACAAGCACCAGCATCATCCACCTTTGATACCCCCACACCATTCACTGGATGCTGAAGCCCTAGGGGAGTTGTTGCATTCTGAACAACCGCGGTCATCGTCATTGTGGTGTTGTGAGTAGCGTGAAGGCCGTGAAGAGCAGAAAGAGAGCCAAAGCTACAGCACAGC
>Ga0247741_1002569_pt1 | contig 10054 bp, 11 predicted proteins | sample UWRJL213509R2_FD_180945 | JGI IMG/M metagenome (GOLD analysis project Ga0247741, IMG submission 180945) | Plant litter microbial communities from Arlington Agricultural Research Station in Wisconsin, United States - UWRJ-L213-509R-2 | ecosystem: Environmental > Terrestrial > Plant litter >...
ATCACTCAAAGAGCTATCGGAGGCTTCAGGTCTTCGATGTAGGACCAGCAGTCGATGCCTCTCAGCAGAGTATTTGGCTCCCAGAAAGTGGCTGCCTGCGAAATCTTCCTCGCCCACTCCAAAATAGCGTCTTCAACCAGCAAGGCCACAGCTTTGACGCCAGGACCGGGAGACGTTGGATGGACACATGAACATAGCCATGATCTCTACTACAGCGGGCAGGTACCACGGAACGAAGAAAACGTCCCAATTCTCAAGTCGTAGTTCCTCGGCCTGCATCTCGACCCCAACCACTAGTTGAGCACGCACTGGATGAACCAACTAGCCTTCCTCCGCTCTATTTTCTACTGCTACACCGAGTATCCATCCCACCTTCACCGACTGGGAGTGCAGCCCTTCTCATGCAAATTGGACGGATCGGCGATGTGACCTTGCGATTGGGACGGTTGTTTCAGCGATGGCGATGGCGATGTGGGCCGTTTATTTTTGGTGGGCTTCGAAGAGGAGAGGCTGGGCTTTAGGGGTGGCAGTCGGTGTGAACGTTCGTCTTGGGCTCAAGTCCCTCATCCCGGCAGACAATCGTACGAGATGACGTCGTCGCGTCGCGGTTGGGAAGTACTCGGCGCGCGTCAAGTCGACGCGACCCCTGTCCAGTCCACACGTGACGGCGTCATACGAAAAAACCGTGTTTCTCGCATCGTTCTCCACAAACCTTCCACTCTGAGATATCCGACTGCAGCAGCCTGCGTCCTGGCTGCTTATTTTCTTGAGGTATAGAATAAGGTCGGCTGCATTCCTCTTTTCCTCTTTTTGAGAGCCAATCTGAAAGTCCTCACCTCTTCTAGTCCACGACTTTGACCGTACAGGCTGACGCTCTCGCCATATGCATCTCCGTACTCCAACCCTGTTTGGCGTCACCGTATTCCGCCTCTGTCAATCCTCAAACACGCAGTTGGTCGTCAAGAGCCGTCAGAGGCTTCAGTAATCTTCGAAGGAGGACCAACAGGGTTGCCTAATCGAGCCTATTATATAACGACATCGACACGCAATAGTGGTCCTTCGTCAGCACAAGGAGGTGTATGGAACGTATCGAGCTGTCAAGACTGCCCCAGCTTCAATGCTGCGTGTTTGGGCTTCGGTTCTGGCTCTGGCAACGGACTCAAATGGCCACACGACCTGTTCAATACGCAGATCACTGGATACTGGGGGATAAAATGCATTGGAAGTGTGTTACGTTTGGAAGTGAGCATAATCATGACTTCTCGTTCATCTAAGATCGATGATCGCTGACCATTCTTGTAGGCGTATCACAAAAGGGGAAATCTCAGAGCACATAGGCTTATGTATGTTACAACCGTCTTGCTCGCTGGGTCTCCGTGGTCGCACCGAAGGCAGTTGCTCTGACTCTAGCCTTTTCTCTATGCTGGCAATCGGGTATGAGTGCCCAGGCGCTGGATCCTCTACTTCATTCCGCCTTTGCCAAGTTCGGTGAACTTCTCTGATTCTCCCTCCGCGCCGAATGTCACCATCCGTCGCCTCCTCAAGCTCGCACGATGCGCATACGCCTCCCAGTATCCACTGAGCAAATGGTATCGAAAATCCTGAGATAGAAACAATGACCTCCGAACAGCCAAGCTCCCGCCTGCTCGAAACAGTCCTGAAGTCCGTCACTGGAGCTTACCACCACCACCGACAAGCATCCCAACATCAAGCGAATACCATCTCGGACGATGACACCGATCTTCGTCGAAGATTCTTCTCCGTGCTCATGAGGAGATTAGTTGGATGTGGTTGAGGATTTTTCTCGACTCTCGGCTGCCTTCATTGTGAGTGGACTCAGAGGGTATGTTCCATTTACCACGTATCTTTTCTTGTCATACAACTGAAAGTTGGTCTCTTCGTTAGACCTCCTGCACACCGGATCATTAAACATACTCGAGTCCTCTGGTGCATCAACCGTCCCATTCCCGTCTCAGTCTTCATTAAATGAGAGGCATGTCATTCCGGACGTTACGCGATGGTGCATCGCTCAGAGACTCTGTCCCTGTCAGCGTTGAAATGATGGTTTCGGCATCTATAAATTGGTAATTAGAGCGAACGGTCGACCTACGACGGTGAAGTCTACACGCATGAAGAGACACCATATCTCGGAATACGACCTTTGAGCAGGAGACATTGAACAGAACCAAGTCAGTGGCGACGCGACTGCCCCTGTTGAGTCTACACGTGACCGCGTCATTCACACCTCAAGTTCCTCTTGAGACCACTGCAGTCACCAGACTCCAGAGACCTCTTGAAGTTGCAGTCTACGACTTTGACCATACATACCAACTCTCTGTTGCCATATTCATCTCTGCGCTCAAGCTCTGTCTAACTGCTCTCCTTGAATCCACATGTGTGGTACACTCAAGACCCCTCCGAACGGCCGATCCTGGTCTTGCTGTCCCTGCTCCCTTCGCCCTTGCCGAAGCCGAAGACTCAATTTGATCAGCGTCTCCTCCAGCAACACAGGACTGCCTTCGGAAGGCAAGCACAACGTTATGCGACAATGCATATACCCCCTACAAGGTCTACTCACGAAGAGGTTGTCGGCGGTCAGACTTTCGAGGTTGAACACAGATGGCCGTTTTCTTCGGTGTAATCAAACAGTGCGTTGTTCACCTCTAATCTTTTCTATATACTGAAAGACAAGCTCTTAGACCTCCTGCACAGATCCGCATCCAACACCCATTCTTGCGAATCCCATTGGCCTCAATCCTCTTCTGCCCGCTCCAGGCGCTCATTCACGATTCTCATCCACCAACAGAAGCAAAAGTCGGGTTTTCACCGGATTATCAAGCCTCAAACATCACTCCAGTCAAATATACAGCCACAGGACCTAAATCTCATTAATGTCGGTGGCGCCGTATGCATATTTCCGTTGAACGATGCCACTGGAGGCTTCGGAGCAGTTTTCCATGGAGGGCTAGCAGTTGATACGCTTCAGCAGCTTCATTCTCACTCAGAAAGTTGACACATCTGCAATATCTTCCATACCTACGCCAACTGCGTAAGAGAGGCTTCAAAGCAACAAGTCCCAAGGGACTTCTCGTCAAAGCTTTCGCTCTGCCTTCAGCCCTCTGTCTGGACAAGGAATTGGTGTCCTAGAACGTATCCAGCGGTGAATATTGCCTCGGCTCAACTCTACGTGTTTTGGCTTTGGTTCTGGGTCTTACGGTGACCCCGAACGACCACACTTAGCTGCTTTGTCACGCCGGTTACTGGCGCTGGTAGTTAAAGTGACTTAGGAAGTGTGGTACCTTTGGAGGTAAGCATAATCATGATTTTTCGATCGTTTGAGATCGACGATCGCTGACTCTTCTAGCAGAAGTATCATAAAAGCAGAAGTCTCAAGAATGCATAGAATTATACACGTCATAACCGCCTTACCTCCTGCGTCTGCGTACCGTAGCCAAGGCAGTCACTCGGATTCTCGACTTTCCTCCACGCTGGCACCATGCGTAGACGCGCAGTTGGTAGCAGCTCATGCACCCATTCCGCCTTTGCCGACATGTTCGGTGCAATCTCGTAGTTCTCCCGCATGGCCAACGTTACCATCCGCCATCTTCAGGCATGATGCGCACACATATCCCAGCATCCACTCCAGCACGTTGATATCCAGCTCCGTCGCAAACCGTTCACCATGCTCGGTACCTGCGTTACGAAGGATTAGCCTGGGATGCGCAGAGCCGTCGGAATCATCCATGGGCCCACGCTCCATTTCAGGTGTTCGGTCTTCGGTTGACTTGAATGACTGCGAACAATCAGTTGGTCTAAGGCCGTGTACGAGATACATTCAATGGTACGAATATTTATATTTTATTACCCATTTGGGATCAATGAGCGCTGACTCTATAATAGTTGACGTCTGGAGCGTATGTATTCATACACCCTACAACCCTCTTGCTTGCCGGGGTCTGTAGATTGAACTCTGGGTCAGACGGATGAGCTGTTCTTGTTTGAGCTTGCTGAGGGTTGGAGCATTGCGATGATGGATATGGTGTCGGAGACGGACGCAGACGCTGCTACTATGCAGTCCAACTCAAACGTCAATCCAACCTACGCCTCCAGGTGCTGCTGCAGGATTATCGAATATGCATTCATCGGACGACGGACCCAACAACCTCACACCCTTCCAGCGTTACGAAGGGGCTTCGAACGTGCCTTCTGTATCGACGGCGTCTTAGACACTATTAAGCGTTTGGGCAACCCGATCTGCTCAGGCCTAGCTTCGAACCGACTGGTCATGGGTGGCTGACCTTCGATGGGCCTAAAGACCTCACTCTATGGGTGTACGTGAAGATCGACACCAAAACGACTACCAAGCTACCAATGTCAAGGACTAGGTCTGTCTCGGTTCTTCTCCTCCCACTTCCGAAACTGATCTGAGTCCTGACTTTGTCCAGTTTTTACCTACGATCCCACATATTGCGTCGACTGCCAAGACCAGGCGCATCTCCATGCTCAAATGCTGCCAACGTATCGGCAGTAACTTGTGCGTTGGCCTCCAGACTTCATCCCATGTTGTGAATACTGGCTGGTTTCGACTCCCACAACCCATAAGATTGGTGTCCACCCTCGTTTGCGCCGAGGGTGTTCAATGTACATTCCGTATTGTTTTCGGCGCCTCATGTGGATTTACCGAAATTGGCCGCAAACCCAGCCATGAGGTGTCCGAGTCTGGTTTCGACACTCAAGTCTCGAAAGTTTCAATGTCAAACGGTAAGTTCTGCATCACTTTCTCTTATTCTTTCCACTGAGTGAAACCTCGGTTTCTTAGACTTCATCCTGCATATCGTTTATTCATCGCCTCTTGCGCTATTTCCATCGCTGTACCCATCGTAGGCGCTATCTAGCTTTGTTTGCGACTCGGCCAGCGCGAATATTCGCAATAGATGTCCAGCAAATTATGTCGAACATCTTCCCCGTAGGCTCGACTCCCTAATCTACCCTCGATCCCATATACACCTCTCAGGTCAAGCCATACCTCCTCTGCGCTGAACGTCACGATCATCAGAAGTCTGCGCATTCAACTACTTAAGCATACTCTTACGTCCGTCTAAGCTCTGTGGTGCATCCCCTCAATCTACCACAGCACTCGACAATGCCTTCAGCTGTCCCGACATCGGCTATCTACATGTGGGACCTTCGACAATGCGGCCATTCATCCCCATACTGGAGGAAGCGGTTGGTGGTGGCGGACCACTGACTATCGGGCCTCGGATGTCTTTTGTATAACAAAAATAGTATGTGCTGCATGTGCATCATTTCTTTTTCGTTCGTCTCAGTACTAATGATAACCTTCTAGACCTTCTACGTAGTGGGGTTTCGCGTGTAGGACCTCATCTTCTCGCGCTACCTCGATTGGCATCAACTTTCCTCTGGACATCGCAGGTTGTCGCTGTACACAACTCTTATATGTTGCGACCGAATATAATTGAAATCTTGATGCATAATTTTTTCAATTCAAACTTGACGGACATATCAAGATTTGGAGTTCTATCAATTTCTAAATTTTGAGTTTCATAAACTCGCAACTCAAGCTGCCCTGAAATACTATTATCATCTCTATTCCTTCCATTCCGAGATCCCCGACTACAGCTGCCTGTTACCCGTCCTGGCTCGCAGATGCATTGAGGTCGGTCAAATCACCTTTCCACTTTCTGGACCCCATTCTGACAACGTCGTGTTATGGGAACTCAAACGGTATGTTCTTCAACCTCTGTCTAGTTATATGTATCGACATGCTACCCATTAGACCTCCGTTAACACTAGCCTGGATCTAATGCCCATTTCGCAAGAAGTACGTCTGCCTCAATCCTCTTCTGCTCATAGCTGAGATGCTGGCACAACGTTAGAGAACGATGCATATATTCTCCCAAATCTGGTGACAAAGAGGTACCGTCATCGGTTACCCGAGAATTGAATACCAACAGTCTGCTTGTGCGTTGTCATATGACTCAAACGGTACGTTCTTCTTCCTATGTAGCTGATCTTCCCTATATACTGACAACCCAACATCTTAGACTGTGTACACGGAGTTATATCCAACACCTGTTCATATGACTACCATCGGCCTCAATCTTCTTCTGCCCGTCGCAGGAGTTCATTCACTACAAACTACATGAACATTTGTTGATCCGAATACACTAATACAAACTCCTAATGAATGATATTCATGGAATTACAAACCGAAATGCACGTATGGAACCCAAGTCAAAAGAGCGTCCTCCGTGTCACCAATCTTCTTTCGAAGGCACTGCATAGCATGGTGAAGTGCGTAAGCTGCATTGGCGCTCTCGAGTCCCTGACGTCCTTCGTTCTTCCCCCTGTCCACAAGATACTCATAGAACGACCCTGCAACCTCAGGTGCATGTTTGTCCTTGATCGACCACATCGTCGCTACAACACTTTGATACCCAACCGCCAGCATACCAGCCGCCAAGTGAACTGCCTCCTCGGAAAGCTTCTCGTGTCCGGTGCTCGTCTGGCACGCTGACAAGTAAGCTAGCTGGCACTGGGGAATCTTCAGCTTCATGAGCTCCAACAGCTCGAGCCGCCCATCATGGAGAAAGAATCCACTCTTGAGAGGGCTGTGGGTGTCCTGGCTCGCATGGCAAGCCAGGTGTACCCATCCATGTGTCTCCATTTCCTGCCTCACTCGACTGACAGTGGCAACAGACCCCTCAAGGTGTAGGGATTTGCACGTCTCTGCGGCAATCGCAAGTTTCTCGGACACAACATTTATCTCCCGTATCGTTCCAGGGATTGACGGGAGATCTGGCGTATGAGGCTGGCTCACGAACAGGACTTTTAAGGATGGGGATCGCTGCCTCGCTGATAACACCTTAGCCTTTTCCAAAAGTACGCTAATGGTCGGAGTGTACGACGACACCACGTAGTCGGAAACACAAGAACCAGGTGATTGAATATCCTGACCGTAGATTCCAGCTGCATGAATGGGAAGGAATGCAAGGGGCCCAGTAGCACACCACCAAACTCGAGTTGGATTTGAAGGATTAGGCTTGTTATAAGAAATGATGAGGTTTTATACACCATTATTGGCATGAACATGAGACTCACGGAATATGCAAGAGCATCCAAGATCGGTTTTGCCACACACAGCCAGAGTTCCTGGAGAATTTTATAAATCTCGCTCGTCGCATCAGGATCGGCAACTTCACGTGGACCACGATCGACATCGCGCATGCGACATCCATGACGTGAAAGATAATTGCGCAGGCGGTCTCTAAGCCTAGACGCTTCTTGATGGGTGAAGTTATTAAGAGGTATGTGGAGAGGTTGGTCGCATTTAGGGATCAGAGCCAGAGCATCACACCGGTCCTCATGAACACTGATAAGGATGACTGGGCCATCTCGCGGGAGGTGCTCCATGATTTCCGAAGCCCGACGAAGTCGTAAGAAATTGCGAAATGCAGGAATGGCGCGAATTTCCTTGAGCAAATGTTCCCAGTCCCGGGCAAGCATGACGTGTGTGCGTGCTTCGTCTTCCATGGCGACCTTCTGGGACATGGTACCACTGAGGACGAGAGATAGTGATTCCTGACGTGAGCCAGATGATTCGAGCGCTCGCGAAACATGTAAGAAGCGATCCGCAAGCAGGTGATTGTGTGTCCTTAGATCATCTACTGGGATGCGAAGCTGGTTAAGTTGGCTCCATACAAGGCAGCGACCTTGTTCCAGCCATTCGAGAGCCTTTCCAAGCTCTCCTTGAGAAAATGCGGCTGACGCAGCCGTTGCGGTTAATTTTGAGATGTCAACAAGGCTTGAATGACGTTGTTGAATGGTCCTATCCATGCCTGCTATCTGAGAAAGAAGACTGACACAAACGCCATAGGCTTGCAAAGAATCTTTGGGGTTGTGCGATGCAGAGTGTTGGGCCCAATGCTGGGCAGCAGCCAAACGGATTGAGGGAGGTCCGGACATACATGTGGCAGATCGTCGATAATTGGATGTTGCGATGAGATTGTCAGATAAAACACCTGTGCTTTCAAAGCGATGGGAAAAGGAATGCCCAAGGTTGATCAACCTACTCGGCATGTCAGCATGGCCATTGGGAGTGAGCTGGACAGCCCTCTGGTGGGACGAAATGGCATTGGCCATGTCGGTGAGATCACCTGTGTGCTTAAAGAGATGTAAAAAGGAAGTTCCAAGGTTGGTCAACCAACTTGACATGTCTGCATGGCCATCTGGAGTGAGCTTGACCGCCCTCTGGTAGGCCGAAATGGCTTTGGCAATGTCGGTGAGATCACCTGTGCGTTTAATGCGACATAAAAACGAGCTTCCAAGGTTGTTTAACCGACTTGGCATGTCAGCATGGCCATCGGGAGTGAGCTTGACCGCCATCTGTTGGGCCGAAATGGCATTGGCCATGTCGGTGAGATCACCTGTGTACTTAAAGAGATGTAAAAAGGAAGTTCCAAGGTTGCTCAAACGACTTGACATGTCGGCATGGCCATCGGGAGTGAGCTTGACCGCCATCTGTTGGGCCGAAATGGCATTGGCAATGTCGCTGAGATCACCTGTGCGTTCAATGCGACATAAAAAAGAACTTCCAAGATTGTTCAACCGACTCGGCATATTAGCATGGCCATCGGGAGTGAGCTGAACCGCCCTCTGGTGGACCGAAATGGAATTGGTGATGTCAGCAAGATCCCCTGTGCGTTGAAAGCGACGTGAAAAGGAATTTCCGAGGTTGCTCGACCGGCCTGGCATGTCAGCATGGCTATCGGGTGTGAGCTGGACCGCCCTCTGGTAAGCCGAAATGGCATCAGCAATGTCGGTGAGATCGCCTGTGCGTTCAAAGCGATGCAAAAGGCAATTTCCAAGGTTGTTCAACTGCCTCGGCATATCAGCATGGTCATTGGGAGTGATCTGGACTGCCCTCTGGTGTGCTGAGATGGCGTTCGAAATTTCATCGATATCGCCACTCTGTTCAAATCGTTTCTGCAGAATTGTTGCATAAATCTCTGCCATATCAGCTCGATTCCAAATGTCGGGGTGCCTCAAGCACATATAGAAAACGGGAGATGGGATAGAGGCGATTTCCTCCATAAAGGATTCGTAAGAATCGTCTGAAATCAGTAATCTCATTTCCTTCTTCGACTTGCGATGAATGTAGGGACCTACTGGTTTCCCGTTGGTTATGACCAGCAATTTCTGCAGTGGATTTATCTAAAAGAACGTGAGTAATTTGGAACGACACTTTCAGGGATGGCGCTCCCTCCTGAGATATCATTGCTATTGTAGTCTCTACTTTCCGCGTCAAAACTCACAGCATTAATTTCTGATCGGGACACTGACGATTATGTGCAGAAATTCCCAAGACCAGTTGTTCTTTGGACAAAGATATGTATGCAAAGTCGGTGAATGATTCTGATGTCGCCACAATCACAAGCTCGTTGGGATCATTGGGTCTTATGAAGCACAACTTGCTTTAGAATTAGTCCAGATGAAGTTCGTAGTAGACTCACAATTTCAGAAGACCATTCTGCTTCCATATCCCAGGAGACTCTTTTGACAGAGTCAAAACTTTGACCTTCTCGTGCTCGAGTCCAAAGACAACAAGTTTGAAGGTGGCGAGATCTCGGTGGTTGATGTTGGTCGCCGCACATTCGACAACAAGATCTGACTTAAATCAGAAGAACTCATAAGATAATATTGAAAGAAATTCTCCTCGCCTGTTATGTAGTGTTCGAATTTCTCAGTTACATCGGGATCGCGAACGTCTATCTCAGCTGATACAGACAGTGGTCCTTGGGAATCATCGTTTTCCATTACATCTGCTATTACCACAATATTAGTTGCGGAATGATTTCAATTTTATCACGCTCACCCATTGTCAGACTCTCCATATATTCGGTAGTAGAACGTAGTATACAGGTTATAGATGCAACTTGGAATGAGCGCTCAGTCCAGCGCTGATTGGTAATCGTGTCCCACCGTGAATCCGTGTCCACAGTTGCGGCTTCTCGTTCAACGTTCAACTCCAAAT
>Ga0247741_1002570_pt1 | contig 10054 bp, 17 predicted proteins | sample UWRJL213509R2_FD_180945 | JGI IMG/M metagenome (GOLD analysis project Ga0247741, IMG submission 180945) | Plant litter microbial communities from Arlington Agricultural Research Station in Wisconsin, United States - UWRJ-L213-509R-2 | ecosystem: Environmental > Terrestrial > Plant litter >...
TGGACCTCATAAACCTTGTTACGCTGAAGCATGTAGCCCCACAGAAGACAGCCAATCCAGCAAACAAGGTCGGACGCCACCATATGAATGATGTGGTGAGAAGTGCGCCAGCAATGGGCGTACCTACAGTGCGCAGTTATTGTCAATGTTGCACAACGAATTAGCGCATCGAAACTGACCAACGAGGCCACCGATTCCTGAAAGTGCATGTAAGCCTTTGAATGTGGACTGCGTTGAGAAAACGTACCTGTAAATGTGAAGCAGACTCCCATACGTGCTCCAATCTCCGAGTCGCTTTCTGCCAATGAGCTTACCATAGGAGGGAAAATACTGGCGTCTGACTCTATGTTTAGGTTCTGACATGCTAATGGAAGGAACGATCAAACTCACAAGCACCCGAGAAGAAACCATAGAATATCGCAAAGGCCATCGTCCCGGTAGCGTTGTGAATTGCCAGTGAACAAAATATGAGAATCGATGTTATGTAGACGCAAGGTATAATGACGTTGAAGGCGCCGAATCTGTACACCAACATATTGGGAATGACACGACCAATAGCGCTTGCACCATTCAATATTGGGATCTTACGATTCACAGATGAATAAAACGACACCAAAGGGGTAATGGGGACATACAGTATAAAATGCAAGACCAGGTTTGATTCCATTCTTGATTGCATTGAGTTGCAGGAAGAAGATCGGATAGAACAATCCCACAAGTGTCGAGATAGTTCTCAACTCGAAGTCAGAAAGTGCTCGATGTTTCGTCCGATAAGATAACTTGCCCAAAAATCATGATGACATAGGGTGTTTCGCGCAAGAACACCCTAAAGTTGCTGAAGGTGCTGTCCGCTTTCTTCCTATTCAAAGGGTACCGAGGCTGCATCAAGACCAGAGCGATGAGCAGTAAGCCTCCGTTGAGCGCTCCACTCGCTTTGACCCCCGAATGGAATCCAAGAGAGCCGTGGAACCATGCGTTAAGCATGATTGGGTGTATGGCACCCCCGATGGCGGACCCCTTGATTTCATGAGTCCTACCGCGGATTTATAGCAAACAATAGACTTAGCGAGATAGCAATTCCTATTGCAAGCGCGCGTCGCTTCTGGAAGTAGTGTGAGATAACTCCCAGTGTTGGGATATACATGATCCCAATGGCGATACCCATACCAAACCCTTGGGAGAGGAGTAGCTATAAAAGGCTTTAGTGAGCTGCTGAGTATCGCGGTAGAAAGTGAGATACTTGATAATATTTTTCAGGCTGCGAAATCGAAATCATGAAGAGGCAAAAGACGAAAAGCATAGCGCCTCCGATCGTAAGATGTCGGCTGCAGGAAGTGTAACATTGTTAAGGAAATAGAGAAGCACCAGAATAAGCTTACAAGTAGCCTGCATCAAAGGCTCTTCCGGATACAACCCCAATAGATAGGATGAGAAAAAGCTGCACACTTCCGATCCAACTGCAATTATGCTCAGAATCGTCACATATGGGCCACTGGAACCAATAGGCTCGCCTTGTTTGAGCTGAGGTACAAGTGTGTACGAGATATTCGCGGACGTAGAAGTCTGTGGGTCGTGTTTCAGGATAGTCCCGAGGACGAAGATTCAATACCAACCATTGTAAACACCATAAGCGTTCGTGTAGCTTCAAATTTTCATCGCAAGAGATCGTATGATGAGATTTCAAATCAGAAAAACGCACCCATGGGTGCAGAATTGCACAAGCCATCTGTCGGAGAGATAAAAGAGGGTGATAATCAACGGGAAAGCCAGGGCCCAGTCCGAGAGCAGGCTTACACGCCTAGGACAACAGACCATGGCCGTAGCCCTCCTTCTGGAAAGTCGATTCTCTGATCAACTGGATGAATCGAAGTCGAATCTGACGATGGCTTTTCTGTGCCGAACTCCAGATCATGGTCGATATCGGGGGTGCCGGTGGAGGTCTTGCCTTCATGTTCAACCATTGGGCTACCCGATCCTTGACCGCAAGGCAGAGAGTTATCAACGAGTCAATGAGAGACGAGCTGTCACGATAGGTTTCCGAGTCGGACCGACGATGGCTTAACCCCTCTCAAAAATCAGGGTTAAGCAATATGCCCATGCGTTTTAGTACCGTGACTGGGGTCGTCTTACAAATTTTCATAGTAGAATGGCGTAGCAGTGGGTGGATGAGATGATGCTAACACGGTTGTAGGCAGAAATGGTGCTGAATGCGAGTTGTGGGTCTCATTGGTGAATGGTTGGATGCTCATGAGTGCTGCAGAATAGTGACCAGGGTATCCTTTTGGACCTCATCTCTTTCCTCTACTAATATATCGTCGGTGGAAGAGGAGGACATGGCGGAGGACGCAGAAAAGGACGCGACGGGTGACGCGAAGCGTAGCCGTTGCTCGGCATTGGAAGCTGTATTCATTCTCCCACGGACTCCTGCATTTCAGATATTTGGCAGATGTAGACTTCCTTTACGACCGTCTTACAAAAGATTCTTGTTCACGACTGCGTCTAAGGTTGACCTCATCCTACGTATACAGATGCTATGAACATCTTTCAGCGCTAGGCCCGTTAGATGTCTCTCAAGCAATCTACCCAACCGAAAGACAATCATACTCAACATGTCGATTTCACAGTCCACCAATTCACGGTAGATTCTGCCTCGCGTCGCCAACCCCCACAGAACGATATCCTAAATGAAGCGAATCTGTTGCTCAAGGGAGCGATACTAGCTAGTTCAGGATGGAAAGATGCAAGGGCTACCAAAACCGACGCGCCTATTCAATTTGGTGAGTCTCACAATTCAATAGCGGTTAGTGTCCGCTGAAAGGTATTCCCCGTAGGGAACCTGTTCATATATAACTCTGTACCACCTGCAGTGGTGCCCTCGGAGACACGCTTTGCGACATACGCGTATAAAGAGTGGGGTACAGCGGTTTCCGATGACGAGATATTCACTCTCGCGGATCTCGAGGACTTCCAGCATTGCCGGAGGCCGCAATTTACAGGGTCTTCAGATAAGCTTGAAGCTCAAGCTCAACTCGACAAGCTCGAAGTGTGCCTCCCACGACCTCGTTCGGAGTGCGGGTATGCAAATGAAGACGCACAAGGTGAGTCTGGCTTCAGACAAAGCTCAGGTCAGTCATGCCAACTGAAATCCTCCACAGTAAACGCGTCTACATCGTTTATATCCAACGACGTATCTCATGCCGTCGTCTCAATTGCATTAAACTCTTTGTCTGTTGGACATCCACTGCTGGCCAAGAACGATATCATCAACCTGAAGAATTCCGAAGATATCCAGACTATCGAAGAGAAGGACTCCACTGGGTCCAAGGACAAGCTACAGAGTCAAGCTCGAAATAAGCACGAAAGGGAACCTACTCAAGTTCAAGAACCTGTCTCCAATCTTCAAGCTCAAGCTCAAGCTCAGTTGGACAAACTTGAAGAATGCCTCCCACGACTTCGTTCTGAGTATGCAAACGAGAAGGCACAATGTACGTCTAGCTTCAGGCAGTGATTTGGTCAGCCATGCCAACCTATATCTTTTTACAGTGAACCTGTCTACAACTAACAATATGTCTCAGGCCGTCGTGCCATTCCCGCCAAACTCTGCATATTTTGCACAGGATGCGCATCATCCGCTACCTCCCAATCACGAAGTTGTCAACCTCGAGAAGTCTGAAGGTTCCCAGATCATCGACGGGAAGGAATCCACGGGATCTCAGGACGGCTTACAGAGTCAAGCCCAACATAAACGCGAACGAGAACGTACTCCTGTTCAAGAACCTATTTCAAAGCGAAGGAAACTAGTCCTTGAACCTTTGTACAATGCCCTTCCGAAGGTACTTTTCACTCACTCGAAGACGTTGATATCTACTCATCAAACTGTGCACCATTAGCCTCATATACACCCTTCGCCATTCTCCTCCTCGATGCCTACTTTAAAAGGCAGACCATTCTTGAAGTCAGCACCAACCTTCATAGCTCCGCACACGGCCTTCTCGCATTCTGACGACAATCGCGTGGCATGGCTAATCCCTGTGCGTGGTGTGCTTCCTTGGGATGGCTGTACATCCGGGAACCTCCTCGATTCCGCCACTGGAATGTCACCTCCTTCGGAAGCGAACGAGGTCCTGTGGACCCGAGCTTCCCTACTCCAGTTTTGGGAATACCTGCTTGGATTACGTTCCAGTGGCTCCCAAGGTGCCTTGGGGGTATCTTTCCAAGTCTCGAAGCAAGCCAACCCTGCCAGCAATGTCACGAGTGAAATTGACCAGAGTCTTGCTACCACTCTCACTGCTCGGACCGCGATGTCATCGGTGGATTACATCAAGGTGTATCACGACGCTCGGGCGAGTCTTTACCTACGTAACGCCATCGACGCTTGGTCCTTCCAGGTTGTTGGCGATGGGGGGACGCGGAAGTGGAGAATGCTTAAAGGAGCGAAGCTTATATTGGTCGACGAAAGCTCTCAAGGCATACTCGTCTTATGATGGACCTCGGGCATCAACCATTCAGGATCGCCGTTTTCGAACCCCATGGCACACGAGACCGCATTGTCGCTCCAACCTGACCTATCGCTTGCAGCGTCCTTCCGATATCATTGATTATCTTTATCCCAGGTCAACGCCTACTCACTATTCTTGCCCGACGTCGACATCTATATCAGCTCATAATAACATCTCAATTCTTTTTGCCACTTCAATCATTCATACTATCTCCAGTTTGCAAAAGAATCTTATACCGACAAGAACCGGTCCCATGTCACTTCCACAGGCTATTCCCGTTACCTAACATCCGGTCAGACAACATCGTGCTAAAATTAGCGCAGGGCCCCACGCCCGACTCAAGTATGCAATTCGGGTGCTTCTCCCACTCCTTCCAAAGCATCTATGATGGTTCTATATAAACCCTAAGCGATCTAGAGGTTTATCTCTTGCTTTTTCCTCTTCTTCCATCCCACCGCTGCACGCCGTCGGCCTGCAACTACTTCCCTCGAGGTGCAAACGATGGCTCCCGCTGAAGGATCTCGCACGAACAGCGCCAGCTCGGTTCACGATGTTGGATTAGAGAAGAACATATCTGGATCGGGCCACTCAAACAGGGAAGGGACGCTCCATCAGTCAGAGCTCGGGCCAAAACCGAAGAGGAAGCATTTTTTCTCACCTCTTGACCATACTTATGCGGAGGCTGTCCATCGCGATGCTGAAGCTGTTGATTTCACCCCAGAAGAGGAGGTGTGGCGTCTCTTTGTTTGAAGTTTTGCGTCATTTTTGATTGGTGGTGTAGAGGGCAGTCCGAAAAAAGATCGACAATAGGGTTTTGCCTTTGGTCATCTGCAGGTATGTCCTTCCTCGTTGATATCTTCCATCACAAGTAACATCCTCTTTCATTCCAGCTATGTTTGTAAGTACCATGTTCACAGAGGACAGATGTTGGCTCAGTGGTTCCTGGTTACTATTTCTTCGATTCTCAGTCAATCAGTTTGGTGCGCATCTCTCGCACAGTTACATCGTTACATATGTAACTGACTATGGACCTTGCCTACAGATCGCACTAACATGTATGATCCACCCTACGTCATAATGCCCTCAATTTACTTTTCCCCAGTGGAAACGCACATACCCTCAAGCCTTTCAACGATAACTTCGGAATCGTCAATAACAACAAGTGGACACTTGCGCTGAGTATCTTCTATGTTGGTTATTGTTAGTATGCTATTACATCTCTCTCAATATCAGTTCCTAACGTATAGCTCTAGGCTTATTGGAAATGCCAGCTAATGGTAAATACCTTCCTCCTGCAATCTTATAAGGCTAATGTCCGTTCTCAGTCCTTCAAAGACACATTGGAGCAAACAGATTGTAAGCGATAATGGCCTCTCGAATGGAGGAGTCACCGAATGAAGCTTTCGATCCACAGCTTCTTCATGTCATTGACCTTCTGGGGTCTGGCTTCGCTCTCTTTCGTATACGCCAAGGGATACGCGGCTCTCTTAGTTCTGAGGTATGTGCGCTCTCTCCGTCGTCCCTCTTGTCGCTGAGGCTATTTTTTTAGGGTCTTAATGGGTATTGGAGAAGCTGGCTACTATGCCGGAATGATCTATTATCTTTCGTTCTGGTATAAGCGGTGCGTTATGATTCACGTCATACCATAAAGTTCAATGCTGATCTGCTCCGTATAGACATGAGCTAGCACTTCGCATAAGGTACACACCACCCTCATTACACACTTGACAACGTACTGACCTCAGATTAGTCTTTGTATGACGGGAACATTGCCAGGCGCCCTCGGTGGCCTTCTTGCATTCGGTTTGGTCCGAGCCCATACATCCATTCTCACCGGGTGCGTATCGATCCAATACATTTCCTGCATATGCTGATCGATGCCATAGATGGCAATTTCTTTTCCTTGTGAATATATTTCCCTGATCATTTCCCCTTTGTTAACGGTATATCACAGATTGAAGCCATTCCAACAATCATCATGGCATTCATGATCCTTATGTTCCTGCCTTCTTTCCCATTTTCGTCCACCTTCCTTACCCCCAGGGAGCGTGCAATTGCACAGGCACGTCTCAACTCTGACCAGAAACCGCAATCTCATGGTGGAATGAGTGGTATGGCTGGCTTCAAGGCTGTCGTCTCGGATCCTAATGCATGGATGTTCATGCTGATCTACGCTAGCTGTGAGTTTACAGTAAAGCTACCTTCGTTTGCTGAGCTGACAGAACGGTAGTCAACGTCGGCGTTGCTACTATTTCTTACTTCCTCCCAACTGTGAGTTGAATTCTCATCCTTCAGGTCTGCCGCTGACGACTGGAGATAGTTGATAAAGGGTCTTGGATTCACGGCGATAAACGCTCAAGGGCTCACAGTTGCACCTTATATCGTCGGTTGGTTCATGGTATTCTTCCAAGCATTGCATAGCGATCGTACAAAGGATCGAGGATGGCATGTCATGGGCTCCTGTGCAGTATCCTTTATTGGCTATGTAATCCTGGCAACATCTGTCCAGAAGAGCGTTGGTGCTGCGTATTTTGCATTGTTCTTGGTGGTGGGCGGAAATTACAGTTTGTTCCCTCTGGTTATGTGAGTAGACCCCTCTTGTTGATCCAATTGGTGGGTTCTATTGCTGACCTTCTTTGTGTTACAGGAGCTGGGGTGCAAATGCATTCTCTCCTACCTCCAAACGTGGCGTTGGCACGGCGTTTATCGTCTCCATATCGAATTGCGTGTCTATGTAAGCTTCACTTTGAGTTAATTCAACACAATAAATCTGACCTCACCATTGTAGCGCCTCACCGCAAATATACTTTGATTCAGATGATAAATTCCGCAAAGGACATGCCATATCAGCAGCGTACGTTTTTCCTTCGAGTCTATTCTCTCCCCCAATATCCTTACACATGATCTCCAGTTGCCTGCTTCTAGCGTTCGCGGTGACATTTGCCCTGCGAACGCGTCTAGCGATGCTAAACAAGAGGAACGAAACAAGATTTGCTGCACTATCTGAAGATGAAAAGTCCAAGCTTGGTGCCGACACTGGTGGTGAAATTTGGGATAACGACCCACGATACCGTTTCATGACATGATTTTCCTATGTACTCTATACGATCTGAATATAATCAATAGGTCCACATCTTGCATTCGCTATAAGGTGCTTGGGTAGTCCAAATGCCTTCGTGGGGTTCGGGAACACTGATATATTTGGAAAATGTTACGACACTCAGTATTTTTTTTCACTTAGAAATCGCTTGAATGAGGGTATGGAATATCCTTGGTTCTAGGACGACGTGTTTCTAGTGATATCGTCCGTCATTTGACAAGTTTTTGCGCCGCATTCAGTATAGGGAGCCGAGACAGTGACCGGATTAGTATCGGTTACACTGCAAATCTTCTATAGGAACTTCCTCTTCTTGGATAAACCCCGCGCAGCTTCTTCAGAAGCTATAAATCTTGGTAATCTCTCCACCGTATTCTCATGGCTTCTACCAACAGGATACTTGAGCCATATCTCCCAACACTCTTCCGAGTCCTGACGATCATCACACTACCCATCCATTGTGCTTTCAAATTATGGTTTCATTCTCTGAGGAAACAAAGGCGGCTCTTAATGGTCTCCTTGTCCGTGATATTCCCATCTGTTCTAGTTGCGTACCACTGATAAACTTGCGACTAGTCCAAGGCGGTAGAAGAGGGCAAGGTACCAGGAGCATCACTTGCAGTAGGGACTGCGGATGAAGTGTTGTTCCACGGAGCAGCAGGACCTACAGCCTATCAAAATCCTTCTGCAAAGCCGATCGACAAAGATACTGTGTACTGGATCTGCAGCCATACGAAACTAGTTGTTTCAGTGCGTCTCTCAACTTGAGTTGATAGGTCCTGATTTCAGTCGATTGTGACTAAAACTTGACGTAGATTGCCATTCTCCAACTTATAGAGGAAGGACTCCTAAACTACGACACACTCGTAGAGGATATCGTTCCTGAGATAGCCAATCCTGTTGTTGTCGATGATCCGATGGCGCTCGAGTGGACCTACAAGCCGGCACAGACGAAGATCGTACTGAAGAACCTCCTGAACCACTCGAGTGGGATTTTCTATGGGTTCAATCGAGAAAAACCAGGAGCATTACCGGCTGGCTATACTAGCGAGGCATATGAGAATGACCACTCTATTGAGAAGTTCTTCAAGATTGTTAAGGTGGGGATTATCTTCATTTGCGGACATTCACATTTAAATTTATTTGCATATTCTCAACTATTCTAGAATGGTTTACCCAGCGTTCCATTGGCCTTCGAACCTGGGACGGATTGTAAGTATAGATGCACTTCCAGGATCGAGTGACCTCAGACCAATATACCTAGGGGTGTATGGTTGGAATATGGAAATAGCGACGTTCATAGTTGAAAGACTCACCAAGAAGACAATCGAGGAATATTGGTAGGTGAAGATCAACGACAGAACTACGGGGGATCTAACATGACCTTCAGCCAGGAGCGCATTTTCAAACTACTGGGCATGAAAACCTCGTTTTACGTAACACCTGAAATCAAGGAGAACCTGATCGAGATGACGTTCCGCCGCAACGAAGACGGCGTCTTGGAGAAATGGGACAAGCAACTCAAGGTTACTGAACAGGATCCTGCCAAGTGTGCGTGGAAATTGTTTACGTTGAGGCTCTTGTCTGATAGTGCTGATGAATACCAGCCAAGCTTTCACTCGGGGGTATTGGCCTGTATTCCTCCCTTGGCGATTACTTGACTCTTTTACAACACCTCCTCGCCATAGAAGGTCGGTCAATGTTTCTTCTCCTTGCTTCTCACCGTTTGACACAGTTTCGACAAAGCCGGCACTGCGAAGAAGCCCATTTTGAGCGCCGCGAGCGTTTCTGACTTGTTCAAACCATCTCTCACTGAAAAAGCTGCGGCTTCAATAGCCTACTTTCCTGACAGTCAGTGGAGCGTCGGGCTATGTCTAGCGAAAAACGATTGGCCAGGACGAAGAAAGAAAGGGTCCGGATACTGTAGGTTACTACAATACCCATTATTCTGATATATCTCTGACATGCGAAAGGGTGGGGATGGGCTGGAACCTACTACTTCTTGGATCCTACCACGGGCATTGCAGTGGTGTTCGGCACACAGGTCGTGCCTCCGATAGATACCGAAACTGTGAAGCTGTGGGAAGAGGTTGAGAAGGTGGTATATGCTGGATTAGGAGTGTAGAAGCGCTGTCATATTAGGAAGTATCGTGGCCTATTTTGTGGAGTGCGCCGCGTGGCTAAAACAAGACTATGAGGCGCCACAATATGCAAACGAGGATAGTGATCGACTGTTCGGTGCAAATTTACAATTACATATTCGACCCTGGCTTGTGCTTCTCCAGGTGATATTTGACATTCAAGGCCCTGGGCATCGTCTTGTCGGTCACTAGCTGCTCTTGAAGACGGTAAGCTCGCCACCCTGCCAGAGGCGTATGTTGTCCTCAAGGCTCATAAACGTTGTGCAGCTGGCATGCAAAGTACTTATATCAATAGACGACCTTACATGAGCCACGAT
>Ga0247741_1002571_pt1 | contig 10054 bp, 8 predicted proteins | sample UWRJL213509R2_FD_180945 | JGI IMG/M metagenome (GOLD analysis project Ga0247741, IMG submission 180945) | Plant litter microbial communities from Arlington Agricultural Research Station in Wisconsin, United States - UWRJ-L213-509R-2 | ecosystem: Environmental > Terrestrial > Plant litter >...
GGACCCGCCCGTCAGCGTGGGGGCGAAGTACACCTCGCGCGCGGACTCCGGCTCGACGGGGAACAGCGTCACGACGTCGCCGGACTCCACCTCGGGGATCTCGAACGTGATATCCGGCGTGTCGTTGCAGCGATGCGGCGGCACCGTGACCGCCACCGTGCCCACCGCCGCATCGAGGTACGTGATGTTCGGGTTGAGGTTCGCGCGCCGGGTGACGGGAATCGGCGCGGAGACGCGCAGGTGCTTCGCGCCGAACACCGAGCTGCCCGGCGTGAGCGGATCATCGACCTCCATGACCACGCCGTACTCGATGCCGCCGAGGGCCTGCACCGGGTTCTCCTCGACCGCCTCGCGCAGGATCGTCAACAGCGTCTGATCGGGGACGAGCGTGGCGCACGCCTGCTTCGGACTCGTGGCGTCGTCGGGATCGTCGAGTAGTCCGGACCCGAGCTCGATCACCGGATGATCGAGATCGCAGCGATTATCGAGATCGAGGATGCACGTGGTCATCTTCCAGCGCAGGTCGCGATGCGCCGCGGGATCGGCGATGACGGCGCAGACCTCGGTGGGCACGAGCTGGGCGAGGATCTCGGTGGGATTCGGATGCTCGAGGTCGACGTTCACGATCTGCTCCGGACCGAAGCCCGCGGGAATGGTGCGATCGAGGCTGGCCGTCATCGCGATGATCCGCAGATCGAGCACGATCGAAGGATCCTCGAACGTCGTGCACCCCCATAGGGCGCAGATCACGGCGGCGAGCTTTCTCACCACGTCCCCCGCAGACCGAGCGTGGGCAGGATCGGGAAGCCGGTGACGGGCGCGGACTCGCGGTACCGGTAGTCGTACTGCGTGGCCTCGACGTTCTCCGCGTTCGTCACGTTGATGATGTCGATGTACGCGCCGAGGCTCCACGTGTTGTAGATCCACATCTTCTCGGCGCGCACGTCGAGCTGCGTGAACAGCGGCGTGCGGGTCGAGTTGCGCTCGCCGCGCACCGGCACGTACTCGCCGCTATCCGCATCGTAGGTGGCGCCGAGCACCGGCGTATCGGGGCGACCACTCGCGAGCTGGAACCGCGCGCCGAGCTCGAAGCCGCGCCCGGGCTTCCAGCTCGCGACCGCGTTCATCACGTGCGGCTGATCGAACGCGGTGGCGATCCACGGGCTATCCGGGTGCTGCCGCTGGTGCGAGCGACTGAACGTGTACGAGAGCCAGCCGAACGCGTGCTCGCTGATCTCGCGCTTGATGAGGATCTCGAAGCCGTACGAGTTGCGGCGACCCTCGTTGAGGAAGTTCACGTTCTTGAACGAGCCGTCCTCTTCCTGGACGACATCCTGCGAGAACACGACGAGGTTACGCCTCCGCACGTAGTAGATCTCGCTGTCGACCGACCACAGCCGATCCGGCTTCCACTCGTAGCCGAGGCCGAAATGCGTGGCGTGCTCGATGCCGACGTCGGGGTTACCGAAGCGCACGTCCACCGCTTCGGGCTGCGGCGGCTGGCTGAACTCGCCGATGTAGCCCTTGAGCGTGAAGCTCTTGCCGAGCTGATAGCGCGCGACGATGCGCGGATCGGCGGACGCGCGGTTCTGCCCGTCGATGACGTAGGTGTCGAGGCGGAGGCTCGGCACGAGCTTCAGCTTGCTCGTCACGTCGACGCCGAGATCGAGATGCACGCCCATGCCGAGCGACGACACGCCGCGGAACACCTGCGACGGCGGGATATCCACGCCGTTCGAGTTGATCAGCGAATCGTCGATCGGGACGAGCGCCTGGTACGACGTGATGCGCGAGAGCACGTCGATGCCGGTATCGAGGTAGAGGCGCTTCGCGATGCGGCCCGTGATCCGCGCGCGGTAGGAGAGGTTGCTGTTGACGATGCCGACGCTCGTGAACGGACCGGCCGCCTCGGCCTGCGCGCCGGTGAACGACAGCGTGTCGCGGCCCCACGCCGGGGAGAGCGTGAGCTTCAGATCGCCGCCGAACGGACGTACGTACGAGCCGATGATCCGGAAGAACTTCACCGACGTGTTGAGGTCCGTCGACACGGCGGAGTCCGGATCCTGATCGAGCACGTGCAACGTGTCGGACGATCCGATCGCGAACAGGCTGAAGCGGCCGTTCTCGTGGAGGTTGTAGTCGAGGCGGCCGGAGTAGTCGTAGTAGACGGGCGTGACGATGCGCTGCCCGCCCATCGCGGGCTCGGGCAACACGAAGCCGAGGAACGCATCGATGTACGAGCGGCGCCCGGCGACGGCGAAGGACAGATCCTTCGTGATCGGCGCGCGCAGGTAGCCGCCGGTATCGATGAAGTCGACCTTCGCCGATCCGTGGACCCCGTCGGACTTCGTGGGCCGCAGCTCGAGCGCGACCGCACCGCCGTGATGACGACCGAAGCGTGCGGGGAATCCACCGGGATACAGATCGATCGACTCGAGCATCTCCACGTTGAAGATCGAGGGACCGCCGAGGAAGTGAAACAGCGATGGCACCTCGTGACCGTCGACGTAGATGCCGGTGTCGTCGGGATTCGAGCCGCGCACGAGCAAGAGGCCGAGGCCGAACGGCGCGCGCTGCATGCCGGGCAAGGTCTGGATCACGCGGATGGGATCACCGAACGTGCCGGGGACCGAGGTGAGCTGCTGGCGCTGCAGCGTGCGCCGCGTGACCTCGAGCACCTCGCGATCGCCCTCGACGACGGTCTCGTACGGATTGCCGCCCTTCGGCTTCATCCAGAGCCGCACTTCCACCGCCTCGCGCTTCGCGAGCGTGATCGGCCGCTCGAGCCGGTCGTACTTTTGATCGACGGCGAGGATGCGGTAGCTACCCGCCGCGACACCGTGGAACTTGAACGAGCCGTCCTCGGCGGTCACGGCATCGAGGCCGAGCTCGACGATCGAGACGATCACGCCGCCGAGCTTGCGCCGCGTGCCGCGCTCGACGACCGTGCCCTCGATCGTCACGGGGAGCAGCATGTTGCCGGCGTGGTTCGGTGGGCCGGCCTGATCGGCCGTGGGAGCCTTCCTCGGCGGCAGCGGCTCCGGTTCCTCGACCTGCTCGATCACGAAGTTGATCGTGGTCTCCACGGTGATCGGCGCGGGCGCGCCATCGATCTCCGCCGGCTCGAAGATGTACTGCAACGCCGCGGCGACGGCCGCTTCGTCGAAGCCATCGCCGACCTTGTCGATCACGTCGACGGCGGTGACGAGACCGCCCGCATCGATCTTGATCCGGACCTTCACCTGCGCCGTCTTGCCGGCGGCGAGGGCGGCCGGCGGATAATCCGGTGCCACAGCCTGGAGCAGCTTCGGCTGCTTCGTGACCACGCCGACCTTCTTCACCGGCGGCGGATCGGGCGGCCGCGCCTCGTCGGCGATCGCGGCGGGTGACCAGATCGCGATCAGGGCGATCGCGAGGCCGGCACGTCGAACGCCCCGGGACATCCGGGAAGCCTAGCTCAGGTCGACGAGCGCGTGCGCAGGTGCGCGAGCAACTTGTCGAACAGGCCACGCGCCGCGTTCTCGAGCGCTTCCTTGCGCAGGTTCGGCAAGTACTTCGCATCGAACGTGCGCTTCGGCACTTGGACCTTCGCGCCGCCCGAGAGGAACGACAGCATCTTGCCGCTATCGTCCGAGATCGCGAGCCGGAGCTGCGCCTCGACCTCGATCATCGTCCCGGCCTGCAAGACCTCGAGCTTCGTGACGGAGATGTCCAGATGCCGCGGGTCGAGGCCCCACTTCTGCGCGTCGGTCGCGACGGTGGTCACCATCGGCTGCGACTTGAACGAATCCGAGAGCGTCTGCCGGAGGATCTCGCCGTGGACCTTGCGCGCGGCCTTGTCGGCCTTGCCGGGCGAGTCGTCCGCGGATGTGTTGATCGTCACGAACAGGTCGGGATGATTCTCGAGCGCGTGGGCCTGACGACCGAATCCCGCGCGACCACCGCTCTTGCGGGCCTGCGGGCTGTCCATCGCGGCGGTGGCGACGGCTGCTTCCTTGGGGAACGGATCGGGCAGCTTGTTCGCCTTCGCGACCGCCACCGCCGCGTCCTTCGCACGGGCGCGCACGGTGTCGTCCGGATCATCGACCGCCGCCTTGAGCGCGGGAAGCGCCGCCTTGTGACCGAGACGACCGAGGGCACTGGCCGCGAGCGCGCGGACCTGCGGGTTCGGATCGTGCAGCGCGGTGACCAGGGGCTTCAGCGCGGCGCGATCGTTCAGGCGCGCGAGCGACACGACCGCGGAGATCCGCGCCTTGTCGCTCGAGCTCGCCAGCATGGTCGTGAGCTCCGAAACACTATCGGCACGAGCAGGAGCGCCACGCAGCAGAGCGGCCGCTACCAGGAGTGGCGTCGCGATCCGCGCGAGAAGGTGCCCTCCGTGCATCTGCAGCGATTAGGCGCCCGCTCCAAGCAGGGAGTCAATGTTTTCTCGTGTAGACTGAAAAGCACGGTGGGGATCTCCGACGCACAATTCCGACTCGGTGTCGGAGTTGCCGGGTTGATGCTGGTTGCAGGCATCACGTTGGTGCGGTTTTGCGGGGAGGTGTCACTTCCCGAGAAGCCCGCAGCGCCGCCCGGTCCCACCGGCAGCTCGCGGCAACTGCTGCAGGCGGGCACCGCATCTCCGGCGGTGTATCTCGACTACCTATCGAAGGATGCGGCGGCGGCGGGTGTGCGTACGCCGTCATCCGACGACATGGCGCGCAAGCTCGTGTATCGCGTCGATGAAGGTCGGCACGTGCTCGAGGTGGGAGAACCTGCGATCGAGATCGCGGGCTTGAAGCTGCGCGTCGATCGGTCGGGTGAATCGATGGTGCTTCAGATCGACAACACCACGATGTCGGATCTCGGCTACGCGGTGACGACGAAGCTCACGCCGAACATCTCCGGCTGCAGCACGGCGCGGGCGCTGCCGTTCAACGCGATGGTCCTGACGAAGGGCGGCAGCGAGACGCGCGTCGAGTGCGTCTTCCGCGAAGGCGTTTCGCTCGCGGTCACGCGCGTCGAGACCGTCGAGGTGTCGCCGCTCTCCGCCTGGTACCTGAGCCTCGTTCCTCCGATGATGGTCGGGATCGAAGACCGGGTCGCGCGGGGACATCGCTCGCCGGAAAGCGCCGAGCGCTGCAGCCCGGTTCTCTCGCAAGCGGTCCGAAGTGGTCTGGAATCGGGAGAAATCGGCTGGAGAGATCTCGTTGACTTCTACGCGCGCCACCGCTGCTCCACGTATCGTTTTCCGATGACATATCGAGCGTTTAAGTTAGACGGCGAGCGGCCGCTTCCGGCCGTGTCGTCTGGCATGTGACGCCTTTTCGCGACGTTAGACTTGCTATCGACCCTAGGGTTTGTTTAGCTAGTCCTAGTTACGCGGAGTTACGGGTGACCAAGTCCGAGCTCATCGAGAAAATCTCAGAAACGTTGAAGCTGCCGGCTGGTAAGGCGGAGGCGATCGTCAACACCATCTTCGATTCGATGGTGAAGGCCCTCGAACGCGGCGAAGGTATCGAGATCCGTGGTTTTGGGTCTTTCACCGTCCGCAAGTACAAGGCCTACGAAGGTCGGAACCCGCGTACTGGCGAGACAGTGCACGTCGCCGAGAAGCGGTTGCCTTTCTTCAAGGTTGGCAAAGACTTGCGCGAGCGAGTCAACGCTGGCCTCGGCACGCCGCTCCCCGCGGACAAGCCGGACGAGGCCGACGATACCGATCCGAACGAGCCCGACTACGACGACGACGAGGATTGAGCTCTTTTCTCTGTCGTCGGTAGGTCGGTGAATTAGCTCGCGATCTCGACGGAGCCGGCGTCTCCGTCGACGGTGACTACCATTCCGTCGGTCAGCAGCGACCACGCGTCGTGGCAGCCGACGACGCACGGGATGCCCAGCTCGCGTGCGAGCGCGGCTCCGTGGTCGAGTAACCCACCAGTTTCGCTCACGAGTGCGGCACATCCGATGACCGCGACCGCGAGCGCCGGCGTCACGGCCCGCGCGACGACGATGTCCCCGGATCCGACCGCGACCGTCGAGCCGAGCGTCGCGAGCCGAACGATCCGGCCAGTCACGCGCGGTCCGGTGCCGATCCCGCGCAGTGCGATCGCCGGCGGTTCGACCGCGTTGCCGACGATTCGCGGCACCGACCACTGACCCGCACGCGCCGCGGCGTTGCGCGCGGCCGACGCACGGCGGCGCACGTCGTCGGGATCCAACTGATTTTGTTCGAGGTCTTCGAGCGGAATCCAGAACGCGTCGTCGGGATCGATCCCTCGGTCGCGCGCCCGCGCGATCACGGCCTTGCGAACCAGCAGCTGCGCGCGCGCGAACCAGTGGTCGTCGCGCTCTGCGAGATCCGCAGCATTTTGCGCCACCAGCACGCGCTCGCTCACGGCTCCGAGATTCGTCGGAGATTCTCGTGCATCCGCGCGTGCGCCATCGCGACGGACCGCGGCCGGAGCGTTCTCCGCTCGCGCGTCATCGTGCGCGATCGGAATCGCGCCATCGCTATCGCCCGACTCGCCCACCAGCGTGCGCGCACGACCGGCGAGTGAGCTGCCCAGAGCGGCCCGCGCGCGTGCGATCGCGTCGCGCAACACACCGGGACGCTCGCCGTACGTCGGCACGGCGACGTCCCACGCCGGCGCGAGTACGCCGAGCTCGCCGACCGCGACTCCCTCGTCGATCTCGCCGCGCGCGGTCGCGAGCAGCGTCGCCTCGACCGCCGAAGGGCGCGCTCCCGCGAGCTGCGCCGGCGTGAGGCCCGCTCGCGTCGCCGAGATCAGCGGTCCCAGCTCCGTGGCCCAGATCCGGTAGAACGCGAGATAGCGCGCAATCGCCTCGTCGAGCGGCGGCACCTCCGCACCGAGCGTCTCCGCGAGCCGAGCTTCGATCTCCCCCGCGCGCGCCGCCAGCTCCTCGCGCGTGACTGCGGCCGCGACCGTCGGCGCCTCGCCGCGCGGCGCCGAGTACAGATAGCCGGCGCACACGCGCAGCGAATACGGCGCGAGCTCCGCCCGATCGACGCGCTCCACGAGCCCCGCTTGCGCCGGCGACAGCGGATCGGGGTTGTGCGCCACGTCCCACTTCCACACGCGGCCATCCGCGACGAGCGCGGCGAGCAGCGCCGCCGGGACCGCGGGCCGCGCCCTCACGATCGGATGCACGATCGGCCGCGCCTGCACGACGAAGACGCTCACGTTCGCCTCGGGCTCCGCGTCCGATCGCCGGACGACAAAGGGGCTCGGAGCCCCTTTGTCATTCGCCGCGTCGTCGTCGATGTGCTCGCGGTCCGATCGCCGGACGGAAAAGGGGCTCGGAGCTCCTTTGTCATTCGCCGCGTCGTCGTCGATGTGCTCGCCGTCCGATCGCCGCACGGAAAAGGGGCTCGGAGCCCCTTTGTCATTCGCCGCGTCGTCGTCGATGTGCTGGCGGTCCGATCGCTGGACGGAAAAGGGGCTCCGATCCCCTTTCTCGACGAGCTCGACGTCGGCGCCGGCGCCGGCGCCGATCGCGGTCTCGGCGCGGAGCGCGAGTGCGAGCAGGCCGGCCGCGTGCTGCTGCGGCATCGGTGCGCGCTCGACGCCGGCCGACTCTCCTCGCCACGTCCCCGAGGCCGGATCGTCGGGGCGCGGCATCGTCTCGACGTCGCCGCCGCGCTGGATCATCGCATCGCCGGTCGGCTTGCCGGGCGCGCGCGTGTAGACGGTGATCCGCTCGCCGGGGACGAAGCGCTGGACGATCACGCCGATCGAGATCCGGCCGCCGCGGCGGCGCGCGTAGGCGGCGGCGAGGGGCGTGAGCGCGCTGGTCCACACCGCGCGGATCGCGGCCCACACGTCGGCGGCGGGAACCGCGCCGCGCGACGAGAACACGCCGGCGGCGGCGCCGGTCTCGCCATCCTCGATGGTCGCGGAGCTGCGGACGACGAGCGTGCCGAGGGCGGCGGCGCGGCGCACGACGTCCGCCTCGAGCTCCGTCGGCAGCGGCGTGTTCGCGATCCGCTCCGCCGCGAGCCCGAGCTGATGGCCGATCGCCGCGGTATCGTTCGGGTCCAGCTCGCCGGCGATCGCGCGGAACACGGTGTCGTCGACGACGAAGCCCTCCGGAACGGGCAGCCCGGCGGCGATCAGGCGCGCGAGCCCGAGCGCCTTTCCGCCACACGCGGGCGTGGCCGCGGCGAGCTCGTGCACCGACATGGACGCGTTCTACCGCGTGGCGTACGATCGTGGGAGTGCGTCTCGCCTTGCTGTTGATCGCCACGCTCTGCGCCACCGCGGCCGCGGACGACAGCAAGCTCGGCAAGGAAGACGTCCCGCTCCAGGCGAAGGCGAACCTCCGCGGCAAGAACAAGCTCTGCTGCGGCTATCCGCTCGTCGACGATCTCGGCTGGGCCCTCCGCTTCTACTGGCTCGCGCTCGAGTCCGACTACGACGACATCCAGAACGCGAGCGTGCCGAAGGCGGGCCGCGTCGCGCAGGTGCCGCGCAACACCTGGGTCGAGCTCTACACGCCCGACGGCTACTTCATGCAGCGCGTCCCCGAGCGCTACGCGTGGTCGCTGCGCCTCGAAGGCTCGGGCCTCATGCGCGATGGTCGCGTCGTCAACTACACCGGCGCCTGCAAGTTCGGCTACGGCACCTGCTTCGAGCAGCTCGATATCGGCGAGCACCCGTTCGGCCGCGGCGCCGGCCAGCGCCCGCTGATCCCGTTCAAGTCCGTCGCCGTCGATCCGCGCGTGATCCCGATCGGCGAGCCGCTGTACATCCCCGAGTTCGATGGCCTCCAGCTCCCCGACGGCTCGATCCACGACGGCTGCGTGCGCGCCGACGATACCGGCGGCGGCATCAAGAAGCGCAAGATGGATTTCTTCGTCGTGACCTACGGCAACTTCCGGTTCCTCCTCGATCAGCTCCTCGGTGTCTCGTGGATCACGCCGCACATCGAAGCACCGCGCTGCGAATACCTGCGCGAGCACTGATGCTAGGGTGAGGCCGTGCTCGATGGACTCTTCGTCACGCCCGCGGTCACCGCGATCTCCGAGGCGCTCTCGTCCGCCGGTGCCACGGGCACGCTCGTCGTCGTCGGGAACGCGAAGCTCGCGGCCGCGCTGAAGGCGAACCACGAGGTGATCGCCGTCGGCCTGTCGCCGCGCGCCGCGAAGAAGGCCGGCGCCACGCTCGCCGATACCTCCACGCTCGACGCGGGCTCGATCGCCGCCGTGATCGGCGTCGACATCGCCACCGACGACACCTGGGAACCCACGCTGCGCGACTGGACGCGCGTCGTGCGCGACGGCGGCGCCATCGTGCTCGTCGACCGCGGCCACGCCGTCGAGGCCTCGCGCCGCGCGCTGTGCGCCGGCCTCTCCGAGATCGAGCAGCGCCACGCGGGCCGGGCCGTGGTCACGAGCGGCCTCGTCACGCATCTCGAGGCCACGTGAAGCTCCTCGCGCTCGCGCTCGCGCTCGTCGTCGCGTGCGCGCCGCGCAACGAGCCGCAGGGCCCGGGCGTTCTGCCCGATCCGCAGCAAGGCACCGTCGCCGCCGTGCCCACGCGTCTCCCACCGCCGCGGCCGCGTCCCGTCGAGACCGCACCCACGGCTCCCGAGGTGCCGCCCGAGGAGGTCGTGCCGCTGCAAGCGAAGCTCGTGCTCGTGCCCGCGAAGGGCAGCGCGATCAAAGGCGAGCTCGCGCTCGTGCAGACCTCCGACGACGACACCCGCGTGTTCGGCACGCTCTCCGGCTTCGCGAAGAACACCGCGTACTCGCTCGCCAAGCGCGACGACTGCGCCGCGCTCAAAGCCGACGACGATTCGCGCCGCTCGAAGACGCTCGTCTACGCGCTCGCGCTGAGGTCGAACGCCGATGGCACCGCGACCATCGAGGACACGTCGAAGTCGATCCACCTCGACGGCCCGCTCTCTCTCGTCGGCGCGATCTTCGCCGTCAGCAAGACCACCGGCGGCCCCCCGCTGGCCTGCGGCCGCGTCACGATCTAGACGGGCGGCTTCTCGGCGTCGTCGTCGGCCGGTTTGTCCTTCTTGGGCGGCCGGAAGATCAGATCCATCT
>Ga0247741_1002573_pt1 | contig 10053 bp, 7 predicted proteins | sample UWRJL213509R2_FD_180945 | JGI IMG/M metagenome (GOLD analysis project Ga0247741, IMG submission 180945) | Plant litter microbial communities from Arlington Agricultural Research Station in Wisconsin, United States - UWRJ-L213-509R-2 | ecosystem: Environmental > Terrestrial > Plant litter >...
CCGCATGCACGAGGTGAGCGATCTGAGCATCCGTGACCTGCGCTACTTGATGGGCGACCGCCGCAACAAGTTCCGCATCAGCGACAAGCAGTTCAAGCCTAAAGAAGGCGAACCAGGCGGCGGCCAAGGCTGATCCAGCCCGCTTGCAACGCCTGTGATACTCCCTCATCCCCTACCCGGGGAGAGGGCTGAAGTTCTTACGCCGGAAATACCCCGGTCGACAAGTAGCGGTCGCCCCGATCGCAGACGATGAATACGATCGTCGCATTCTCCACCGTTTGTGAAATCCGCAACGCGATCTCGCAGGCCCCCGCCGCCGAAATCCCGCAAAAAATGCCTTCCTCGGCCGCCATCCGCCGCGCCATCCGTTCGGCCGCCGCCTGCGACACCGATTCGACCTGGTCGACGCGCGCGCGGTCGTAGATCTTCGGCAGGTAGGCTTCCGGCCACTTGCGGATGCCGGGGATCGACGAGCCCTCCTCCGGCTCGGCGCCGATGATGCGCACTTCCGGGTTCTGCTCCTTCAGATAGCGCGACACGCCCATGATCGTGCCGGTGGTGCCCATGGCGCTGACGAAGTGGGTGACGCGGCCGTCGGTGTCGCGCCAGATTTCCGGGCCGGTGCCCTCGTAGTGGGCGCGCGCGTTGTCCTGGTTGCCGAACTGGTCGAGGATGATGCCCTTGCCGTCCTTTTGCAGCTGCTCGGCCATGTCGCGCGCATACTCCATGCCGCCGGTCTTGGGCGTGAGCATGATCTGCGCGCCGTAGGCGGCCATGCTCTGGCGCCGCTCGATGCTGAGGTTTTCCGGCATCAGCAGCAGCATCTTGTAGCCGCGCAGCGCCGCCGCCATCGCCAAGGCGATGCCGGTGTTGCCGCTGGTGGCCTCGATCAGCGTGTCGCCGGGCTTGATGTCGCCGCGCTCCTCGGCGCGCTTGAGCATCGACATGGCGGCGCGGTCCTTGACCGAGCCGGCCGGGTTGTTGCCTTCCAGCTTGCCGAGTATGACGTTGTTGCGCGCCAGCGCGTCGGCGCCGGGCAGCCGAGTCAACTGCACCAGCGGCGTGTTGCCGATCGTATCTTCCAGGGTTTTGTAAGCCATCGTGTTCTATCGTGAGTGTATGCGCCAAAACAAGCATTCTAATCCGAGTTGGCGCGCGGCGTATGCCCGCGGCCGTCTCCCCCGAAAGACTTTGGACTGGCGCCGGCGCATACGTTAGACTCGCTATATGTCTGCAACCACTTTCACGCTTCCGACCGCCATGGCCCATTCCCCGCTCGATCCACCCTCCACGAATACGCTGGAACAGCGCTTCCACCAGATGTTCCCCACGCTCAGCGAGGTCGACGTCAAGCACATGATGCGCTTCGGCCACGTGCGCCAGTTCGCCAACGGCGCCATGATCTTCGAGGCCGGCAAGTCCAGCTTCGGCCTGCTGCTGGTGATCAAGGGCGGCATCAAGATCAGCCGCTACGACGGTCTGGGCAACACTTCCTACATCACCACCCACGGTCCGGGCCAGTTCAGCGGCGAAGTGGCACAGCTGTCGGGCCGGCCGATGCTGGCCAACGGCGAGGCCGACGGCGACGTCGAGGTGCTGGTGGTGCCGTCCGAATCGCTGCGCGCGCTGCTGGTGGCGCACGCCGACCTGGGCGAGCGCATCGTGCGCGCGCTGATCCTGCGCCGCGTCGGCCTGATCGAGCAGAATTCCGGCGGCCCGGTCATCGTCGGCCCGCGCGGCCACGGCCGCATCCACACGTTGCAGAGCTTCCTGCAATCGAACGGCCACCCGCACAACGTGCTCGACCCGCAGGAAAGCCAGCAGGCGGCCGACCTGATGGAACACTTCCAGCCCAAGCCGGAGGAGCTGCCGCTGGTGGTGTGCCCGGACGGCGTGGTCAAGAAAAACCCCAGCGTGGTGGAAATCGGCCGCTGCCTGGGCATGCTGCCGGACCTGGACGGCGACAAGGTGTGGGACGTCATCGTGGTGGGCGCCGGCCCGGCCGGGCTGGCCACGGCGGTGTATGCCGCGTCGGAGGGCTTGTCGGTGCTGGCGCTGGAAACGCGCGCCTACGGCGGCCAGGCGGGCGCCAGCGCGCGCATCGAGAACTACCTGGGCTTTCCGACCGGCATCTCCGGTGGCGCGCTGGCGGGCCGCGCCTATGTGCAGGCGCAGAAGTTCGGCGTCGAGGTCGCGATCCCGGCCCCGGCCGGCCGCCTGATCTGCGACACCTACCCGCTGCAGGTGGAAATGTGCGGCAGCCTGCAACGCCTCAAGGCCAAGACGGTGGTACTGTCGTGCGGCGCGCGCTACCGCCGGCCGTCGCTGGCCAATCTGAAGCAGTTCGAGGGCAAGGGGATTTACTACTGGGCCTCGCCGATCGAGGCCAAGCTGTGCAAGACCGAGGAGATCATCCTGGTCGGCGGCGGCAACTCGGCCGGGCAGGCGGCGGTGTTCCTGTCGGGGCACGCGTCCAAGGTGCACATGCTGATCCGCAAGGATTCGCTGTCGTCGACGATGTCGAACTACCTGATCGAGCGCATCACGGCGACGCCCAACATCGAACTGCACACGCACTCGGAGATCGTGGCGCTGGAGGGCGACGAGGACGGCCTGCGCCAGGTGCGCGTGCGCAACTCGAAGAAGGACGAGGAATGCGACTTCGACGTCTGCCGCGTGTTCCTGTTCATCGGCGCCGAGCCGAACACGAGCTGGCTGAGCGACTGCGGCGTCGATGTCGACAACCACGGCTTCATCCGCACCGGTTTTGATGTCACCAAGGCGCAGTGCAAGGCCAACTTCGCCAACGGCGTCTATCCGCGCGAGCTGCCGTCGCGCGCCGCGCTGGAGACCAGCGTGCCGGGCGTGTTCGCCATCGGCGACGTGCGCGCCAGCTCGACCAAGCGGGTCGCCGCGGCCGTCGGCGAAGGCGCCGCCGTGGTATCGCAGATCCACCAGTTCCTGGCGGCGCTGCCGCTGGACAGGGTGCTCAGCTAAGGCTACCGGCCTTGTTGCTTCAGCTGGTCGATTTCAAAATCGCCGTCATCGACCAGCCGCTTCCATCCCTCAAACTTGCCTAAGCCTTTGCTGCGCGCGATCGACAGCAGCAGGCTTTGCCCCGGCACTTGAACCTCAGGCGGTTTTTGATAGACCGGGTCTTCGAACGCCGCCGCCGGCGTCGTGATGGTCCAGCCCATGTCGCGGAATTGCCGGATCACGTCCCCGAGCCACAGCGCATTGATCAGGTTATGGTGCATCAGGATCAACTGCGGGATGTCGCGCCCCTCCAACTGGCGCGACAGGTCGCGGTAGGCGATCGCCCGCTGGCGGATGTGCGCCAAATAGGCTTGCTTGATCGCGCAGATGTCGGCGTGATCATTCGCTTTCAGTACCTCGGCCAATTTCTCGTCCAGCCGCCAATCGCTGGTATCGAGCGTGACATAGGCGTTGCGATAGCCGCTCTGTTTGAGAAAGGCGCGCATGCCGTCGCGTTTCTCCGGCGTGTTCCCTTCCCGCAGAAAGGTATAGCGGAACCACTTGCGGTAGCCCGGCAGCTTGGATGTGACGGCGTCGCAGTCAGTGACTTCCTGCTGATACTGGGTCAGCGAGACCTTGGCGCTGTTCAGGTCCGGATGCGTCATCGTATGGTTACCCACCGCATGCCCTGCATCGCCCCAGGCCTTGGCCAGCGCATAGCCTGCGGACCGGTCGGCGCCATTGCCGCAGGTGACGAACAACGCCGCCTGCACCTGCTCGCTCGCCAGCGCATCGAGCATGGACTGGTTGCGCTGTTGCGGCGACAGCAGCGGCGTCTCCGCCAGCCTCGGGCCGTCATCGAAAGTGAAGGCCACCGATTGCGCCTGCGCCCCCATGCTGGCGAACAGCAAACTCCAGATCAGCCTACGCATGCTCGATCCCCAGGCGCTTCAGTTGCGCCGCCTGGTAGGCGCCGACGGCGACGTTGAACAGGCAGCGGATCAGCGGGTCGTCGACGATGTCGGCATCGGCCGGCGCGCCGTCGATACGCATATACATCGACGTCAACGACTCGCCCAGTTCCAGGCCGGCGTATAGCTTGGCGATCGGGATTTCGGTGGTCCACGTCGGCGCTTGCTGGTCGCCGGTCGGCGCGAGGCGGTCGCCGTGGATGCGGTAGCGGAACTGCTCGACCGCCCCTGCATGGTCGTACACCGACAGCTGCCAGACGCATGGCGTTGCGAAGTAGCTGTCTGGCGGCAGCTCCATCTCCTCGTAGCGCTCGATCAGGCCGGTGCGGCAGAAGTCCAGCGCCAGCCTGGTCTGCGGCGCATCGAGCGGCGCGAAGTGTTGCGCGATTTCAGCCGTGGGCGGCGGCGCGATGCCGGCGTCGTATTCGTAATCGACATCCTGCTCGCCGACCGGCAGCACCCACGGCAGCGGCGCGGCCGGCGTCAACGCATCCGCCGTCAGCACGACCGCGACCGATGGATTCAGGCGCACCACGCGCGCATCGGGCAGCCACGCGCAGACCTCTTCGGCAAAGCGGCGGTAGGTGATCGGGAACATCGCGTGGTTGTACCACGACCACGGCTCCTGGCGGAACTGGCAGGAGCTGGGCACCACGTAGCGCGGCGCCAGCGCGCGCAGCTGCTCCGGCCATTCCTCCGGCAGCGCCACCGGCCCGCCCTCGGCGCGCGACGGCGCGATCACATCGACCTCGCGCATGGTCTGGAAAGGCCACAGCACCATGTCCCACGGGGCATAGGGCTTGAGCTGCTCCAAGGTTTCCGGATCCATCCACGAATCGACCACGTTGAGCACATTCAGGCCGCCAGCGCGGATGTGGAACATCGAATCGACATCGGCGTCGAGCGCCCGGCGCGGAATCACCTCGAACGCGCCGACCGCCACCGCCGCATCGAGCTCCAGCGCCGTCACGTTGACGAAGCCGAGCGCGCGGATCATCGCGAACAGCTCGTCGAACAGGCAATACAGATAGATCGGCGTGGCGCGGTCCAGCAGGTCCAGGCTCTCCATCGAGCAGTGGTCGTCGTGGAAGTGCGAGATGAACACCGCATCGGGCCGCAGCGCGCGCACCTGCGCCAGATCGAAGCGCACATCCGGAAAGGCGTGGCAATTTCTGCTGAACGGATTTTCAAACACCGGATCGAACAGGATCTGCGTGCCGCCGTATTCGAAGACGTAGCCGGCGTGCAGGATGCGGGAGATTTTCAGAAACATGACGGATTCTCAAGGCAGGTACAAGCCCGCATCATCTCATGACGTGGCGGCGAGCAACAGGGCCGCGACAGCGGAACCTTTCACGGCGCGAACAGCGCCTGCACCACCAACTGCGCCGGTTAGCGCTTGCAGCGGGCTAGTAGGCCTGGCGACACGACGGCGTTCGATTCCGGGTCAGACCGCAGCGCGCTTTGTGGGTCGCACGCTTGCTCGAGCTCGAAAGCTTCCACCTCGGGTTCAAAGCTTTGAACGGTTTCGCTCGCTGACGTCGATGGGGATGAGGGATCCCACTCGAAAATGCGATAGCCTGGCCTGCCGCCGCATCGGACCAATAGTCGGGGTAGGCGCTGGAAATCCCGATAAAATAAGGCGCCTTGGCCTTACTGGACTAGGCCACCAACACCGGCGCCATTCCCGTCACGCCCGAGGGCAGCACAAGGCCGTCGGGTACCGGCAGCTGCTGCTTCCAATGCAGCTTCAGCTTGTCGACGTTGTCACAGGTTCTGGCCCCCTTCTCAGTCCCCAACAGGATGGCTTCTTTCGCGCTGTGCTCAGGCAACTGTGTATCCGTCGGATACGCCACAGCCATGACCCAGTCACACCAGCCGTCGCCGTTCAGATCCATCGCAGTCGCCAGCGCGCCTACCGTCTCGGCGTGTATGGTTTCCTTGGTCCTGGGCGCTGGGCGCCCGGCGCCTTTGCATGCGACCGGCGGCTTCAACATCAAGTCTGATTCAAGCGGTGTAGCCGCCGCCGTATTCTGCAGCGCGGCCAGCAAAATGATTGAGCGCGCGTTGCTCGCTAGTGCTTGCAATGGGCTAGCAAGTATGCCGAGACGACGCCATTGGACTCAGGAAAAGAACGCAGCGCACTCTGCGGGTCGCAGGCTTGCTCGATCTCGAAAGCTTCCACATCGGGATCGAAGCGTTGAATCGCTTCGCCCACAGGGACAGACGGATTCGACGGAACTTTGGCGCCATGAGCCTTGAAGAACGCATACACCCCGGCGGCCTTTGAGCCCGGCTTCCATTTATCCAGCAGTCTGAGTGTCTTTCGTTCGACATCCCAATCATAGATACGATAGCCTGGCTTGCGATCACGCTGCGTACTACGATCATAAAACGCGGTGATGAGGTAATTGATTTTCCCAGCGGCATCATAAATCAACGCAGGTTCCTCTCCGAAAAGATATGCATTCTGTTGCTGCCCAGATTCGCCGTAGCCAAGCTCATCCGGCTTATCGCCCGGCATGGTGGCACCGATCCTCGACCAACCGCGCGTGCCGCCGAGGTAGAGGGTGTTGAGGGAGTCGCGATCACCACCGGACGATAGCGGCACTGCATCATTCACGTACCAGTCGCAATATCCATCACCATTCAGATCGATTCTGTAAAAGAAAAACCAATCATACATCGACGATCCATCGGCCCGCTCCCCTCCCTGTCCAGAGGCGACTTGGTCGGTGGCTGTGACCTTGGACACCCATGCGAATTCCTTTTTATGCCCTCTCAGCTTGTAATATTTATCCGGCAGCACCTGCCCCGGAGGCATGCTGCACGCCGGAATGCTGGTCGTCAGTTGTGTCGGCTGGCTCGATGCCAGCGCACAGGTGCCCGCTAGCAGGGTAGGAATCAAATAGCGCAAGATTTTGTTCATAGAGAGGGTCATTTCAATTGCAGTGGTGTAAATTCAAGGCCGCCTATTCCTTTTCCCTCGGTACCAGGCTTGACAGTCTTATCGCCCAGGCTCTCGGTACAGCGCAGCGATTTCCAATCGCCTTTCGATGTATTGCCGGTGGTGCCCATGAAGTTCTTTACATAATCGTAGGCGTCACTGGTGGTCAGCGATGCATAAGTTCGACGCCACGTGCCGCCGTTGTGCGCGCGCGCAACCATCGCGGCCAAATATTCCTCGGACGCGCCAGGCTGATATTGCGTTGCCGCAGCAAGATTTTTCCGCATCAGGGCATGGCTCATCAACGTAAATTTATCGAAATCCTCAAAAATCCCCATGAGTAAGGTCTTGACACTGGCATCCGCGAAAATAGCACCGGTCACCAGCGCTTGTTTTGCATCGCCAGAAAGATCTTTGCCGTTGGAATTTGTCGGCGGCTGCGTCTTGATGCGTATCATGTCCACATAGGCACGCTCGCCGAGTCCGGTCTCCGCCGTGAACTTTGCCTTGTTAGCCGCAGACAGATTGGCCCAGGCTTGATTGGCGCCCGCATAGCTGCTTGCCTTCGCTGCATTGTCCCACCATTGGGCCATCTTGTTGCCCCTGGCCTGCGCGTCCTGAAGCGGTTTTTTCATCGCCGGAGTCAACCCCAATTGGGTCAAGTCATCCGCGCTGAATGCATTGTACCCGGCCAGCAATTCTCCAACCAGCGTGCTGCCGATGAACTGGGAGCGCCCATACGAAGGCGTATATACGGGCTCGGTGGTGTTGGGCGGACCGTACGCCAACTGATCCCGGGGAACATAGCATTTCGTCGCATCGCAGTAGTAGCCGATGCCGGGACAGCCCCCCGCGGAACAATCGCGGTTGATGCGCGCGGTCTCGTTGATTTCCGCCGCCGCCTCGTACTTAGCGAGCCGGCGCAGCGTGATATCCGCATCCGAACCTGCGCCGCAGGCCAGGATGCGCTGCTTATTCGCCCCGTTGGCGCTGGCCCGCATGACATCGATATTCGCATCCCCCGCGCCGAACTTAATCGGCGGCAGCAAGGTGGACTTCGCCGGACAGGCGTTCGGGAACAGCGCCTTGCGGTCGGCGGCGATATAGCTGGCGATCAGCGCCGTCGCGTCGTCATCGCTCATATCGTTGATGGTGAAGGCCGGGATGCTGATCAGGTTGGTCCCGTAGTGTTCGGTGAACAGGTCCGGCACGCCGCCGGCGCCACCGGTCCAGGTGGTGGCCGTCTGGCCGGCGCTGAGGAAATTGCCGTTGGCGTCGACCAGCAGGCCGGTGCCGTTCGCGGCGTATTCGTTGCGCTTCTGCCCCAGCGCGCTGCTGCCGCCGCCGCCCTGCAAGTTGTCGACGATGAAGGCCCAGCGCGCCTGGGTGAATCCCTGGTTGGTCCCCAGCGCCTGGCCGCTGGCGTTGGTGGTGATCGCGAAGTAGCGGATGCGCGCCGCGCCGTCCGGGTCGAAGTAATCGTCCGGCTGGCCACCCGCGTAGGCGTACAGGTCCAGCAGCAGGCCGCCGGCGAGCTCGTTGACGGCGTCCGCCACGCCGCGCGGATCGGGACTGATGAAGCGCCCGCTGCCGGCGTCGAAATAGCGCGCGCCGTGATAATCGAGCCCGCTGTCGTCGTCGTGGTACTGGCCCACATAGCGCAGCGGCTGATGCGCGCCATCGGCGCCGTGCGCCATCCGCTCCTGCCAGACCACCTTGCCGCCTTCGGTCATGCTCAGCACCTTGCCGGCGCGGCTGGTATGCAGATGACGCGCCGCCACGCCAAACAGGCGTGCCTGCAGCGCCTGCCACCAATGACCGGCGCGCAAGTCGATCTGCGCCACCGGCCGCCAGCCGATGTGCACGTAGGCGAAGCTGGCCCGGCCCTGCGCGTCGGCCTCGGCCACCAGGCTGCTGCCTTCGTAGACACTCAGCGCGGCGCGCGTGCCCTGGGCGTCGGTGACCAGTTTCACCACGCGGCGTCCGCGCGCATCGTATACATAGCGGCTGCCGCCCTGCGCCCGCCGCGTCTCGCTGAGCTGGCCGGCGGCATTCCACTGCAGCCGCTGTTCGCCCTGCGGCGTCAGCACCACCGAAGGCAGGCCGGCGCGGTCGGGCGCGCGGCCCGGGCCGGTCCATGGCGCGCGCTCCTGAGCGGCGTCGGGACCGGCGCCTGCCTGCGCCACAGCGTCCCCTTCCGGCACGGCGACCTCTGCGGCTTGCGCGGCCGGATCTGCAGCAGCAGCAGCAGCAGCAGCAGCGCCATCAATGCGCGCGTAGCGGTCGACGCTGCCGTCGCCGTGCGCGATCTCGGTCGCATACGGCGCCGACGCCAGCCGCTGCCATTGGATGCGCTCGATCACTGTGCGCCGCCCGCCCAGCCAGCCGGGCAAGGCGCCCAGCGCCGCGATGCGCGACGGCAGGCCTTGTTCGTTGAGGGTGGTCGCCAGTTCCAGCGCGCGGCCCGTATGGTCGGTCAGCGTCCTGGCCAGCACCCGCCCCTGCGCGTCGTAGCGGTAGGCCTGGCTGAGCTGGACCGGCTGCGCCAGCGTCGCCGCCAGAGGACCGGCGGCGGCGATGTGCAGCGTCTCGCGCAACACCCGTCCCTGCGCGTCGCGCTCGGTCAAGGTCGTGCGCGTGCCGTCGGCATCGGCGATGGTTTCCTCGCTCACCGAGGCGCCGGCGTAGCGGTAGCTGAGCACTTGTTCCGCAGCCCGCCCACCGGGCGCGAAGCGCTCGATCCGCAACAGGCGGCCGGCCGCGTCCCAGCTGGCATGCTGGCGCGCGCCGCGCGGATCGGTGGTTTCCTCGATGCGTCCGGCCGCGTCGTAGCGCGCGGTCTGCCAGCCCTGCCCCGGATTGCGGATGGCGACCACGCGGCCATCGTCGTCCAGCAGCCGCTGCGCCTGCGCATTGCTGGTGTTCAGCGTCAGCACGGCGCCTTACGCGGCGGTGCCGATCGCGCCCCATGCCGCCTGCAGCAGTTGCGCGCCATCAACGTCGCGCCAGACCACCGGACGCCCCCACGGATCGTGCTCGATGCCGGCCGGGCTTGCGGCGCCCGGCTTGCGTCCCTCGGTGTCCTGCTGCATCGCGATGCGGCTGCCATCGGGCAGCACCCGCTGGACCGGCCGCCCGGCATCGTCATACACATAGCTG
>Ga0247741_1002575_pt1 | contig 10049 bp, 8 predicted proteins | sample UWRJL213509R2_FD_180945 | JGI IMG/M metagenome (GOLD analysis project Ga0247741, IMG submission 180945) | Plant litter microbial communities from Arlington Agricultural Research Station in Wisconsin, United States - UWRJ-L213-509R-2 | ecosystem: Environmental > Terrestrial > Plant litter >...
TGCTAATGCCTATAGCCGGAATCTCGGAAAATACCTTCTACCGTTCATTTTTGTCACTGGCCACATTCATGCCACCTCACCTAGCCCATATGAAGGTTGTAGGCGCAGTTCACGATCAAGACTTCGTCCCATGTACGAGTCTCAGAGAGGTCTTCGATTTAACGTATGAATCATCACAACTCTCTCTCTCGGTCCTGACTTCAAGTGCTCATTCTAACTTAGGCCTATTCTACAGCATCCGGTGATGGGCAGAAGTTCCGTGCCTCATCAAGGTCAATGCCTTTTTGGTGGCTGTTTCTCCTCCGGCTCCTGACGATGAATTTATACACTCTCGCAGAAATTACCACCGTATGCAGATGCCGAAATTTCGTGTATTCTTATTCAGGCCTTTACCCTTCTCGTGAGTGATTCGTATGGTCTTCATTAGATTTTTTGTCTCCGAGCTGCTTCTCTATATCTGAGCTGATCTCACCGATGACCAGGTCTTTTATGTTCCAATGTCACCTTACATCCCCCAACATTCCCTCTATACAACATTCCCTGCGGTTTGCGGTCGCCTGCTCGAATCTGTCACCGCGGCGTTCGAGAATGGAGCATAATGCATAAGCGCTCATCTCGGTCCGCTGAATTCGTGCTTGCAGGGGTCAAGTTCTCACTCGTGAAATTTACGCCGATTGGTACACAAATGCTCATCAATTTTGTAGACCGCAATGGTGATGTGGATCCGGAATAACCGTACCGTTTAATTTCACCATCTTCACAGGTAAGCTCCTGCATTGACTAAAAGATTGATGGTTACTAATTCTGAAAGTGGATCGCCAGAGCGAAGCGAGGCGAGTGACTTGTTACTCTTGATTCTTATGTTGACGAGCATCACTCGACAAAGGACTTCATATTCTTGGCGAGAAATCCGCGATGGGAGCTACCTATAATTCGCTTGAGCGTCAGGGACTCGATGCACCCAAATGCCATCCTAACACCCGTGTCGCGGTCATAAATAGGTTAATCGGCTGGATCAAAGGCGAGATCGACTTCGACGCTTTGATCCTATGGCTCCACGGGGCTGCTGGGGCAGGAAAGTCGGCGATCGCACATACACTCGCTGAGATATGCGAGCAGTATGGAGGTCTTCTTGCCACCTTCTTCTTCTGGAGGACAGCGGCGGGACGAAGCGATATATCGCGATTTGTTTCCACAATTGCGTATCAAATTGCTCGTGCACTTCCAGCCATATGCCAGCTTATTGAAACTGCCGTCGAAGCCGACCCCATGATTTTCCAACAATCTGTCGATGTCCAGCTTGCGAAGCTCATCATCGAACCTATGCAACACCTCCATTCTACTGGATTCGACTTCAAAGCCTCACCATTTGTTATCATTATCGATGGCTTAGATGAGTGCCAAGGCAACGACATACAATCTGGGCTCGTGAAGTCGCTGGCAGCTGCCTTCCGTCACTCTCCATTCCGTATCCGTGTCCTAATTGCCAGCCGTCCAGAGGTGTATCTTCAGTCCATCTTCAATTTGACTTCTCTCCAACCTCATCTCTCACGACTCGCTCTCTCGGACGAATACTCTGCAGAAAAGGATATCCGGAAATTCCTGGAAGATTCGTTCGACAAGATCAGACGCGAACACCCTCTTGCATCTTACATTCCATCCTCCTGGCCTGCTGCTGATGTTCTTCGTGAGATCACCAAGAAGTCGTCGGGCCAGTTCATCTTTGCATCGACGACTGTCAAGTACGTCGGCGGAGACCCTTACGAGCTTCCAACACGACGTCTAGATGTCATTCGCCATCTTCAGCCCCCTAGGGGTGAGGAGGATCTGCCATATGCAGAGTTAAACTCGCTCTACCATCATGTCCTCTCCAATGTTCGCAATATTGACAGGTTCAAGCACATTCTCGGAGTCTTGATCATTGTCAACCCAATGAGACATGCCGCTGATACGACTCAATCAATGGATGATCTGTTCTTCTGGCAACCTGGTGAAACAAAAGCTTGTCTAGGCCCACTTGAGTCCATCATCCGATGGGACAAAAAGGGCAGCATATCTTTTTTTCACGCCTCACTATCGGACTTCCTGCTCGATCCCTCTCGATCCCATCAGTTCTATCTATGTCGAGAGTCCATACTGAGCGACAGCGCAGCTCTGGGATTGCGCCATTTGCGCCAGCAGGGGCTTGATTATCATTGTGCGTTATTTTTTACGCTCTCAAAAGTTCATTCATCGAGTGGTGATCCGCTACACATTTTATACCAGATTACTCTCTTTACGTCAGCATTACCCTCCACTCCATTTAAATTTGGACTGTGCCATTCTGCACCCCTCAACTCCGAGAGGAACTGAGTCAACTATCACTTCTCGCTCTCTGGGGAGTCTTTGAAATCAAAGGACTTACTCTGAGCTTCTGGAGTTTGACATCAAGAATCATTGAGATGTTGCATGACCAAGTAAGCCATGATTATCTACACTGGCAAAAACTGTTACTAACAAGTGCCAGAATCTCTCGGAGCAATTCTCTCACCTCGTAACTGATCTCGCTGATATCTGCTTCACAGCTTTCCTAAAGGCTGACCCCGACGAAACAATGACTTTGCTGATCTACAAAGCACATTACTTTGACACTCTTCTGGTCGACGCCTCGAATTCTATTTCGGCATTTCATTTCCCTTACGCAAAACAGCGAATTTGCGGGGTTATCAAAAGAATTGTTACCTTGCATCCTCGATGGCACAGACTTGAATTCACAGGATGGCATTATGCACTGGTTGCCAGGTATTCCCTAGACAGTTGTTGTTATGTATACTCCAAGTAGGATTGATATCAACTCCTTTCATTTCTTGCACTGATAAATGTCATTATTTTAGTCTCTTCCCGAGTGCAGATGCATTTCACACGGCCGACGATTTAAGAAAGGAGTGGCATTCCGAGACCATCTCTGCATTGCTCTGTATCGCCCATGCGCTTCCTCTAGCATGCAAGTCTGGAAACATCCTGGACAGCATCCTCCTTGATCATTATTGGGGTTCGGGATATGCGTATAACTTTCATGAAAGGTGGCCTTTGGATGGGTGGAACGATAACGTTATTCAACCCGCTCGAGATGCAGTTCTCAATTATTACAAGGTACATATTTCACTATATCCTTTCACGGTGCTTGCGCTAAACCCATTCAACCAAACTATATTTATTCTCTGCTCCAGCGCTATGCAGAACCATCCAAAGTCAAAGAATACATGCGTCGCAATAATCTATCCTAGTTTCTATACTTTTTTCTTTTTATTCTTCAGTAGACTTTTCATTGGCGGCCCGTCCGTACTATACCTCATCTAAAGTCACTAGCTCATCGGTCCTAAATTCACGCTGGAGTCTTCGGTTGCATTAATACCTTACAATTCGAATAGATTTCTCCTGTGCGACGCGGTCCAATATAAACACCACCTCTACTGAGACAGGATTCCAAGTAAATGTACTCAGAGTTGAGAGATCCAACGGTCAAGTCCGACAACTTCACCTACGATAAATGTTCAACTCCTTCGCGAAATCTCCTCCATAACTTGTTATCGCCTCACGCCATGAGTTCCGACCACTACATGTGTTGCGAAATCCTTCAACTCCCGCCGGGTAAAGTCAAAGGGATTCCCCACCAAACTCCCAACCACACAACCCTAGTACTCGCTAGTACTCTCCAAACCAACATGCCCGTCTCCTCCGTATATGCTCTAGCGCATTTTCCCCCTTTGAGGCCTTGACCACATTCCTGTATAGAGCATCTAACACATCCGGTTTTCGTTTCAAGTCAGATAAGTAATGGAATTTCGGGGCATGAAACGCAAAACGTACGTCGATATTCAAGTCGGCGAGGTGTGAAGCTTAGACGAATTCGAGCGATCGCGAATTCATCTGGGTAAATCCAATCGGAGAGGAATAGAGCTGGTGGGGAATCAAGATGAGGGGGTACGGGTCGTTAGTTGCCATTTTTCGAAAGGATGAATTTAGGATTTAAAGGCAGTGCATTCATAAGGAACGGAAAGAAGAGCGAGAGTAAGAAAACGGTGCCACTAGCCTGGCATTCAAGATCAAACATAGCTGTATTTATATACGCCTCCTTCGCGCGCAGGATATCTACGGTCGTGTCGAAATTGAAAGAACAGGATAAGAAGCTACCGTTGGAGTCAGCGACGGAAGTGATTCACACAACCTCACAGGCTATGGATAAAGGAACAGGAAGGGAAGGGAAGCAGGGAACGGGCACTCACCACCAGGAACAACGTCTGATTCCACTCCTCTGGCGCATGCTTCGTTGGCTCGGACGTCATCTACGAGTATACAACTTGTACCATCAGCGTTTGATCTCGACAGTGACTCGTCGGTCGCAAGGCCTATAGGGAAAAATACCTTCATTCAAACTGATCCACCTGCTCCGTCTCCACATCAATCAAGCATATCCCAGTGACCCAGTTTTATAACACGCGACTAGGATGCCCAGGTCGACCGCACCACCCCATGTGGAGGGTTTGGTGACGGTGGGTGGGTATTGAGCGAAGTGCATGTTGAGGACTGAGGGAGCGTAGAGGGAGGCGAGAGTTTTGAGTAAGACTGGAATACGGAGAGGGGGAAAGCATTAGTGAAGCATAGGTAGGGGAGAAATAGGAGACGTACATCATCGGATCTGAGGCGCCTTGGATATGCTCTGCTCAAATATGAAACCTGTATACGAGAAGAGACACAAATTGTCATCGGGTACGACCTGTAAAGAAAGTGTGTGCAGATTAGTTATAAAATACGCGGTATACGTGAAGACAACACGATGCTTCTGATGATGCACAGGGGGTTGCCTGAGGAAGGCGGAAAGTGGAAAGTGTACACGCACCCGAGGAATGAGAAACTTCTACAGCCTCCAGACCACTGGCTATAGACTTTGGGGTTGGTACAGACGCTGGTGCTGAGGCGGATGATGACGGGACGCTGGTAGTCTGACTCCAGGAGCAGACACCTCACTAACAATGATCTGATCGCCCCTCAATTTCACTGGAATAGAAGTTGGTCAGAACCTCGTATCAATCAATGTGAGAGTAAGTACTGACGGACCTTTGCCTTAGACCGGTAACCGTCACTCTAGAGGTTGATGGTCGAAGACCCTCGTAAAGGTTTCCCTTGCTTTGAAGCTGCAAGCTGACGTTCTCCCGACTGGTCACGAGTCTACCTTTGCCACTGTGTGTGGATTGTGTCAAGCATAGCCGCGTCGACAATACGTCCTTCCTCAAGGCCTCACGCGCACGCGTTGCGGAATTGCCAGTCACGTTCTTTTGAAGCCTTTCTCTCGAAATGGTCGTGCCTAGCGAGCCCCTTGCTCGGCCCAAACGGTTCACAGGCCTGAGTGCGGTCTGCTGTAGTGCCAAAGTTGTTACGTTGAAGACTGCCTACGCACCGCCTACAGAGGCCCTGGGAAGCTCCTGATAGTTGGTGTCCGGGAAACTGGCCTGCCACCTCGGTGCGATTCTCAAAAGAATTTCTCAACACCTCGAATCTGCAAATTGTGGACAAAATCACCAGAATTGACCCCGAAATCCGCAAATTTGGGCCTCAAACTCACAAATTCACGGACACCACTCCTAGGAGCTTCCAGGGGCAGTTCGAGTTGTCTCTTTACATCCGACTTCCCTCTCTTCCTCCCATCATCTTCTACGGACCCGCTGCCACATCGATCCCCTCATGAGAACCTGTGAGCCGTTCTATCGATTATGGCCCGACTCGACGACATCTAGGGCCAGGATGTTTCAGGGCGATGGTGTTGGCGGAACCAGTGGAAGCTCATCTGCTGGGCAGAATCAAGGCTACTTCAGTGGTCCTACCGGTGCGTCGGGGCTTTGTGTCTATATCTATATGCTCAGTTTCTGGTATTAGTATCACTTTTCAACAATGCCGAACACACAAACATCTCTGGTGGTCAGATAAATACCCAAATACATGTTCAAGGACAGACAGGTTTGTGAAGGCTTCGTTCTTCGTTCTTATGTTGACGAGCATCGCTCTATAAAGAACTTGATATTCTCGGCAAGAATTCCGCAATGGGAGCTACCTACAACTCGCTCGAGCGTCAGCGACTCGATGCTCCCAAATGCTATGCTAACACTCGTGTCGCCGTCATAAAGAGGCTGTTGGGCTGGATCAAGGGCGTGGTCGACCTTGATACCTTCATTCTATGGCTTTATGGTGCTGCAGGAGCTGGAAAGTCGGCCATCGCGCATACGCTTGCAGAGATTTGCCAAATGGATGGACTCCTCCTGGCCACGTTCTTTTTCTGGAAGACAGCGGCAGAGCGCAGCAACATCAACCGATTTATCGCGACCATTACCTACCAAATCGCTCGTGCGATTCCAGCCTCACGCCCGCTTATTGAAGCTGCCATCAAGGCCGACCCAATGATTTTCAAACAATCCGTCGATGTTCAGCTCGCGAAGCTCATCATCGAACCTATCCAGGACCTCCATTTGACTGGATTCAACTTCAAAGATTCCCCATCTCTTATCATTGTGGACGGCCTAGATGAGTGTCAAGGCAAGGACATACAATCCGGGCTTGTGAAGTTGCTGGCAGCTGCATTCCGTGACTCTCCATTCCGTATCCGCATTCTTATCGCCAGCCGTCCAGAGGTGTATCTTCAGTCGACCTTTAATTTGACTTCTCTGCAACCTCATCTCTCACGAGTCGCCCTCTCTGGTGAATATTCCGCAGAAGAGGATATCTGGCGATTCCTGGAAGACTCTTTCGACAAAATCAGAAGCGAGCACCCTCTTGCTCTTTACATTCCATCCTCCTGGCCTTCCGTTGATGTCCTTCGTGATCTCACCGAGAAGTCGTCGGGCCAGTTCATCTTTGCGTCGACGACGGTCAAGTATGTCGGCGGAGACCCTTACGAGCTCCCAACACGCCGTCTAGATGTCGTTCGGCAACTTCAGCCTCCTAGGGGTGAAGAGGATATGCCATATGCAGAATTAAACTCGCTCTACCATCATGTTCTCCACAGTGTTCATGACATTGAGAGGGTTAAGCGTGTTCTCGGAGTTTTGATCGTTGTCGATCCAGTGATAAAGAAGGGTGGCCGCACGACCCAATCGATGGATGATCTGTTCTTCTGGCAACCTGGTGAAACAAAAGCTTGTCTAAGCCCACTCGAATCCATCATTGGATGTGACGGAATAGGCGACATATCTATTTTTCATGCTTCACTGTCAGACTTCCTTCTTGATCCCTCTCGATCCAATCAGTTCTACTTATGCCGAGAATCTATCCTGGGCGACTGTGCAGCTCTGGGGTTACGCCATTTTCGCAAGCAGCAGCTCAATATACATGGTGATATCTCTACCTTCTCAGAAGTTAATTCGTTGAGTACTGATCTTCCACAAATTTTATGCCAGGTTGCGGACTTTACTCCGAGCTTACCTCCGACTGCATTCGCGCCGGTCTAGCCTGCACCCCACGACTTCAAAAGGAACTGATTCAACTATCATTCCAGGGGATCTATGCAGTCTTCGAAGTTAATAGACTTACTGTGACCTTCTGGCATTTGACATCGACAATTGTTGAGATGTTGTATAACAGAGTAAGCCATGATTGTCTACATCGTGGCAAAATAGTTACCAACAGATTGCAGAATCTCTCGGAGAAATTCCCTCGCCTCATTACTGATCTTGCTACTGTCTGCACTCGAAGCCTTCCAGAAGGCCAATCTAGACGAAACTCTGACTTTGCTGGTCTATGAGGCACATTACTCTCACATTCTTCAGGTTCAGGCCTCAAATTCTGCTTCAGCCTTTCGCCTTCCTCACATAGAACAGCAAATTCGCTCGATTATCAAGAGAACCGTCACCCTGCATCCCCAACGGCACAGACTTGAATTTACAGAGCAGTGTTATGCGCTAGTTGCCCGGTGTTCCCTAGACAACTATTGGTATTTCGGTTCCTCGAGGTAGGCCTTTCGTATCAGGTCCTTTTATTTCCTGCACTGATAAATATCATTATTTTAGTCTCTGCCCGAGTGCAAATGCATTTCACATGGCCGACGACTGGAAAAAGAAAGATCACTCCAGCGCCCTCTCTGCTCTGCTCTGCATTGCTCACGTGCTTCCTCTAGCATGCAAGTCTGAAAATATTGTGAGACGTATCTTCCTTGATCGTGCCGCGGCCTTGGAACCGCCAAAGAACTTTCATGCAGAGTGCACTTTGGATGGGTGGAACGACGGCATCATTCAACCCGCTCGGAACGCAGTTCTCAGCTATTACAAGGTATGGACCCCTCCCACCGTGCTTGTGCTAAAAGCCATCAACTGAACTCTGTTTATTCTTAAACCAGCGTTATGCGAACCCATGGGATGTCCACTTTTACATGCGTCTCAATCATCTATCCTAGTTTCTATACCTTTTTCATTGTGTCCTTTTCCATTGGCAGCCATTCATACTATACCTAAACTGATTATTGCCTGGCTCGACAGTCCTAAAATTACGATGGAGTCTTTGGTGGCGTTGGTACCTTACAATCCAAATGGACTTTGCCCTGCACGATACACTCCCATACGAAGTACTTGCCACACAAATGAATTAGATGCTGGTGGCCTCATTCAGCAGTTCACCGCCCGAGGAAAAAATGTTGAGAAATTTCACGTTCAAAAGTCCTAGGGTCTGCTACCACTAAGGACCCCAAACGTGCATTGAGTGATCGAATGGTTATTTCGACAACTTCACCTACGATAGATGCTCAACTCCTTTTCCACGTACCATGTTCGATTAGTGAATATACCTGGCCCATCCCGACTAACTTGCTAATTTGTTGGTCCGTAAGCGGGTAAATTCGAATAAGCACGTAAAAGATTCAGTTCAAGGAAATCCAAGATTCAAAGATGTCGAGTGTTATGCATCGAGAAATATTATAATTGAGGGATTACAACAATTAAGAACCCGTTATACAACTGTAATACCGATTTAAACATTGTGAGTGGTGGAGTTTCCTCCGAGACCGACCGCGTTCTTGGCCTTATCGACGAGCGAAGGGGCGTTCTCATTCTGGTTGCTGGATAGGGAGTCCCCGACGCGTTGTGTAGCAGATTTCTCGCTCTATAAATTGGGTATGTTTCAATATTGGTTTACGAGGGGAGGAGGGGAAACATACATTGGGTTGAACAGTCGAGGCAGCCGAGTCGGCCTTTCCCTTGAACATATCACCGACGTGCTCGGTGGTGGACTTCTGGGAGTCGGGCTAAAGAAGCGAAGGGAGGCTGTTAGGTGTCTGACACCGTGAGTGAGCGAGATGGGAATAATTACCTTGAGAGCGGCACCAGCCTTGTCAGTGAAATCTTGACGACCAGCTCCGGACATGTTTGATTATATGTAAAGTGGGTGAGTCTGGAAGCAAAAAAATCGGTGTAAGTACACTTCGATGCAAATCGACTCGAAGAACGGGAGAGGACTGACTGTGGGAGTGAGTGAGTAGAATTGAGAGAGGATAAGATGCCTGAACCAAGGCGATATCGAGCTGCTTTTATATGTATACGTTTCCTTCGTGTGGACAGGGGCAACTACGTCATATGTTGTAGTTTGTGTGCACGAGGCTGACCGCGTGAGGAGAGTGGCGCACGATCGCGGTGATGCAATAGCTTGACGCATTTCCATCCTTGGTGCGTGCTCCCCGCAGCGGTACGCAAGTTCTCCCGTGCTGTCCATGGACCCAGAAATCATGTCCATTACCCATGCGTGTGAGCCTTCTGGATAGGCACCCGAGACTACTCTTTATCGAAGAACCCAACGAACCATGCGGTTGTCCATTGCTCTGAATAGGCTTGTGTATGGGTATAAGTAACTCACCTGCCCAAACTGCATTGATTCGCGGTAGATGAACGTAATACCGAAGCACAGGTGTCAAAGAAGATCCGTTCTATTTGATTTCATAGCAGTAACTTTTCATATGCTATATCAAGGACATCATGCCCTCGGCTCGGAGTGCGCGTCATGGTGTTATGGACGTACGCGTCACGCTACGTCAGTTT
>Ga0247741_1002576_pt1 | contig 10048 bp, 19 predicted proteins | sample UWRJL213509R2_FD_180945 | JGI IMG/M metagenome (GOLD analysis project Ga0247741, IMG submission 180945) | Plant litter microbial communities from Arlington Agricultural Research Station in Wisconsin, United States - UWRJ-L213-509R-2 | ecosystem: Environmental > Terrestrial > Plant litter >...
TGATCAAAACTGATTCGCGACTCACTGAAATGTTCACGAAGCTGATAGGCGTGTATGGTTGAAGCCGGGTTCAACAAGTGGTCAAATTGAAGCCTTAACAAGTTGAACCAGTCAAGGCAAGGCCGATAACTAGAAAGTGTACGGCGTGAATATGACTGATGAACATTGCGAGATAATTACACCCCTAACTTGAATACCGCATTACATTCCCTACGAGCCTCGATTTTATTGAGGGTGACAATAGATAGTACTTAGTTGACATAACAATGCGTTAGCTGAAGCGCTGACTGTCAGACGGTGACCGCCACGCTTTGTTGCAGTATCTCAATGGAATCATGGATGTTACATTGCCCGATAACAGAGCTAATTACACAAAGTGGTCGATTGTTCACTGCAGCACTAGTTAAAGAAGTCAGAAATGCATGGAAAGAAGGATTTTGAGGTGGAATTTTGAGGTAAGTGGAGCGGAAAGAGTGGTAATGAACAAAAGAGTCGCCAAGTATCTTACACCACAAATGAGGCTAGGAGAAATGAAAGCATATTATACAGACCATCGTCTCTTTCAAAGCCCCCCACAGTCACGGCCAAGCGGGTCTGACGACAGAGGGAGGGAGGCCTACTTGTATGTCGGCGGAGGGGATGCCGAGCGCCTAGCCTGCATATCCTCGATCCTACTCTTCTCCTTCTCGCTGTAAGCCATCTGAAGAGCCTTCATTGCAGCAAATTCAGCCCCAACGCCGGCCTCAGCCTCAGATTCGCCGCCTCTTGCAGACGCATGTCCACATGCGCACCTCGTCGTATTGGTCGCTTGACATCCTTGGTGCCCACTTTGATACCGGCGACGTCGCTGGGCGATCAGGATCCAGATCAGCGCTGTGCCCAGAATCAGGACTAGCGGAATGAGGATGCCGAGTGCGATAGATAACCCATTGTTACTGGACCCTCTATCGTAGTATGAAGAGGGGGAGCCTACGCCAGTGGGCATGGCCGAGAAGCTGGAGGCGCTGGGCGTCGCGGGGATGATTACAGAGCTCGTGATGGTCTGGGTGCTGGGCGGAACAGGAAAGGAAGGAGTGCTGGGCAGAACAGGAGGGGAAGGAGAACTGGGGTCGATTGTTTGGATAGTCGCCATTTAGATCAGATTTTTGGATTGTGGAGGGCGATGGTAAGATGGGGGAGATTCGAGTCTCCTACGGTGGGTCAAGATGAGGACTGATTATATACCAGAGCACTCCTCAAGGTGTGGGATGACCGGTGTGAGACGGCTTACACGTGCAGACATCAACACGAACAAGCAGAAGACATTCATGTGTACAGAAGCACCTTTGACAGAAATTCGGGGAAGGCGGCGTTCAAAGCCCTTTACTGCGGTGTGATGACAAAACAAATAAATTTCCTTTCTATTATTTGCAAGATAGTGATCACGACCAGATCCCGTAAAGATTAACTTCAAGGTCGACACAAGCGCCCATCTTCACCATTTCAACAATGTAGACTTAGCCGGTGCATCTTGAAGCATCGCTACAGTCAATATTTTCAAATGGGGTTACGGGGACATAAGCGTTGATGTGAGCCATGCACTGTATCACGAGCAGTGCTTAACGTCAAGAACGCATCATCGTTCCTGAGTGGACCTTACATGAAGACATATGTGAGAAGGGGTATCTTTCGAATAAATCAAGAGTCTCTGATGCTTTTGAAGGGGCTCCAGTATAAGCCAAGGGGTATCTTGCGAGACTAGTCATAGTTTCATATGCTCACCGGCGCCGGCTCTAGTCTGATCACCATGGGGAAAGTGAAATACCAATTGAATGGATATTTAGGGCATCTCAGTCTTTGATTTATTAAGAATGAAATATTCACTCGACGATCATCTGACAATGCCGTTGTACATACTATCGTCAACTTCACCTTGTCTGCCAGTTTTTCGATGCCACTATATGGCGTATGTATTACTGCCCGCTTCCAGCACAAAATTCATCAAAGATCCGCATAGAGGTTGAGCTGGGCCAGAGACAATCTCGAAACCGGTTTCGATTCTGAGGGCATACCTGGTTCAGCATGATTCAGAATCTTTTTTTTTGGCACGATCAAAGGCCAATTCTACTAACATATTTTGCATAAAATGATAGAGGAGCTGAATATACAACGAGTTGACAATCCCTTTGAGCTCGTCAATGCACTCCTGGCGCTTGGTCCATTGAGCGGGGTGAATGAAATCCCGTACACATGTTGGCGTCAGATCAAGCAGTAGGTCAATAAGTAATTACTTCGTTTGTCTTCAAACTTGCAACGTAATTCTCAATTTTTTCTACCACTCGGGCGAAAAGATTGAGTCGTTTGAGGCCAGGTAGTCCACTGCTCCTGACAAGGACGTCCGACATCTGCGTAATTTCTGTAAACTGTATGGTTCGAAAGAAGAGCGGACATTACCCCAAGCGCAATCCATGCCTTGCCAGATAAATATTAGGGAGATATACGGGCCAAAGACCTCCGCGAGGTTTAGAGATCATCGAAAATAAGAAGAGCGACGGTTAAGGGAAGCAATTACAACTTCACGAAGACCGGTAGGTTCGCTAGAGCGCTCAAGCTCCTTCAAAACGATAAGAATATTGACGTCAGGTTCTTTGGGGGCACGATTCAGAACCGCAGATGCCGATATTCGTTGTTCTTCCAGACGAGAGCCATGTATTTTGGCATTGATCGAAGGTATGAATGGACATGATCAATGGCTTCTGCCAACCTTCAACACAGCTGTTGCTACCTCTTCAAGCGAAAAATGTCGACAGTATAACGGGTACCACTGTACAAGCCCAATACGCAGGCGAAATTTTGCACTACAGGCCGACGACTTGACGGTGACATAGCGCTTTATTATTATTCCAGCTATCAAATATTATGCGCTCAAAGAGCGCAGGCACCCTCAACTCGGCTGATATTCTCGCTCGTTGGGATGCGAGATCCCCAGGTAGTTAAATCAGTGGCTCTTTCGAAATCTACACCCATATATTAGGGGGTTCTAATTGTGAATTTTTTGCGAAAAAAAACTTTCACCTAGACAACAGCACTGTATATCTCGAGCGCATCGATCAACTTCTTCCATCGACCACCATGCCACGCTTCAATTTCCTTCCAGTACGGATGATTCTCACCCCATATAATCTTCAGCCACAGCGTAGACCCAGCCACGACCAGGTCTGCCCATGTCACTGTTTCACCCATCAAGAAAGGGCCAGTTTCGCCATTCTTCGAATACCACGCCTCCACCTTATCAAAATGGTTCTTTACCAGTGCCCATTGCCGTTCTCGGTCTTCGCCTTGTGGGACCCAGTCCTCTAACTTCTTCCCTATTCTAGCCTCTCGAGTACGCCGGAAGTACTCCTGGCTGGGAGGGTTTAGGCGTTTCCATACGCTTGGTATAAAGAACGGGCGGATGGCATCGGAGTTTTGGATGTACGCTTGCTCGAATGCCGTTTGGAGACTTAAGGTATTGTGAGGGAACAAAGTTGGTGCCTCAGGGTACGTCTTCTCGAGATACTCGACTATGGATTGAGAATCGGCCATTTTCGCTCCTGTAGAAAGATCATGGATGGCAGGGAGGGTATATAGCGGAGAGCGGCCATCTTTGAAAAATGTAGTGGGTTCGATGCCGAGTTTCTTGCAGTGTCCTTCGATATTGGGATACTCGATCCACTCAGTTTCATAGGCTAGTTTCTTGAAGTTCAAGGCGTATCTGTCCTTGCGGTTAGCATTGAGGTCTGGTTGTCATCTTCAAGTGCAACTGACCGAACTTTCCAAGTGTTGTGAGACCATGCGATGCCCGGCGCTGTTGATGGTATGTCGTAGAAGATTATGGCCATAATAATAATAATCGATAGGGAATTATTTTCAGTGGTTTGGTTAGCTCTCTTTGTCCGATTCTGGTGAGTGAGAGGAAGGGGGTGTAGGTTGGCGCGGCAGTGCGGGAATTAGGCAGGACGGGCCACTAATCACATTTGCATCATGCCGAAAAGCCGGTATGATCGCCAGGGGCGCGTTGACTAGGATTGGTTTGTAGTTTGCCGGATGTCGACGTATGAAACAATCGGCAAGCTTGAAAGACACATAAGCTACTCACATTTGTCTTCCCCTCAACATCGAATTCATGCCCTCTTTAGCTTCCATCCGGGCATCAAATGCCGCTTTTACCCACCTCACTTCTCCAGTACCCGTTGGTGTATTCGTAGGAGGTACAGCAGGTGTTGGCGAAGGTATGGCATGCGCCTTCGCGCGACATACGAACGGAAACAGCAGTATTGTTATCGTTGGACGTAATCGAGGCGCTGCGGAACGCATACTTGCTTCTCTCCCAGCTCCCACCGACCAATCTTTGGCGGGAAACCCAAACTCAGTCGTCAGGGAGTTTGTCCAATGCGACGCGACATTGATGAAGAACGCGGAAGTGGCGACGAAATATATACTCGCCAAATATCCCAAGATCAACTACCTGGTTGTGTCCACTGGTGTGCTGTCTCTCTCGGGCAGAGATGAAACCACGGAAGGGATCGACAAGAAGCTCGCTGTACATTACTATACCCGGTGGAAGTTCATCCGCGACTTACTACCTAGTTTAGAGAAGGCAAAGGAAGCCGGAGAAGAAAGTGCGGTGATGAGTGTTATGGCTGCAAGTAGTGGTGGCAAAATCGACATGGGCGACCTGGGCTTGAAGAAGACGTATTCCTTGGCCAATGCAGCTTTGGCGGCGCCGACTTACAATGACTTGATGATGGAGGTAAGTCCTTACACTACTAAAACGCCGCGGCAGCATTCTTTTTCTCTCCTAATACGCACAAACGCAGGCGTTTGCTGAGAAGTCTCCGACCATCCCGTTCATTCACTCTCATCCTGGATTTGTCAGGACGAACTCGATGCCTGGTTCACCTACACTCTTTCTTCGTGCCATCTATCCTCTCATTCTCCTTCTGAGTCTTCCATTCACCGTGTCCGCTGAAGCCTGTGCCGAATATATGTGGCACGGAATTTATACGACGGCAACAAAACCTGGTGCTTGGCGGGTTGGATGGCATGGGGATGATTGGAAAAATAAGCGGTACTTTGGAGACGAGGACCAGAGGGGAAAGTTATGGCGACATACAGTTGAGGTTGTAGACGGTGCAGTTGGCCATACTACAGAGAGCTAGCCATACACATTCAACGTCCTCAGATTCAGTGAAGGGTTTTACAATAGAGGCATTGTTTATTGTACCGATCAAAGCACTATATTTCATGTCACGAAATGAACGACTACCCACCCACGTAACCATGCGAGAAGATAAAACCATTAATAACACATTGACGCAAATCACCCAAGTAAATGTAGCTGTCCATCGATCACAGAAATGTCTTTAAAATAACATGGCGACAAGTGATGCCAGCGAAACTGTCAATAGGAGTACGATGTTATTGATGATGGTTGGAGACGCAGTACTGCCGGATGGTGTACCCGTTCCTGACCCACCAGGAGCGGTCGAAGTAGCAGCGGCAGAGTTTGTCCTGCTCAAGGAACTCGAGGTAACTGGGGTCGTTCTTACAACTTTCTGAGCAAATCCGACATTGAAGGAGACTTTGCCATCGGCGGATTTGGTTGCGCCAAATGAACTGAGAACCTATCATCAGTATATAATAGACGCGTCAAATGACTGCTACGTACGTGTAGACAGTTCGCAGGAAAGGGGCGCCAACTTGTGCAATCTCTCCTGCACCTCCTGTAACTGCACCAGTGCAAGAGCCGTCGGCGTTCTTTACGATAGTATCACGTTCGTCGATCGTGAAAGGTTTACCACCGAAGCTCAACTGGAGGGGGAACGAGGCATTGCATGGGACTGACCACCTGTTGTTGCTGATGGCTTGGCTCCCTGGCACACCAGCGTAGATCGCGGTAGCGAGAATTGACGAAAGTTTGATTGTCGAGTCTGTACGGTGCATCTTTAGTCAAAGAGCTATCGAAATCGCTTGAAATACGAACGATAAAGGTCGATGCTTGCAAGAGATCCAGATCCGACTTGATTAACTCCATTGTTGAGGTAGGCAATGCTGTCGAATGGTACTGACCACGAAGGACGATTGGAAGGTGTGGATGGAACAGTCATTTGCGTAAATGCACCAGTGAAGCTGTACGACGTTATTGAGATTGTTTGGAATCAGAATATAACATTCACACTCACGCAGTGGTATCAACTCCTCCCATAGTTAAAGTGCCGTCTGGAACAGGATCGTCGAAATGGTTCAGTTCAATGCCACACACTGCCTCAGTGAAGTCGGGACTGAACCAAGGTGAGTGTAAGTTGCACAAAGATGAATGAAACTTACGGTAGGAATGTCCCAATTAACGTCGCATTCGCGGGTGCAGTAGCAGGGGCATCTACACCATAACCGAGGCAAGCTTTTGCACCACTGGGATACAAGTCGCTCGTCACGGAAGCGTCGGTCAACACAACTGAATATCACTGGTCAGCTGTACCAATCTACAAGCAAGGCTGCACGTACCAGCGGCGTTATAAGTAAAACTTTGCGCATCAGAGGCCTGTAGTGTACAAATTTCGCCTCCATATTGACCTTGTACAGTTGCACCTGATATAGTTCCAATGGTTGCTGCAGCAACATTCAAGGGTGAGAAGCTTGATGACTGGGATGGGGTGTAGCTGGCCGAAATATGAGCAAGCGCATGGAAGAACGATAATGAACTCACAAGGTCTGGTCATGGCTGCCTTGAGGTGCAGTCGCGACTGATATCTGATTCTGTGACAACGACGGTGCCATGAGGATGTGTTGCGGTGGTGTGCCTTGACCATGTCATGAGCGGTAGCAGCATGAAGTGACGAAATGACGTACCCATCAACACAGTCGTCTATCACAAGTTTAGATGCGCGCTTCCATGATAGAACAAGTTCAACTCACCAGGTAGGACAGATCCTTGTTGTTCTTCAATGGTATAGGAAGTGGTTCACCTGCCCGTGCCATCAGAAGATTCATAGGTACAAACCCATTGCGGGTTTCAATCATGAACCCATGGACGATCGGAAGTGCGATGAGAACCACACAAGTCGAGAAGGAGGGCATGGCGGACGGGGGCAGAAAGCGCGCTGGGAAAGGAATGGCTGGCATTTTTATGTCTCCCAGAGGATTGTCGTGATCGCCCCTGGATATATGAATCGACAAAAGTAGTGCTGTGCGGAGCCGCGCATGAAGCCGCTTGGTTCATTTGAATGGTCACGGTAAATGTCAATCATCAATTCAATTGGCTACGGAGTGCCCTTCATCCGAACGGCAAACGGGGCCGTCAGTTTGATGTGGGCGCCTACCTGGAACATCGGACTAAATTGAGGTCAACGGTGCCAAGCTATCGCCGATACGGTGAAGGATTAACTTGCGCTCTTGCACTTGCGTGTCTCTCCGTCGCCATCTTCACTTGAGGGGAAATGGACTTCGACGGGAGGAATGAGGTGAATGGTATTGACTCAAAACCTCAAGGGTTCAATGGCAAACTGGAGTACGATGTGGTTCCGGCGCCTAACGAGAAGCGAGTAAAGTCAAGACGTCTAGATTCATGCACCGGATTACGTATACGGCATGTAAGATAAGAGGGGTACCAACTTTTAATAGTAGTGGGGTGTAGTGGTCATGTGGAACGTCGGGAAGCCTTGGCAGGTCTTTGAATTTGGAGTGTCTAGATTCTATGGGCTTTGACAATCCATCGATCTGGTCGATGGAAGGATGTCAGGATGCTAGACAAAGGTTAAATGTTGAGTAATATGACTGAGCCCAAGGTTACAGACGAGTCGCAAAGGATGTGGGATCGGCTGGAGATTTTGAGTGACAAAGCTTTGAGCGACACAAAGACGACCATTCTCAAGGAAGGCAGAAAGAGGTCGGGATGGCTGGTGCTTGCAGAGCCGAAGTTAGGAGGCCCTGGTGCTTGTCGTCGACATGAGGAGGACCCAATTGATTTCTATCATTCGAGCAGCTGAACGGCACAAGAAGCATGTCCGGCACACCAAGCGGCGTGGCACAGCCTTACCTGCCACTTGCAATACATCAAGTCACGCAGTGGGTAGAGCGGCGAGGTCCCCGAGACACAGCTGTCTCCCATCTGGCAGCATCAAGCTCAATCCAAAAACTCGGATCAAAACTTCTTGTGATCTAATCGGACACGACGCCATCACGTGGCCACTGTTCTTGGATGTTGGTAGTTGATAAGATTGAGGTTAGCCAACCCCGAGTTGTTGGCTGGATCTGTTGTGACGCCTGAAACATGGTCATCGTGTTGGGGATGAGAATTGGTGGAGCCTGCAGCGTCGATATGAAATTGACGGAGGGCGAGTGCATAGATGCAACGCCCCATGATCAGGATTGGCATTCAAAAGACATCATTAATATACAGAAGGCAGAGAGAGCATGGAGGAGATTGAGTCGTTACACTCGTCAGATGATAATCCTTAAGCTTCCGTCGAATGTTTCTCTGTTGGGCTGTGGGAATCGTGCTCAAGCTGAAAATAACATAGAAGGAAGCGGTCAGTCATGCGAAGGTCCAGAGGAGCAGCTCAGGCCAACTTACGTGAACATCCTTCGACTTCGCAACAACTTCCGACAGTGTTTTCTTTCCAACATTCTTTCCGATTTTCCAGGCGGTAAAGGTATGCCCCTGGGCAAAGATCTCCTCGACTTCTTCCAAAGAACGTCCGACGGTCTCTGGATACATAAAGAAGATGTGTATGAAGGCAGCGAAGTTGAAGGTGCCGAAGATAAAGTAGGTCTTCCAGGCGATGGTGTCGAGACCTGGAGGAACGGCGAATGCGAGAGCGGTGTTGAATGCCCAGTTGGAGGCCTAGATACTTTGTGAGCGATTTGAACGGTGAAACTTGGCCTTTAATACGTACCGTGGAAAGAGAGACAGCCTTGCCTCGCACTCTCAGCGAGAAGATCTCAGCAGGGTATGTCCACGAGACTGGGCCCATCGTGATAGCAAAACTACGGTCATGTTAGCCAAGGTATGTCGAAGCATAAAAGAGCAGAGCATACCTGCAGACGAAGAGGTACGAGCAAACAATGACTGCAATGGTAGCGGAGTGGTTATTCTCAATAACCCAGCTGTCAGCTCCCCAATGTCCAAAGCGACCTTGAATACCGCCGACAAGGAACATCCAAAAGCCCATAAGAAGAGTTCCAACAAGAAGCATAGGCCTACGACCCCACTTGTCGATGTATATGATGGCAGGAACGGTAAAAGCGACGTTAAGTACGTATTGAACGGACTGTAAGTGTCATCATTAGCAACAAATAAAGTGAAATATATCATAGGATCAAGAAACGTACGTCGGCGATCAAGTTGCTTCGTCTACCAGTAAGACCAGCGCCTTCAAAGACGTAGACAATGTAATACATCATAATGTTCATTCCGCAAAGTTGAGACCACATCTGCAAGCTCATACCGAGCATCACACGGCGCGGGTTTCCACCTTTGAGGAGGTCGAGGTATGACTTGGCTCCTTCTGTGCGTTCGAAGTAGACTTGTTGTTTGATTTCTTCGTATTCGAGAACGACGAGTTCTTCCGTCGTGTTTCCTCCACCATGGAGATCGGCGAGGACCTGCAGAGCATCATCCTCGCTGCATGACCATGTTAGTATCATGGATATTCAAGATCAGCTAAGATACGCACTGTCCGTGATCGAACAACCAACGGGGACTTTCAGGGAAGAAAACCATGCCCGCGCTGAGGACAATGGCAGGGATCATTTGTAGACCCCATGGAATTCGGAAAGACGCGACGCCGTCGATGTAAGAGCAACCAAATTGGATGAAGTACTGAATTAGAATACCCCACGTAATTGACCATTGTTGGAGCGAGACCATGCGTCCACGGATAGCGGGTGCCGTGATTTCGGACTGGTAGATGGGAACAACAGCACTGGAAATACCAACCGACATTCCAGAGATGATACGGCCGACAACGAGCATACCGCGGTTCTGGGTAAGAGATGATCTTAGTTTGTTGAGTCGAAGAAACAGATA
>Ga0247741_1002577_pt1 | contig 10045 bp, 12 predicted proteins | sample UWRJL213509R2_FD_180945 | JGI IMG/M metagenome (GOLD analysis project Ga0247741, IMG submission 180945) | Plant litter microbial communities from Arlington Agricultural Research Station in Wisconsin, United States - UWRJ-L213-509R-2 | ecosystem: Environmental > Terrestrial > Plant litter >...
GACATATTCCTTACCAGGCGGGTTGGCGTCTTCCTGTACAATGGGGAGGAGGACCAGCGATAGGATGAATGGAGATGGATGTTGATATCGCCGTCAGTGAGTCTTGCTCTGCCGCTTCTTATTTCCCATTTCGATGCTAACTGACACCCCTAGGTCGTAGTAACAACGACCTCTGCGTCGGTCACGTCTGTGTAGCCGATAATATTCAAGTCTTTATCTTGATGGTGTTGGGCGAATTCTACTATTATTGGATGAGAGACTGTCGGCTCGAGGATCGATGTGAATTTCGGAGGAGGTCATGAAAATGAATGGAACCCCAAGTGCCAATGGAAGTGAAGCATCTGGGTTATATGGAGATCTCTCCTCGTACGCAACCCTCATACCAGCACTCGTGGCCGCTTTCACGCCTCCCGCAAGCTCAAACCTCAATCAAGACCAGTCCCCAGCTAACGACGATGCACCTTCTTTCACCTATGCACCAGCACGTCGTAAACCTATCCGGGATTATGCAGGCCTGGCGCATGTGCGGGTTGGACATGGTATTCAGAGTGGGGGAGTTGACGGATATGACTTATCGAATTCGGAATACTTTCTGGCCGGAGGAAGGGGGTGAATAGGAAGGAGGACATGGACGCAAGTGATCAGGCGAAGAAGATCAACTTTGCAAACGGTGGTCAAGCACCCAAATTCCTCGCACATAAACCCTCGCTCCTCCAACCATGACCACTTTCGCCCCTATCGCAAGCTCAAACACCCAACCAAGACCAGTCGTCATTCGACAACGACGACAGCAATAACGACGGGCGTCTTACACCAAGACCTGTCGTACACCCTATCTGTCGTATGGGCCCCGGATCATGCAGGTTCTGTGGGTGTATGGGACTGGACAGGCGTTCGAGTGGGGGGCAAGGCAAGGGCAAGGGCCAGATGCGACCCCGAGATCCTAGAGTTGGCCTGGGTTGGACCCGAAGCTGGATGGGGGACTCGTGTTGGTATTGTACAGAGGTATGTTGTCGTTTTCTCTTTGACCGTTGGTATCTAGTACTCCCAAGTGGACTTTTTGAAAGACGCGACATTTTCTCGATGCGTTCTTGCATGCCTCTCGTCTACGGTAGGCCGGATCGCCGCGGTTCAACTTTGATCGCGAGTGATGGGAACACCAAACACTGCCTGACTAGCCACACCTTACACCATGCGCATATGTATGTATTAAGTATCTCAGGCTATTAATTACCCTCCCTAGAACATATTTATGTGATTTAAATTATCATAAATCACTTGTAGATGTTGAAAACGAAGGGCGTCGCTCCGGCCAAGGCGATTCACACGCCCCTGAAAGCGAAGAGTGAGGCCTCAAAGCTCGTTCGGAGGCACATAAGTCAACAGAGACCAGCCGCATTTAGTTTTTTAAATATTCAAGTAGTATACAGCTATATTAAAACCCATTATCCAGTTTTTTTTCATACCGTGAAGTACTTGGAGCGATATCTCGATCAAAAAAGTACTGCTCCGCTACCATCGAGAGCTTTCAATACAAAAGATAATGGACTGTATTTTGGACTGAATAACGGTTAATTCCAGTGATTTAGTGGTTATTTAAACTTGATGTATGTAAGAGAGTCAGGCAGAGAAGTGTAGAGTGCGCTGAAGCGCCGACGAGCGCCTAAAAATCTCTCCTGTATGTTGCATGACCATATTACTTGCTCAGACCCGCAATATAGATATTTCACAGGAAATGTGTAGTTGTATACTAATAATGATCCTCAAGGTAGCTATTTATACAACTTCCGAGTCAAAAGGACTGCAACTTGAACTCGTGTGTCCTCACTTCATTAAATACAATAATGATTCATTGTGGTACTAAAAGCTGTAATTATCAAGTTTGAAGAAGTATATATGGTTCTCCTTTATATTAATTCTCGTGTTTTTCTGATTTCTGGTGACTTACGTGCTTCCGAACGAGCTTTGAAGGCCTCACTCTTCGCTTTCAGGGGCGTGTGAATCGCCTTGGCCGGAGCGACGCCCTTCGTTTTCAACATCTACAAGTGATTTATGATAATTTAAATCACATAAATATGTTCTAGGGAGGGTAATTAATAGCCTGAGGTACTTAATACATACATATGCGCATGGTGTAAGGTGCGGCTAGTCAGGCAGTGTTTGGTGTTCCCATCACTCGCGATCAAAGTTGAACCGCGGCGATCCGGCCTACCGTACTCGTCTGCTTCTTCCATCCGTTGTCGTCGCCGGTTTCCTTTTACCTTGCTGTTAGCTCGTGATACTGACGAATATTTGTGTATCATACATATAGGTCTCATCAAGACACTCACTCGCACGAAACACTACCGACGCGACATGGCCACTCACACGTTTCGCATCCTCAGCCTTAGACAAAGCTGCAGAAGACGTAGAGGCTTTATATGGAACCGGAGGATAGAACTTAATCTTGGAGACTCGTTACACGTTATTGGAGCATACGGAGCTGGAATATCGACTTCCCTCCAGTTTCATCCGTCATAGCTCGACTTCGTCAACGTGCCCAGCCACGGGGCGACATGCTTTCTGGACACCCTTATTTAAAACAATACCTATGCTTGTCGAACTCATTCCCTTAAATTTGCACCTCCCATATACCCGGTCATGACGGGGAAAAGAGCAGAAAACGACGCCGTAACACAACCCGGGGCCGGGGTTTGGGATGGGGAATGCATTGGTCGTCGCGAGAAGCATGAGCATTTAGCAGGTGGTTCGGATGGGGTGGGATGAACGTGCTAGGTGTCGATGTCGTTGAAGATTGTCAACTGGATACTCGATCATTGTTGCCTCCATGCGTCATCGCTGACCCGCCCACTTTTGGGATACGAACACTTCGACGCTCAGTACCGGCATACACGCTCATAACACGCTCAGGACGACCTGTGCTTCTACTTGTAGGGGGACACCATCGGCGCCAGGAACTTTTGCCTCACCGCAGGTGCTGGATAGGTGACACCGGCAAGGGAGGCACGGGTTTCGCGGACTTGAGTTGTGGCTCAGGACTTTCGGTGTTCTGAGAGGTCTTGTTGGTGGGGTCGTGCGAGAGGGAGAGCCGGAGATCGCTAGTTCGTCGATGCATTGGCCATATCCATGAGGCATGGGAGGAGGTTGTTTGACGACGGGTGTTGGGCGAAGAAGGTAACGATGACGCGTTGTTGATTACGCTCGATTACAATGGCACCAAGGCAAGGCACCAACTTGCACACGAAACTCTGATGCCATGGCTTCTCTTCTTCTCTGCCGACACGCTTCTATATCTATTTCCATACCTCCTTGCACTAGCCCTGCGTCGATGTATATTCTGGCTTTCACTGCATCGCGACCTACTTCGAGCTCTCCTCCGCTTTCAGAATCCATCCGCCTCTGATTCCACCATCAGACTCCATATTACCGCCAACCGATCCTCGAGTCACTCTAGGAGCAAACCCCGACGCAGCACCCTACACTAGTCCTTGTGTGCTGTCCGAAATCGGTTTATCATGAATACCAAGGCAACTTTGCAGGTCCAGCCTCCTTCGTCCCTACATCTTCTAACTCAAGCTCATCCGTCGTCTATTGACTTCGCTTCTGCACACCCGGATACGCGGACCAAGCTAACGCCCCATTTAACATCAACGCTAACGCTAACAACGAGTAGGAGGAAGGAACCGCCCCCACCGAATGCACGGACGAAACGCCAACTCGTGCGTGCGTTGGTGGATGTACAAGCGAGGGCCCTGGGGTGTTTGAGGGTTCATTCACAACGGTTAATGGGGATAGTGAGAGCGAGGAGAGGGATAGGACCAATGAGATAGTTAGGTGGCTGAGTGAGGTGCGGACATCCTGAGTTGCTTTGAATTTGATGTATATGAAAAAGAGACAGCCTGTATAGGTTATTCTATTGTGAAGAGTGTAGAGGAGGATTTGTGCGCATGTATCATAGATGATGTGTTGTAGGGGTAATCGCACTCGAGATGAATCAGAGCAAGTTCAACGCAGCAAGTGTCTAACATTGTAGGTGAAGTGTTAGAGAGTCAAACATCGTGTGTCAGAAGTACAATTGGTGAGACAGTGTATAACTACGTTTGAAGATTTTTGCGTCGTCCAAATGACTATCCGACTCTAGTCAACATCCATTCCACTCATATCGTCCACAACAATCCATCCCCCAATGGCATAGCTCTAATAGGTCGACATCGACGGAGGTACCGCGCGATAGACTTCTTTGCTTTCCTTGTTTCCTGTGGGTATGCGGTGCAGAAAGAGCTAAAAATGCAGTTGGTGGCAATGAATGCGAGGTGAGGATCAGGAGGCGAGTTCGCAAGGACGGGGGGAAGAAGTTGTAGGGCACAGCGGTATGTGTACCATAGGTCATAGTTGGACGCATGCTCTATCCGGTAGCTGAAGAAACAGAGGGGAACTCGCACACCGGATTTAACCAGCAGCAGAATGTGGTTTGAAGGACGTCTTTGGTGCTCGCCCCACCACGTGGAATGGAGATCTTGTTTATCCAATAAGCAGCGCCCACTTGAATGATTGTGTCGTCTTTTTCGAAAACGTGAAAGAGATGGTCGTATCTTCAATCTCGTGAAATATGTTGACCTGAGAAGGGGTTTCAGTGACTTTCGACTCTTGACAGAGTGGCCGCCGGACTGTAGATAACGTAGACAGGATAAGGCTGTTTCAAGGTGTATCTGGGGAACCCGTGGGGCCAAGATGGATGCCAGAAGTGGATGGACTCCTGATTCTAGTACGGTGATTCTGGTCAACTCAGGATCATCCGGATCCCATCGTTGTGGATGGACTATTGGGGCTAAAACCAAAGGGTTTCTCCACCAAATCTCTGTAGGAAAGCGAGGTAAAGCCTGTCCCTTGTAGCTGAGAACGAGAATAGCACTAAAACCTGGGGAATGCCGCTCATAGAACTGTAGCAGTGGTGGGACATATTGTGCATAGAGTTCTAGGTGGCGACTACAGAGCACGTTTCTGCTTTTGAATGCCTTGATTTAATGTCAGCTAAATCAGAGGTACAGTTCATAATGGAGTGTACGTACCGAGTTTTGCAGATAATCGATGACATACGGATAATAGTATAAAATATCGTCAGGATCCACATGGCTACTGCCCGGCAAAGCTGGTTCGGGCAAGGTCATCTGTTGGAACCTCTCCTCCAGCTCATCCGTAGGATTTGCTTGTATTATTGAAGAATAGAATAACCAGAATATATCATCTGTCTCAGATGTGTAATATTAGTATAGTTTCAAGGAGCTCTCTCCCAGCTGAGAAATAGGTGGTATAAGATATCAGACTCACCCTGAAGGCCCACAAACTGAACATTGCCACGATGAGCGTCAAGATAACTGTACCAAATGGCCAGATCAGTGTAAATAGCTGCAAGGCTGAATGGGAGGCCCGAGAACCGAATGGGATCTGATAAGAAATCAAAGAGAGAGGCATGAAGGACCTGAAGCGGTTTGTCGCCACCCTTGTATGTGATAAGGGAGCCCAAATCTTCTAGTCCACGCTGTACATCTCCAGGGTGTAGACCGAGGATCCGTTCCGTGTTTGTTGGAGTTGTTGTTTCAGAGGGAAAGAGATAAGCACCGTCGAACCATGGAACATGCATTCTTTGCGTCCCCAGTAAGCACATGCCAATGATGCGCAGAGCCAGCTCTACGTTCTCGCAAGAGAGTAGTATATACTTGTACAGCGCGTCAAGCTGCGCAAAAGGGGATTCTCCTGACAGCGGTCGCAATCTTAAGACAACGTCGAGGCGGAGCGTCGGGCTGTGTCGCGGTGACGAGATGTACCTGATGATTGTGGCGGGATAGATGAATTGTCCTGACGACTTCTGCAGGAGATCTGCTTTTGCTTGTGACGAGGGCCAGTCCTGAGGGATGTGGCGTCTCGAAGGATGGGTCCGCTTGATTTCGTCGAACTTGGCGGACAGGAAATACTCCACGTCCTCCATCGATTCAGGTTCGTCGTCCAGCGAGTGCCGGGCAGATACCCCGACAACAGGGGTGGCGTTGAAGACTCTTGCAATCGGGACTTCTGGTCGACTGGTGATGAGAAATTTGAGCGGCGCAAAGAAATTCCCGGCGTTTGCAGAGATCGCATGTAAGAGGGCGGACCGTTCTTCATGATTCAGACATTCATCCAGCCCATCTATGACAATGACTGTAGGATATGTTACACCTTGCCGGGAGAGTTGCTGTAGAGGCTCGACGATGAGATGCTTGAACTGGTAGTGGATTGGACAGTGAAAAATGTGTGGATCGTTCTCAATCGTAGCGGTGATGAGAGGACGAGCTTCGGGTATGGAAAGGCAGATTTTGTAAGCGAGGGTTGGGATAACTGATTTTATGTTATTTTGGGAGGAATCTGCGCGCGAAAAGAAGAAGGTAGCGAGTAACTGCCGCCGAGCATGAAGGATTTCAGACATGGTGCGAGCAATGGCGGACTTCCCAGCACCAGCAGCACCATATAGCCACATAATAATGACCGCGAGCTTGAATGCGAGGACCCATTCGCCAATTTTATCACGGACGGCAACGCGAGTATTCTCGTGGCATCGAGGTAGATCAAACTCATGACCATGATAGTCGTAGAAGGCACTTGGTACTGCGGCCTTTGTCAAGATCTTGAATCCAGCTGACATAGACCAACGAGGCATCAGCTCAAAACCTTTAGATTTTATTGAACAAACGGCTCACCTTGCCCAGTAGTGGATCCATAATTGTTTTGCTCCGTGAAATTTCCGCCTGAGATGTAAAATTTTCCGTTAAACATGGAGTGGGTGGACGGTGGTAGCGGAGGCTGCATTTGACATGAGCGAGAACCAGGGGAAGGAAGGTGGGCGAGTTCAAGCTGATAGTTCTCAATATAGAAAGGAACGTGTTACATGCATTGGCAGTGCTAAGTGCACGAGCCACAATGAGCTTTTTGCGGCAACTGTCAGAGAAACTCGCACAGCTAAGTTGGACACAGCTTTGCAGCAGGCTGAGTCCCCCATTCCAAAGTGGTGCTCAATCACAATAGAATAGGATGCCACGAGAGACCTGCGGTGACACCAACATGTCCTTGTAATCGTTGCATGGCGTTTAATCCTGGTCTGGTCAACGCGGACGCCTGTCGATGTCAACTGAAGTGGTGCGCGAGCGTCCAGAGCGAATAATTCGAGTAAATTCGAGTAGAAATTTTCGAGCTGCTTCATAGAGGCGTCTATTTCCTTTGGCCTTGACTGACATGGAGTCCTGGACAGAGAGATTGGTTGAGAGAGAATCGTCGAGATATTTGGGCGTCGTTCTACCGGTCCGGTCCGGTACATATTTTCCGGGTCATGTGCCTTCATGCAGACGAAAATTCCGATTCGAGACTCGAGAATCGACTGCCCTTGGCAGTTGAACATCTTCACTTCTCGACTCTACATCATCGACTAGTATTCTCTAGGTTCAAGCTTACAGTCAAAATTCAAGTATATATATCGATTCTAGAAAGCTGGCCATTTCATCGGCAGACCCCACTACCTTTTCGATATCTTATTTCTTCCATCTTGCTTCCACCTCAGTTCGACGCTTGAAGGGACTGTTGGCTCATCTAGCTTTCGGAAACCGAAGCTTTACTACGTAGACGTCAAGCTTCGAATGGTCATACTCAAGCTCAAGCTTTGTGGCACCGTTGCCTGAAACAACCAATGATCGACCGAAATATGTCTCCAATATCCATTTTCTCATGGCTCGACTTGCGATGAAGACACATAGAAAAGCTGGCTCCTATGTCGTTCTCGGTCCTGGTTCTCGCCACCTGGTGCTTAATGTTTGAGGTTGACCTCTGGCATCAACATCGACCACCAACTTCCTTCAAAGTGGACGAAACTCAAAATGTATGATTCATCATTTCCCTGCTGCTGGATACTAACTATTTGTGTCCAGCTCGTCGTAACTCGCTATGATCCCAGCTGTCATCATTGAGGTGGATGTAGTCCTCGTGTTTCACCTCCTTCGACAAATAATACTATACCCAGAGAACGAGGAGACGACCGGCGATGGCGCGAATGGAGGGGGTGGCGAGAGAAACTTGAACGTAGTCGAACGACTCGTGCTATTTTTGGCAAGACCGTCGACGAACCCTGCCCTCGCTTGGTCTCATTCTGTGAAAATACGACAGTGGTCGATGTAACTTGCAGAAGGTGCCTGAAAAACTGGTGCAGCCCTCAGTGACTAGCGGGGGACGCCAGGAACGTTGTTAGTAATCACGTTAGCATCGGTTAGGCAGAATCGGTGAGCGAGAGGAGCTGTGGGTAACCGGTAAGGCCTAAGGGGTTGTTGGTCTGGGTCTCTGCATGGGGACAAGTCGATTGTTCGGAGGGGACTGGCATGGATGGAAGGGCGCGTCCATTTGGGTCTGGGTTGGAGCCTGAGAGCACTGGCAGCGGATGCTGGGGCGAAGAAGGGAATGAGGAGAGAATGATGTTGACGATGCGGACTCGTCGGCAATGGACAGGACATACGCGGAAAAGCTCTGAAGCCCGTTGCTGTTCTTCTTCGACCAGCACCCCGACTCGACTGCAGTCTGCTGTTGGCACTGTCACCTACCTCCGCAGCCGCCATGCATCTTGGTGCTGAAGCCTGCCAGTACTGTCTGTCCGCCTCTTTCGTCTGGCTCCGACTACGACCACCACCGTCGCAATTTCTATTCCCTCACCCACCTCTACAACTACCCAGTCCTCTTAAGACGCTTGACCTCGACTCTCTGCCTCATCCGTGACATTGGGCTTCTCTTCTTTCTATCGCTCGTGGCCTAGCTGGGCTTTGTCAACCCTCCGCTGCCCCCATCTGTCAGACGGCCAACTGAACACAGTCCAACACAATAATACCAAGTTAATGTCTTACCCAACTCAACTCAACTCAAGAAATACGATAAAGCTCCTTCTCGTATGCGCCGAACTCATTGGACGATTGGGAGCTTTATGAGGAGGCGGAGACATTAATGGCCCCCGCCCGGTGGTATTGGCGTCGACGCATCCTACTGAGATTATCGATAGGTGAGTATCTTTTTTTCATCGTTTAGGCCCATTTTTGGTTGGGGACACCATACACTAGTTATACATGTTGGACGTCATTATTCACCAGTATACTGACGCTCCTCAACCCCTCTCTCATATCTTCATCGTTCTCATTCTCGCTCTCACCTCGTCCTTATTCTCGTCCTCGTTTTCTTCCTCTCTTCACTCTTGCCATTCCTCGTTCTATACTACGATAACTAACTAATATTCTACCTCACAGCAACCTCAATCCAACACGCGAGCCCCATCTCCTTTTGGGCCGAATAAACCATGTTCAAGAACCCTCTCGTAGGTCCTGCAGGGAGGAGGGGGCTGTCGATGTTGAGCGGAATGCGAATTCCAACTCTGAGCCGGGTTCGCCTGGTAGGATGAGCGCAAGCGAAAACAACCTCACATGCACCCTGCACATGCCCCCCAGATATCATAACGCGTTCATCGCCTCAAGTTCCCGTACAGGCCGCTCAAGACCAATAGCCTCCTCGACAGGCTCAGCGTCAGTTGGCCCCTGCTGCAGCTGCGGCTGCCCCCTCCCAGAGGAAGGACATGACAAAGCAGGCGGTTGGACTGTGAAGCGGGGGATGCGCAGATACCCCGAACTTTGAATCTGAGGTATACGGTAAATGAGATAATCAATAGTTTAATATTGTGAAAAGTGTAGAGAAGTTGTACATGTATCTAATATGATGCGTTTTGGTGTGGCCAATTGCGCTCGAGATGAATGTGCTTATGCTTTGGGCAAGCCGGACACAGCAACTGTCTAACATTGGTGACTGTCCGACGCTAGTCTGCATCCATTCCATCCATACCGTCGACAACCACCCTTTCCCTTATAGCTTTAATAGGTCGACATCGAGAGAGGTATTGTGTGATGGATTTCTTTGCCCTCCGTGTTTCCTGTGGGTATGCGGTGCAGAAAGAATTGAAAATGCAGTTGGTAGCAATGGATGCGAGGTGGGAATCAGG
>Ga0247741_1002578_pt1 | contig 10045 bp, 9 predicted proteins | sample UWRJL213509R2_FD_180945 | JGI IMG/M metagenome (GOLD analysis project Ga0247741, IMG submission 180945) | Plant litter microbial communities from Arlington Agricultural Research Station in Wisconsin, United States - UWRJ-L213-509R-2 | ecosystem: Environmental > Terrestrial > Plant litter >...
CTGCTGGGCGATGACCATCCTGATACTCTGAGGGTTATGTCGCGCTTAGCGGTCACCTACTGGAAGCAGGGCCGCTGGAACGATGCAGAGGTGCTTCAGGTAGTGACTATGGAGAAGACGAAGCAGGTGCTTGGAGACGACCATCCTTGGACCCTCGAAAACATGGCCAATCTTGCCAATACGTATAGGGACCAAAGCCGTTGGAAGGACGCAGAGGCGCTCGGGGTTGAGGCGATGGGAAAGATGAAGCGGGTATTAGGGGACAACCATCCTGACACCCTCAAGAGCATGATAAGCCTCGCAGCCATATATAGGGACCTGGGCCGCTTGGACGACGCAGAGGCACTCGAGATGGTGGTTGAGGAAAATAGGAATCACCGTGAGAGTTATTGAGTGGCAAGGCGTAATATGAAACGCAGGGGAGCAGACTCCAGGCGAACGAAATGAGGCATGGGGTCGTCTGGTTAATAGGGGCGACAGCGATTAGTTAAATATCACGAGCAAAGGCATACTGAGGCTTATATGTGCTCCTCGGTTCATATTTTGGAGGAGGCGACTGCGAGGAGTCACGATATCCACATTGTTTCCTGTTGGGAAGATTCAGAAGGCAGGCTAAGATAGAGCTCATACGTTCTGACGGTTTGTGACGAGCGGTCTCAGCGCTTGCACATATTCAAGTTATCATCCATTCAGGAGAATTGGACATCATATACTTACACGTTGGTACCAGTAGACACATGAGGGTTGTTTTAGAGACCCGTTAGCTAGTGGGAGAGGGTACATAATTCCCACAGGATGTACATTTCTCTGCCTGACCTGCTCCCTTATGCAAGCATACGCCTTTCTCTCCACATACCTTTCTGATCGCTTTTTTGCTAGATGGGTGTATTCTCAAAGTCTTCACAGCCCCGCTAGTTTTCAATTTGAGTTACTAGATACGACGAGGGGCAGATTGAAGCGAGTTTTCAGATACGCACCGACGCATCAGGTGAATCCCCTAATTGAAGTGATTATGCAGTAATTCTAGAATCACATCGTCCTATGCTCAAGAATGGAAATGTGCTTGCGAGAAAAGTTTCTAAAGGTGAGTTAGCACACTTTCTCACAAAGCTTTGATCATGTGATGGGTACCAGAATATGAGCTCTATCTTACTATTCGCCGAAAACCGTATGTTGTGCAGATGGCTCAGCGTTTGGCTTTTGAGTGAACCATCATAGTGATCCAATATAATTATGATTTTGTATCGAGTATGGTTGGATTACAAGAGAGTAGTAGTACCGTGTAGTGTTCGCGTCGTTGAAAATGACTTGGCGTCGACATTGAGAGACGTAAAAGTTGGCGGATAGGCTCATAAAGGTGGTTATGCTAGAAGTCCGTATGCTAGTACCCGTTCGTAAGACCTGGTGTTCAGTACGGGGTTATGGATCGAGGCTCCCAGAGTCGCACAACGAAGAAGTATTTCCACTTCTCAGCATACAGAGGATGGCCAACAAGAGAAATAGTAGTGAGTGCAAAGTGGAGACGTGCAACAGAGGCAAGAAGTTTTAAAGCTGGTGATACGAAAGCCCGATCAATCGGCAAGGTTATTTGTCGGTTTTTTCCTGTCAACTTCAAGACATAATCATTGCCTTTAAGCCACCTGCCGAATTTTAGAAACGTCGTGCATACAAGAAAAGGAAAGGTCTCTACATTTATCCTTTCATCGCATGTATATGTTGCAGAGCGATCCACAAATGCCTCGAATCTCCGCGAAACCCAGGAATCCTGCAGCCTTCTTACTGCAGCGTCCAAGACTAGAGCAGACGCTTGCTCGATCTATGTATTGGACCAGCCATCTCCATGACCTGCGGGTTCTACATTGTACGAGCAGGTCCCGGTTCCTCCAATCACCTGCATTCAGTTATAAGCCATTCTACGGACAAAAACTGAGTTTTCAAGAGCTTCGTCTCTGTTGGGCTGAGACAACGAGGATATCAGCGTAATAGAAGTCGGGTCTTAAGGATCCCGCTTACCTTGATTTGCTCTGAAGTTATACGAAGGTTGCTTTATCGGCCAAAAAGATGGTAAACGATGAGAACCGCGAGATATTCAGCAGGAAAGCGACGTACTCGGGTATAGGATCCTGCATTGTTCCTGTCGCTGGCCTCATATATGCCCTTTAGGCCCTCGTTGATGTTGTAGAAGTCGAACGTTTGCTACCTAAATCGGTAGCTATATGCGACGTCGAATGAGGTTGGTCGTATATGCTAGGTCGGAGTTTCGGCCATCTTGGTTTCTAGAGTTTGAGGGGTGGTTAGGTAGGGCAAAGTTGAACAGCAGAGCAACACACTTATAGAGGACGAGAATGGATGACCTCGGCTGGTATTAATGGAGCCGGTCGCATAAGCTTCGTGCAGGACGGTGCACATAAATCGAAGTTGTAGACGTCCGGGGTTGAAAGTTTGGGAAATGCGAAAGAGTGGCCAAGGGAGGATGCACATTTCAGGCGTCACAAGCTAGCGGATGGATATGATATTACAGAGTAGGCAAGCCAGATGTTTTTGAGTGAAGGCAAGTAAACGTATGGGCTTGGAATCATCATGGGGGTAGCGCTTGCTGGATGAGTTTCAAGGAATTGGCTTTGGGTGGACCAATGAAGGGGCGTTTGGCTGTTTGAGAGACGGAGGGACGTAGTATTGAGGTAGTTCTACTAATCGGACGTCTTCATAAGTCTGAAGCCCGTATTGAAGAACAGACAGGGACATACCTAATTTCAACCAACCTGGAGCTCTACAGAACCCAGTCTCCCGCAACGAGTGAAAAACACTCATAGGTCTTGCAAATAAATGGTTCGGAGGAGACGCAGAAGAGGATACCGCAGAGCCAACGCGAGCAGGCCAGGGCTGGTGATGGTCGAGGCGGATGTCGAGGCGATGCCAAGAATGTGATCTCGCCTAAATAGGCAATTTTTAACATCACACGTTGTGACGTAGGCGCCATCAGCACTGACGCGTACTGACGACTGGCCAATCGTCGAACGGCCCGTCGAGCATAGTAACATTTGAGGTAAAATAGTATCACCGAGGCATATCCTATACGATATATTCAACGCGTAAATGCAGAAGCGTTCGAGGGGCTGGACGGTAAACAAGTCCAATGGTATCATAAAATTCCTTATAGAACTAGATCCCTGGACTGTACAGCCGTGGTGCGAGATCTTCGAAAGCTACACTATGGCATTATCAGACTCCTTAAGTTGGAATGAATCCTGGTATACACGCGTATCTACAGAGCATTCGAACTCGCTGGCAGTGGGTTTGGTAAATCCAATGGGATGGATTGCACCATTCGCCGTGCGCCCACTGGACAGCTGGCCCAGAGATACAGCGGGGTACCGTTTATCTCCTGTGTATGCGTCTGTACCAGACGATGTGAGACCTTGACTGACTGCCAGCATGATAAATGTAGGACATATTCCCTTACAAAATGTTCATAAGTACAACCAGGACTGCGTTTCTTCTGGTCGAGACTCACCATGATCTGAGGCATACAATCAAGAGGAATATAGAACGCGTTGAGACCTGTGAGACCATCGTTCGGCGAGAGCTCGAAGAGGACGAATTCTATCGTTTTGCTGATAGCCATGAAGACACCCGACTCGACGATAATCAAGATAACAGATCGATATCTAATTTGGGAGGCCTTGAATGACATCGCTCTCAGATTTCGTGATAAATGCCTGTGCTCTTGAGCTCTAATCGGCCGTTCTCTTTAATGAATAGGTATGACGCACCATATTTTTCCAGCAGTCAATGCCGATACGAGAATATTAGTAGCCATTGATATGGAGAGCATTGCCTCGGCCCATTTCACAAAGGCTACCGAGTAAGGATCGGCCGTGAAGTATCCTCCCACAGCGCAGTACCCCGAGACTTGAATTTCAATTAATTAAGCGACTTTATGGCCAGGAGAAGTCCACATACTTGTTGTTCCAAGCAACATGATAGCGGGTAGAGCAATGGCATAGTAGTTCCTGTTCCACACCATAAAGCAGCGCCAGATGAGAATGAGATCGCCAAGAACAATCTTTTTGAGAGAATTTAGATAACAATAATGAAATAATTAGATCATGCCTCACCACAGATATATATATCATGTCTTTGCTCCTGTTTAGAGGTTGTGCAGCATCTGCGAGGTACAATATGGCGCCGCCCTCATCGTTCACATGGACAATAAAGCCCTGGATGAGACGCGCAAGGACCAAGCCAATATGAGCAGTTGCCAGACAGTACCTAAACACAATGTCAGTGGGGTAGAAGAGCAAGCGAGCGCTCAATCTAACATTAGGATGATGGCGGCCATGGACACATAATTCCGACGATTGATCTGTTCTTTGCGCCTGAGGACAGAGGTTAGCCATACTGCGAAAACAGCAGTGAAAGCGCCTAGAAAGAGGCACGTTGGATTAGTCTAGAGCTCTTATTATCAGAAAAGAAGGATAATAATACGAACCCCAGAGTGCGGAGGCTAGCCACCCACCGACAAGGTAGGCTCTATCAATCGGAAAGTTTGGGAGGCCCATGATGATGGGCGCGAAGGACTATCAAGCTGTCCGCTGCAGGATGGCTCGTTATAAAGTACCTCCATGCTGCACGGGTTTGTCGGGCGCTGCTTCATCATTCTATTAGTAGAACCCCTTGGAATTCGGACCGTGCCCACTGGCAATCCATTTTCCATTTCGATATGTTTATTACTTGATTTGGGTATGAATGTTCTTTCGTACATCCCAGAGGCCAAGCGTACCGTCGTGGCGAATGCACCGTTTTTTTTAACAGAACCATTGCATTCGGTGGGCGGCGATGACCGAATGAATGGTTTTTGTATCAGGTAACGCTTCAATGTCAACGTTCAAACGTTCAAGTTCCATCAGCTGGGTCTGTTTTCAAACAGATTGGGGACTCAGCCTCTTCCCCATCCGGTGTGTTTTCACTAGCAGGATTTAGAGGCACCAGAAGGCGTACACTTAGGCGACCACGGGTCACTCGAGCCACGGGCTCACCACTGTAAATCTAATTGACAGAATGGCGATAGAGTGGCTCCTTGGCACTGATATCAGCCAGCCATTGAGGTGGGGGTTAAATATACATTTTTGTGATTAGACCAGACACAGAGGACATACCAATTGAGACTCATGAGAATAGATCCTGATCCCTATAGGGCGTCCGTTACATGCGTCAAGACACGTCAAGACAGTGATCAAGCAGAAGGCCTCCATCTTTACCTGGGAAATCGCGGAATGTCGAAGTCCACTTGGCGCTGAAAGTTTCTCCGCCACCACGAAGAGCATTCTGGTCATCGTCGATTCCTACTCGAACACTCCCTAATCTACGTGTGGATCTCAACTGTCCTTTCCCACCTCCCTTCCTCCATACCCACGATCTATCCGGGTGAACCAAACCGCCACTGGCGTGGAAATACGGGTGGAGGGATGCCTGTCCATACCGAGCGCCTTGCCAGGCCCGCCTAAACGCCTATCGCTTCATCAAACCCAACAACGAATGCCAAGAGCCCACACTACTCGTCACATTGGAGCTCCTAGCTCGCAGTTCCTCGTGAACTCGGACCCATCTTGACTGGATCGCCGTTCCAGGGCCAGGAGACGGACAGTGAATGGGAAATTTCAGGTCGCTGGTGCCATTTGGGATATTTTGAGAAAATTAAATTTTTAAGGCGTTTATCTCATCCAGTGCGTAATTTCGCTTTCCATAGAGACCCACTGACTTATCGTTCTTGCCTTACAATGTATTGAACCTCTTGGTTGCTTCACGCTCTTACGAAACATGGCATTCTCGTGCTTGTGGGCAACCACACTTCGCGAAGAAATCGGCCTTCGTGCGCATTCAACGCCCTGCCGCCCTGCCTCCCCTCAAGTCCACTCGGTATAGCGGCCTATATCGTGAAGTTCGACATGTCCGCATTCGCGTACCCTTCTGGTCTCGTCCACAAAATTTCTGATCTTCGGTGATTCCCACCTCGTAGGTGCCGAGGATCAATGTTAGGTGCTCTGTATCAGTACTCACGCTGCCGGTCCTTGGACGAGCTGAATGCACCGATGAGAAAGTTTGGTGAAGAATATGGGCAGGCCAAAACTGAGTCTTCCAATGATTTGGATCGAGAAAAGCACAAGTCAACGCCTCCAGCTGAAACAGCCATCGGAGCGATGATCGGCGTGTCCTATGGCTGATGCGGTATCTGTCTTAGTTGGAATACGACAACTCTCCTGGTTATTTTGATACAACATTCACGGCATTGAAGAACATTTTGGTCTGTGCGTTAGGAATCAAGGGAGTGGCGATAACGTTGAAGAGGATTGGGGTCGCGTGGTGAACCAATTTTTTTGGTATGTTTCTCTATTCACTTTATTTCAAATGTAACTGATGCTCGCGTCTTCGTTCAGACACAAGTAACTACTTGGCGCCTGCTACAACGAGATCGCCGTCTTTGTTTTGTGCTTCGATTCACTTCCACCACTTGACCCGCACATATCGGTCAACTACCTATCTCTGCAATCTAAGGTGTAAGCCTGGCGCCCAGTCTTACTCGCGTTCGGACCCTTTAGTACTATCACATGCTTGGTTGGACTCGTATATGTACCAGTATCGTAGCGATCACATCTTCCTAGAATACGCTCATCTACTGTACCCAGATTGTTACCTGCACCCCGAGGAATACACCATGGTCCTTACAAGCTGCGACCGTGCCCAGTGAGCCCTATAGACGACGGGTTTTCATAAGGCATTTCTTCCCATCTCAAACTGCGACGAGCGCATCTAAAGCTCCTGCACTATTTCCATCGCCATCGTTTCCATAAACCTAGGTTTATCAGTATACAAATTTATTGGTGCTTAAGCAGATTTCCATCGGTGGTGAATTGCTCATTTCTCAAGGTCCTACCTAGTGTTCTCGCCCAGGATGATCGTCTCATTTTTGTGGAGAAATCTCGCCACTGGGGTAACGGAGGCATATTTCCGTACCTTTCCCATTTAAGAATTTCGGAAGCAAGTTGCTTTACACCAATTTTATTATATTTATGAGCCAGCCCAAGGGCTGCAGCGAACAAGGAATTCGTAAAGAGTGCCTCATACACGTGTACACCGGTAGGAGTTGGTGAAACCAAGAACTGTCAACTGGTGCATCGCCTCCAGCGCACTCGTGACCCAAGCACGTTTTCACTGCGGCTGTGGTGGGAGAGCTGGTGCATCTGATGATTGGCAGATGTGCACCCTCTGGGAATGCATCGTTTTGCCATTCTTGGGAAATATTTCCTAATTCAGAACCAGTGCTGACAAGGATCTACTCCGATGGATATAATTTCAAAAATGGGTTCTCGTACTAGTAGACTTGAGAATACACATACTAGATTCCGCTCTCTTCGGTATTTGTATCAAGAAGTAGAGCAAGTAGTTACGTTTAAGTAGGCGACTCTAAGTTCTAATTAAGGAGATGCTATGTAATTAGTGTGATCCTGATCCTTCTCCATAACCAAAGATTCATAAATGAGATCGCCATCGTGCCGTTGATTCATCACAGGTGTGAGCCTAAAGTCGCCTTGAGCAGTCCCAATGACTACGTGATCGCCCATGCGCTTTAGCAATATTTCCGGAGTGGTCCCTGCGGATCCAACTGTCCCACAGTCCAGCTCACCAGTGGCGTGTGTTGTGGTGAGAATGGCAGAGAGGAACGAGTTTCGGAAGTAGCTCATGCGCTTCCGGAAAGTAAGTAGGGTTGCCCCCAGCGCAAGGACGAATGGAAGGAGCGCTAGGACCAACTGGAGGTACGAGATCGCCACTTCGTTCCTCGATACTGCGACTTGGACGTCCGCGCGGTTGCCGGAGAGAATCAATCCCCGCGATTGGACCAACTTGTCGATGTAGTCGGTATTTGCATTATACCACAGGATACCCGCTTCCTTCAGTGCGTTGGCACTGGTATCCGTCCTGATATCACCCAAGATGTCGCTCATGATGACAACGGACGAGGCGTCAATCTGCCCAAAGAAGTGTGCGCCGCTCACGTTGCGGTCTGAGATCGCACAGTTGATAGTCCGAACAACACCTCCAGTGGACGAATATGAGTAGGGCGAGTTGCACCCTGAAGGAGCGGTGTGTGGGGGTGGATTGAATAGCATCTCCGACCTGATGAGAGTTATGTTCGTAGTTGCAAATCGGAAGGAGTAAGAAATGGGGGATGCGTTGTCGGCGGGGTTCGTGACATGAAGCAGTTCCGTGCTGGCTGACGCAAGGGAGTACTTGTCTTGAATAAATGAACCGAATGTCAGACTTGTTTGATTATTGTTCGCTTTGATCACGGAATCCGCGAGGGTTTGTATGACTGGTGTGATTGGCTGGCCTGGGTCAGTCGACCACGTCCGGCGAACCAGATCCGTGAGTTCAGTGTTGTCGAGTCGGGTAGGAGCGAACGACACCATCGTAGCTTTGAACGTCGTCTCCATGAATGTGTGCTTCGATGTCCCCTTCGTCACTGTGAAGAGCTGCTTCATCACGGACGTCCCACCACCCCCTCCCAAGGACACCCAAGGGTTGTCCCTCCGCTCCGGTCTAATGAATTCGGAGGGTTCTGGGATAATTGAACGGTCCCATATCACCAGTGGACGGCCCAGAACCTGATTGACAAGAGTTAAAGCGTCAGAGTTCCTGATGGTGCAGCTCCATGCTTGTGTGGTTTCGTCGACTGTCTGTGTTGGGCAATAACTGCCATCGGTCACGTTCATTGTTGGGGTGATCATGATGGAATCGTCGAGGCCTACCGCGAAGCCTTCGGAGTCAAGCCAGATACGTGGTGAGGAGGAAGAAAGATTCACGGAAGGGGGGACAGTGACTGGATGGCCACGTTCGATAATGCCAGGTAGTGAAAAATTGAGGCCCGTAGCGTATAAATTGGCGGCGAAGGAAGCATTGAGGTCTATGCGAGAAAGGTCGTTCGATGGGTTGGCGAGGAATGTGATGTATGACGGGGATTCGACCATGAACGATGATAACTCGCCGGCATTGACGAGCTTGACTTTCGTCACGTACCCGGGAAAATCCAGCGACCATAGTAGAGTGTCGTAGAACCCAGCACCGGCTGTGAGAATCACAAATGCGAGCACCAAGAGGGCTTTACCGTTTAACCCATGAGAGAAAACGTAGCGGGCTTTCTGCATCGCATCCTCTGCGAACATCAGGAAAGACGTATAATCCCGAGAGTGGAATGCAATGAGGGAGAGGAACCTGCATATGACAAAGTGAAGCGTAATGGTGGAGGCGCGGAAGAGAATATTCTTGGCCGCATTCTGGCCTATAGGAAGCGACGAGTTGAGGAAAAAGTTCTGAGTTGGTTTCATCGTTTCCTCGCACCGTCACAGCGAAGGGGGGGGGGACATTGTCAGCGCCTTTTGTAGCTGCTTGCAGGGTTGTCGGATCCGAACTTGGTCTCGATTAATGAAGATCAACAGGCACGCTCACCTCCGCACGGAATATGAATGGGATGAGGCTGTCAAAGTGATCTTTTCGTTATAGACTTGTCAACTTGAAGAACGTTGGGCATAATTGTGGATGTCAACGCACGGCGGAAACAATGAACCTCGAATGATCCATTGGATACCTTTCGAGTCCTCATCCACATGTGTAAGACCCACGGACGGCAGTGGAGGGAAGTCACGGTGCCTCTGACTCCCTCATTGTGAAGGGCCGCTCCAGATTTCTTCATTAGAAATAGACGCCCTGATCGACACCGCATCAGCAAAGTCGGGGTTTCCCTTTTGAATAAGAGCCTAGGCCTTGGGCGCTACCATATTCTGCAAGTCCGTCCTTTGACACTTGGTTGGTACGGTTTACCCAAAACAGAGAACAAAGCAACCTCCAAAATGCCTCCCCGCTTGGCTCGGGCAGTGTTCGCTGAGTTTGATTCTGCCGCGGACATTGAAACGAGAAAAAGTAGAGCTCGATTTAGTGGCGATCGGAGACCTTGTTCATCACGGAAGGAAAAACAAACCCCTTTGACGCT
>Ga0247741_1002579_pt1 | contig 10043 bp, 15 predicted proteins | sample UWRJL213509R2_FD_180945 | JGI IMG/M metagenome (GOLD analysis project Ga0247741, IMG submission 180945) | Plant litter microbial communities from Arlington Agricultural Research Station in Wisconsin, United States - UWRJ-L213-509R-2 | ecosystem: Environmental > Terrestrial > Plant litter >...
ATGGCTGCTCAACGAAACCCACATTCTCTCGAGAGCCAGAGGCAGTTTCCTCCGCTGAAGAATCGTACTATGGTTCAGTCATGGTTGGGTGAGTGGCATTCGTCATAATTGACTCATTTTTTGACAAATTTTGCAGCTATTCCAGCAAGGACTCGACTCTTCGTCTCTGTCGGGTTCTGCATATTCGCTGGCGCTGGAATCTTGGTTTCAGATCATCTAGAGAAAAGTCTGCCTTCTCAGAACGCATCTTCTTCAGAGGGGCAAAGTCAACAGTGAATTCCTGCTATTGCGCTCGAGCATTGCTTTTCTTGGGATCCTCATTTCAGTATCATGCTACCTGTAAGTTCATCCTATCACTTTCTCGGGGAATAGATGAATGAAAATATGGTAATAGGATTAATGTACACCATCCGACCTCGAGCAACACAACGAGGAATAATAAAATCCACATATACACTTCGAGTCTCGAAAGTTCATACAGCACCATAGGCCAGCTCGGGCGACTTGACTTTAACTCCATACACCTCCTCTCTCAAACTCAACCTTCTCAACCTTTCCTTCTCTTTTGCAATCGACTCCAACGACGCTATCGTCGGATACCGATGCCCATCCTCACTAGCCAGTCGGAATTCCCAGCTCCTCTTCTCCCAATCCGGCACCATCGTCTCCTCACGGCCGTCGACCGGTCCGAGCCTCTTCCCCCGTCGCCCACACCCGCACAAAGCGTCCCGAAGGAACCCCCACCACGAATCGAAAAAGCTAACGGAGATGATGATGATGGCAATGAGGGTTATGGTGATCACGCCTATACCGATGACTTTCCATTGTGTGAGCTCGGCTGGGGGTGTGGAAGTGACCTCGCCGACGTATCCGTCGTCGTTGGTGATGGTGCTCGGGGACGTAGAGCTTGCTGATTCACTGGAGCTTGGACTGGGTGAGGAGGGTTGGGTGGGTGTACCAGTGGCGGGTCCTGTTTGAGTCGTCGCGGCCATCGCGGTGGGAGTCCCCGTCGTAGTCTTTATATTCTGAGAGACCGATGCTGTCGACGAGTGCTCCTGCGGAAGGCCGAGCGTTGGCGGGAGGGGATTCACCACCGCTGGCGTGATGGTCGTTACAGCTCGGGTGGGATTCCCGCCATCGCCCAATAGTCCGATGAGATCTCGCTCAATGGGAGATTTGGTATGTGGATGTAGCAGCGGATGGGCAAAGGTGAGAGTAGCGGCGACACCGCAGTGAATCGCCCAAAGTGTTTTAAATCGCATGAGAACACTCGTCGAGTGGCAGTCAAGTCGTTAAAGAGTAGAAAGAGTCGGAGCGATTTGGCGAGTAAAATACGTGATCGAGAATTCTTTTACGATCGACAAAATGTCACGAAAAAAGCCCAATAAACATTATTGCTGTACTCACAGCGTGCCTACAATATGAAGTAACCAAAATCGCCCAAATGTACAGATAATTATAAAGAGACCTGTATGCTAGAGAAAGAAAAAAAAATGACAGCGATATTTAGCCAGACGCATCAATCGACCTTTCAGCCCTTTCACCGCCACAATTACCGCCAGCACCGTTCCTACCCCCAGTCATCCTCGAGAAAACCGGCCAATCCGCGCTCTTTCGACACATCTCACGAAAGACGCCACCTCGTGTATTCAAGAGGACAGCGGGAGTGTCGAACTCCACAATTCTGCCCTTATCGAGGACCAGGATCCGATCATAGTCCATGACGGTCTTGAGCCGGTGCGCGATGGTGATGACTATAGCGCCTGCGAGCTCTTCCCGGATTGTTTGCTGGATCTATATAGATAGGCCGTTGGCTTAGCTAATCGTAGAAAGCGATATAAGCCAAAGACTGACCTTGTCGTCGAGATTAGAATCAACCTGCGATGTGGCTTCGTCCATGAGAACCACATTTGTCCTTCGCAACGTAGCTCGTGCCAGGGCCAGCAGTTGCTTCTCCCCTGCGCTAAGCGATCCTTGACTGATTTTCTTATTGAGCACGGTCGGCTCGTCCGGAGTCGACTGGTGATTAAGCAATGGTAGTAGATGGCAGCGTTCCAGAACTTGTAGACATTCCTCCGTAGTGCATTTTCCGAGGGGGTCGAGGTTGCTCCTGATCGTGCCCGAGAAGAGTGAGACGTCTTGGCTGACGATGGTCTGGATAGGTAGTGAGAATGACGAGAGAGCTATCAAAAAGTATGTGAACTGACCATACGCGTCCTGAGGTCTTCGAGGCCAATGGTGGAAATATCGACACCATCAATCCTGATTACCGGGCTTAGCAAGATCAAATTCAGAGTAAGCGCGTTACTTACAGGATTTTCCCCTCAGTTGGTTCGACCATGCGCAAAAGAGACATTGCCAACGTCGATTTTCCTGGTCGTTGAATTCAGATGTCGACACGTTAGATTAAACATCAAGACGTACCAGACCCAGTTCTTCCAACCTAGACGAGCCGTCAATCAGATTGAAACCATTCTGGTATAAATCTACTCACCACTCCAATCTTTTCGGACGGTTTGACAGTGAATGTCAATTGATGTAGAACCGGAGGCAGGTGCGGCGCATACTGAACGACCAGGTCTTCAACCACAAGTTCACCAGAACTCGATGGCCAGTAAGCGGGAGGGCGATTCTTCTCGACAATTGCGGGTGCCTCTTGGGGTACATCGAGATATTCAATGACGCGCTCGACGCTGTTGAAGTCAAGTTCAAGTTGAGCTGCTACTTTCACCAATTGGCGACTCGCATCGGCAAATGCGCCGGCTTGAACAATGACGATGGCAGCCAAACCATCTCGAACCCCGGACCATAATGCGAAGATAGTGGCGGCGAATACAACCACAGAACCAAGGCCTGCAACGAGAGTAATGAGGTCAGAACAACACCATTCAACTTGACGATGTCCTTACAATCATAACGCCAGCGAAGCCAACCGTTCACCAGCCACTAGAATATTTCATCAGTATTTGAAAGTGTGTATCGCCCAGATAATCACATACATATACGTGGTCGAATGACTGAAACTTATCAACCTGAGAGGTTTCAATAATTGACAGGAACCAACAAAAGAATAAAACAAACCCTTTGGTAAAAACGATCTTGGTAACGATTTTCCATCCCAAATGCCCGAATGTGGACGATGCCTCTCAGTAATTCGTCGAATCCGGCAAATGCGGGAGAAAGTGAGATAGATTCAAGTCTTCGAAGATCCCTTGATGCTTGGATATAGGATGGGGCCAATCGAACATAGAGCCATGCGATAGAGAGGGCGAAAGGAGCAAATGCGGGGACAACGTATAGGATGACACCAAAGGATACCACGAAGTTGAGGATCCCAGACAGAAAGTTTCTGGCCGAGCCCTGCAACGCATCGTCTATGGTGTTTATGTCGGTGGTGAATCTGTTGAGAATCCGTCCAATTGGAGTGACATCGAAAAAACGAGCAGGCGCTCGGGTCAGCCTTTTGAGAAGACGCTCGAAAAGAATCCGTGAGGCTTGAAGACTGATGTAGTAACCAAGAACGATGTATGTCAAGATCGCAAAAGCCCCAGCCGCAGATATTTCCATGTATATCAAGAGCCATGGCCTAACATCGATGTTTGGTGGTGGTAGGTTGTCCCAAGGATAGCCAAACAGTGAGGCAGGGCGTTGATATGCATCGCCCCACCGAGCAAGAAAGACCTGCAGGAGGGTCTATCAGTAGCCAGAACAGCTTGGTTGCAAGAATTCAATACCTGATTCCCAACGTTAATAACGCGGATGAGAGTTTGTATGACAAGCGTGCAGATCCAGGCTACGATCCCTCCAGCAGTGATATAGGTCACATAACTTTGCATGGAGACCCGGCCTTCTGCACGACCTTCAGCTTCAACCAGTTTTCCATTTCTTGATGATGGGCGTGGAGGCGTAGCATCTCCCTCTTCGTCCATATTGTCGGCATCGATCAGCCGTTGCTCGAGGGGAGACAAGGGTTCAGCAAAAGGCTCATCCTCAGCATCTATGACTCGTGAGAGCAACCCTCTCTGTTCCAATTCCGGAATGCTTCCTTGATATTTGATCCTCCCCTTCTCCAGCTCTATCAAATATGAAGCGATTGGCAGGCATAGAGTTATGTGATGCGTCACAAGGATAATTGTGCGACCTCCTGCGAGTTGTCCGCCTAAACATCTGCCAACTAGGTGTTGTGCGGTATGCATGTCGACAGCTGCCAAGCTATTACTTCTGTTAGGAAGATCAAGTGCTTAAGAAGTATTCACTCACGGATCGTCCAGTAAAATAACCTTGGCTTGAGAATACATTGCTCTTGCCAGCGCGATTCGAGCTCGTTGGCCACCAGAAAGAGTGATACCCTTCTCACCGATTTCTTTGTCATACGGATATAATTAGGGCACCGTTCTACATTTCGGGAAAAAACAATACCATACCTGTCAAGTCACCAGCATCCAAGATATCGAGGTCCTGCCTGAGTGCACAAGCATCGAGAACTGCTTCATAACGCATTTCATCGAAAGGGGCAGAGGAGCCGAAGACAACGTTCTCTCGAATGGTGGCGTGCTCAAGCCCTGAAAGTAAGGTTAAATTGTGTTTACGAGGCCAAGACCAGGGTGCTTACATGGATTTTGTGCGCAGTAAGCAACTTGATGCCCAGTCTTGTCGACCATCACGCGCCCAGCAGTACAGTGCATTTCTGTATTTCGTTATTCGACCCGTTTGGGGTAGTTGAATTTACTCAGAAACCCACCTCCCAAGAGTGCCGCCAAAAGTGCGCTCTTCCCTGATCCCGTCGCTCCACTAATAATGTTAAGCCTTCCGGGAGGGAAAGAGACATCAAGAGGGCCAAGTTGAAAGCAGGCAGGGGCTGCGCCAGTTGTTGATGGCTCAATCCATTCGAATGAAGCGTCTGAAAATCCAATGGAGTCAAGGGATTGCTTGTAGCTTGCCCCGTTACCATTAGTGTTTCCTGAAACTGGCGTTGATAGTGTGCAAGCCCAGTCAGGCACTTCATCCTCTTTCAAGAAGTCTTCAATGCGCTGCATAGAAATATACGCTGTTGAAGTTGCTTTGTGTTCAGAACTCGTTGACCCAGGGAGATGTTCTACTTACCGTGTAGCATGGCAAAGACTTGACCTGGCAGGGCAACCATAGGTGTTTGCAGTTGATTGAAGAGAGCAATCGATGTAAATGCCTTTGAAACCGTTAGGCGCTCACCAGCAACCAGTGTATAACATAAAAACGAAGTCAGGGCCGTCGCAGATGGCATCCAAACCCTATAGAAGAATCAGAGTCATTTTCGAGTATGTAAATATAGCCACCTACCAAATGAAGGAGATCGCCGTATCAACCACGTTTCTCTTGACGCGCCACCTTAGTTCATCTTCACGGGCATCTTGGGCCTTACGTGCCCAAGAATATTCTGGTCAACGAGATCAGAATCAAAAAATGATACGAAGGACGCTCTACAAACCCCAGCCATAAAACTTCAAAAATCGAATGTTCTGGAGTAGTTCGTTGACAAGGTTCATTCGTGTATCCTTGGCTTTCCAGGCGGATCGCGTGATCTGTGGGGAGGATTAGTGCATGTACGGGGCATACATTTTGAATACGACTCGCAGATATGTCATACTGGGCCAGGGGGTAGTTGAGAATGAATGCGACCAAGACCACCACAACACCGGAGAGAGCACTCCAGCCTAGAATTCTATGATAGGGGATGGGGAAAATGTTTCAAGAATACTTCGCAGACTTACTTGTACAGAAACGTCAGTGCGATCGCAATGCGTACTGGGGAAGTGAAAATTCCCGAGAACTCCCAGAACCGTTGCGCAACTGAGTATGTGTCTCCTCTAGAGCATCGCTCGTTAGATTACTTGTGAGGAAAACGGAGGGAATGAGACCAACTGCATCAGGTTCACGATCTTCCCTAGATCAGCGCTGTTCGCTTCACCCTCTTTTTCGATTCTGCCGCTGACCTCTTGGCGCCTAAGGGACTTGTAATGCAAAATGCAAAATAGCTGTCCACGAGTCCGCTCGTAGCAACGCCGCGTATGCCAGCTTTGGAAAAGATCCACTTGTGCGAAGGAGAGATGGGCGACAAAAGTGACGAGAGTCCAAAAGTATGCGCGGTTTTTGGCTTCTGGTGAATCAGATGAAAGGGCCGCCAATATCTCTTTCAGAGCGAAAGGGGGGACGAAGCCCACAAAGGCACTCCACATCTCCAGCAAGACATCAAGAGTAAGATCGAGGGAGTTCGAGCTCAACAAAAACCTAAGGAGAGTCCGAGACGGGTATCTATGCTCGGAGCAATTGTCAGCGTAGGTACTTCTCTGGCAAGCTAGAGTCACTCACTTGGCCCTGTATTCCAAAAACTTGTGGAACAAGTTCTTGTGCTTGAAAAAAGGCGACAAACTCCAAACATCATCTTCATTGAGGGTGCGTTTTGTTGCCAAGTCTAGAAGTGGCTGGACGAAGGTGAAGCCGCTCCAAGTCCACAGATTCACGTTATCCTCTGGACACGACAGCTTGACAGACGGGGTCTATAGACCCAAACCTTGAGTATCCAATGACGTTAGAATAGGCGACAGACTCACATCCTCTGGTCCAGCGACGTTCGAACATGGCAAATAAGTCTTCAAGGGCAGCGTCCCTGCAAGCCATGCGAACAGAGAGGGGACAAGCATGGCAATGACGTCCAGCAGCGCCGCTCTCCAGCCATTCGCAGCTGCGACATCGTTCCCGAAGGCCAAAAGATAGAATAGGACGGAAGTAATGGCAAACGTAATGTCGAAATAAGGCGGGGTAAGCGGGGGCCTGATTGCCAACTTCAGAGCAATGTAGCACTGCAACCATAATTGATACTGTTGCCACAACACCAAGAAAATCATGTCCTCACTCACCCAACAAACCGAGAATACCAACGACCTTATCGCAAAGTGTTTATTCTCCCCCCATATGCCGACCATCAAACAGACCAGCCAACCCAAGAATCCTATACTCGCCAGAGCAGTGAGGACGTGGCTCTTTCTTTGCGAAAATTTTGGTGTCCGGTCAACAGGCTCCAAAAGATCGTCCACAGTCAAAAAATTCAGGAAAGGGGAAGAGATCCGATGCCATGCAGTATGGAAGACCCTAGGGTAAGGAATGGAAGCCAGGAGGTCGAATAAAATGGCGAGCAAGACGATGGCTGCTGGAAGGATAACGTCCAACCATTTCGGAGGATTGAATGGTTCCTCCATCGAACCTAGCCGCAACTGGGTGCCAGAAAAAGTCAGCATCTGGCAGTACCTATCATCATTTCGGCTCGAGAAACCCACCATGGCGGCTTTGCAAGACTTCTCGTACACGAAAGTAGCTGTGAGAGAGCAGCTCGTCGTTCTTGGGTTACTAGGTCCGCATGTGCCGCTTCTCCTGGCCTCTACCTGCCTGTTTTATTTCTCAGGTATATCATGATGGATATATCGTGGACCCGAGGTACGTATATGGTCTGCACTCACGATGGGCGACACTGCATGGTGCATTCCCAAAATCAGTGAACGGCGAACCCAACGCGTGGTAAAAGCGTGTTTTCCAAACTCATATGCGTATATCTGTTACGGAAGTAATAAAGACCATTGTAGGAAGTTGTGGGTAGTAAGCCCAAATAGACCCAACGGGCCCGCATTTAATTTAGATGCTTGTGAACCAAAATTATCGACTGCCCTCCTCATCATCCAAACATGAGAAGGCTGTTCAACTTTCCCCCCCGTTGCTGTTAGTTAAACATATAGAATCGCCGCTGTCAATACAGAATACCGAAAAACCGAATGCTAGTCCCTGCATTAGTAACAGTGGATGCCTGACATGCGTGGGGAACGTACTCCGCTACAGAATTAGATGTGCAAGATACTCCGCTATCTGCGCTTGCGATACGGACGACGGAACCATGAAAGAGTGCACGGAATGGGGAAGCAAGTTGGTAATCTCATAAGCACACGAACGACCGCTGGAAGTGCTTCTGAAACTTCTCCGTGATCTTCTTCAGGACAGCATGGCTATTCCTCTCCAACTAGACAGCGTGCAGTTGGGGAGGCTGAAGTAACACACGGAACAAGGCGCGCTGCAGTCCAGATACGGTCTGCTGTGCCACTCCTATAGCCCAGCGCAACGACGATGGCATATTCATGCAGACTCCTCGATCAGTCCATAGATGAGACGGCTTCGACATCGTCCAGTTCAGCGTCTCGGGCAAGACGTGCATGTTGAGGGCATGATTCCCAAACTAATGAGTGTTCTAGATAGTATGTCATTTTAAATTGTCAAACATAGTCACAAACGGGTGCACTCACTTCAAACACATCCATGAAAATATTACAAAACCCGTGAATCTCTGGTTGTGGTTGGCACGGGATACAGTGGAGTCAAGACATTCAAATCTGCTCCTTTCTACATGGCTGAGAAAGCAGCTGGGAGCCAGACGCCGTGAAGGATGTTGTATCCAATCGGAGATTGATCCAACGGAGACGGACATACGATATCCCTGCGCAACTAAACAGAGTCAGTTAAAGTTCTTGGGACCATTGCGCAGTTTAAGTTGAAGCGATCAGGAATACCCGGTATATAATCTCAAAACATGCATAGGCATGCAGTCGTATAATAGGGAACCAAGAATCATCAGCAGAAAGGGAAAGCACGAGGACTCACTGCGGGCATGTTGTGGTCGGAGGAGAGACGCGATCGATTGAATTCGAACTTGAAGGCAGTGCATGTGTGACGTCACGTGAATGTCAACAGATTGTGGCGTGGAGACCTCTGCAATCACCCTAGATCTTGCCTTCAATACTGTCTCTCATGCCTTTAAATCGCATAATGCCGTCTAACAATATGGCCTCATGTTTGCTTGTCCGAGGTCCGAGGCAAGGTGTTAAAATAGCGTCTTGGGAAGGAAGTGTTCACTGAGTCCCAAAATTGGTTCAATTGATCACTATTAATGTAGTCAGCTCCCACATATTTGACTAGAAGCTATGAGGTATCGTAGTAATGGTCCAGTCATATGTTATATATCACTGGTTGACTTCTGGCGCTTAATCGATCTCATCATTGGCGCTTAGTACTTAATTGAATCCACAGGGAGTCAGCATCAGATCAGCTTACAAGGCGCTCTCCGTGAAATAATAGATCACATAGATCTATTTACGGAAACCACACGACGGTATGCTTCCTGGTGAGCATCGCCGGAATTAGTGTTTCGCCAGTATGTTTGCAGATACATACCGCCACTTTGGTGTACAGCCGTCGTCTCAAGGTACTTCTAAAGACAGAAGTGAAGTGCAAGATTTAATATCTACCCCCGTAGCTGTAATCCTATACGTTGGAAAGCGGAGGGTTCTGTCTTCCGGAACGTGTGGGGCTGGCTCCGAACAGGTCAGACATCAGCGTTTGCATCTGCTGACTTCTGTTTGACTGGGGCAATGAGGTTCATACGCTTAATATGGAAGCTAATGGTGTTCCCTCATTTAAGCAGCACCTCTCCAGGCACACAGTACACACACAACATGTCGTTTACACCAGATCTCTCGGACGGTACCGCACCATCGAAGACCCTCTGGCTGTCTCAAGTAACGTGGTGGATATGGGACCACATTTTCTTGCTTGGAACAGGAAGCGTATACATGGCACGCTTTGAGCGATTCGCGGAGGATAAGCAAGTCGCTGAGTGGAGACAGCAGCAGCAGGCCGAGTGGGATCGACTATCAACAACGGTATGTCAGTGAAATTGACTCGAAACGCACCATTTATCACGTCTGACACGGTAATTATAATAGCTAGGGCTTCTCTCAACGATGCAAGCCGCTATTCTGGCTATCCAACCAGCGGTGCCACCATTGTCATTTGCAGCTTGGCTTGGAGGTGCTGGTATGAGTGTCTGCGGACTCTTGGTCGTCCAGTATTTTCCCCTCAAAGCCCTTCACTTCGCACCGGCAGATTTCACTACCCTTCTTAAACACGACCACATTATCAGTAACAAAATTATTGCCGCAGCGGTTTCGACTCCTATAATCATAGCTTTC
>Ga0247741_1002580_pt1 | contig 10037 bp, 12 predicted proteins | sample UWRJL213509R2_FD_180945 | JGI IMG/M metagenome (GOLD analysis project Ga0247741, IMG submission 180945) | Plant litter microbial communities from Arlington Agricultural Research Station in Wisconsin, United States - UWRJ-L213-509R-2 | ecosystem: Environmental > Terrestrial > Plant litter >...
TGAAGCCAGAGGATACCGAAGACTGACCATAGCAATCCCATTGTGTCACGAACTCATGTTCGAGCAAAGGTTCGAGATCTCGAGTAAGTAAGGAATCCATGTCCACCCAGACGCCCCCATAGTTCCAGAGGAGTAGAAGGCGTATGAGGTCTCCGTCGACCCATGCTTTTGCATCCTTCCTTGTGAGTAGGTCGCTTCCCTCCAACTCGGTACCCTTTGCTAGGGCTGGGATGTCGACAACCTTCAACGCGAACGCGTCAGGAAATTGCTGGAGATATGTTTGTAGGATAGTGTTTGAGCCGAGGTCCCCATTGGACCAAAGAATCAGACGAGTGGACGAAACGTCTTGGGTAGCAAAGAAGGATTTCAGCATCCACTCTTGTCTTGGGCCGAACGGCGCGAGGTCGTTCCTCCAATAGGTGTGGTATTGCGTGCGGGCTTCTGCGGGTATGCGTTGCGTTTGCTCTGTTTTGGGTGCTGCTTGGATAGTTCCTGCGAAGTTGTAGCAGTCAAGGCCCATCCTCATTGGCATCCCTGCTTGTACTTCTGTTCTCTTGGGTCCGTGGACATACAATGAAACATTGTAGTCTGGACTAACTCGATCCGCATCGAAGCATCCTCCCAGAGGGATTACAGTTTCGATTTCTTTGTGCACCCATGTTCGATCATAGAATGCGAGCTCTATGTGCGGTTCGTAGAGGTAGAGGCCGAGAATAATGAGCAACAGGACTGCTGGCACTGTGTACTTCACGATGGCATAAACAGTTCGTGGCTTGAGTAGAAGTCGTCCGCTCGACCGTGTTTCGTTCCGTATTTCGTTACGCGACGACCTGGAATTTTAATACCCAATAAAGGAGACGTCCGGAATATTGAAGCAATGTGAGCGCTCAACTTCAGGAGCTTAGAAAACGAGGACACGTACATAGGAAGTCGCTCATAATCTCCGCTAGCCATGTCGTTCCGCTTGGTTTGTCGGTTGCCCTCGAAATATGAGAAATAACCACTATCAGAGGTATAGTGCTGGCGTTTAGATAGATGGTTGAAAGAACTAGGCTGCATTCATCCTCGCACATGCAGTAGAAGTTGTGGTTCTTGCACCAAGCTGATGTCAAGTCTCAACGACGACCAGAGGTGGCATCGGGCCGCCTTCCCATCACGGCCCGTTCATAACGCGGTTTTGAGTTTTGAAGCTTGACCAGTTGACTACCCAGTGGTCCCGGACCGTCCTTCATTTTCAACATTGAAAAGATAAATTCCTCTTCTCCGAGACTCGATCGCCTTCAATGCAATCTGATCTCTTTCCATCGATTGAAAACCCACCAACGGATCCAAGAATAGTAGTCACAGCTCCGAACCGTCCACGTTCGCAAGGCGTGCCCTCTCCCTTTCCCTTGCGCACTTTCTCGTCAGGTCTTACCTCGACATGTTTTTGAGTCTTTCAGACCTACCAACGGAGATCCTACTGATCATACTCAACCAACTGCCCACTTCTACTCTTTTCAACGTTGGGGTACTATGCTCTCGTCTCAATTTTCTCGCGATGCCTCTATACCTGGAGCGAATGGGCATTCCTAAACCTTCGGAACTATGTCTCATAAAATCAAGGCACAACAGACATAAAAATCAACTCTCAGGCCTCATCCTGAACTTTGGATTGGCTCACATCGATCGACTCGTGTGCAACGTGGACAATAAACACGACCAAGACTTGTTCGTGGACATACGATATCTGATGCAAGACATTCAGCGAATTCACCAATTCGTCTCACGACTTTCATCCGTCGGGTCCGCATGCATCATATCCCACTATTTGGGTGAGAAGTGGTCTTTGCGATCAGAAGTCGTTCGAGACTTCATTGCGACCTTCCTGGGGCTCCTGGAAACTCTCATACAGAAGTCCTGTAAATCCCTTCAAGTCATCCATTCCCATCCAATTGCCATTGAAACAGGCTATTCGTTCCAGCTTGTAGATGACGCTCCTGTCGTGCGCACTCCGTTTGTAGAGAGCATAAAGCAACACGTCTCAAGCTTGAGACACCGACATCGACTATCCACGGATCGGGTCGAAGATCCAGAACTTCATGGCGACGGGTGGCGCTACAGACAAGCAATCGTTCATGAACCAATTTTCCCGCTATCCAGTGGTAATACCCACCAATCCATATTAACCAACTTCGACATTGCATCAGATTTGCTCCTTCTTCCACCTTTTTCGACCTGGACCTTTTCCACCCTGCGGAATTCACCAATCACCTCTCTTACTCTCTCCTTACCACGCCAAGTAACGAAGGAAGAGTTTCACCATTATATCTTTCCAAAAATCGCCCACGCTGTTCCTAACCTAGAGGAAATCAAACTAGCGTTCTGCAGGGACGAGTTCATGAGGACCGTCGTTGAAAATCTTTCACTACTCCCGACTCTGCGGAAAGTGACATTTGGACTTACAGTCATCGGTCTCCTCCCCGAAATCAACCACGAGCTCAACCACGAGCTCGAGATCACTCTCCCTCACCTCCTTTCCTTTACCGGCTCTCCAGCCCAAGCAGCATATTTCTTTGGTCACAATATTCATTGCCCCAATTTCCGAACCATCAACATCGTCGCTGACGGCTATTTTCTTACAAGACATGAAGAATCCGGTACTTTTGTCGGGAACGACCTGACGAAACTTGCTACCCGGTTGTCCGAAAGGAACATCAGCCCACGCGTTAGCCTCTGTCTCTACAACGATGGCGGGCTGCCCACTCCCAGGACCGAACATACCCTCTCTTCGGACATCCCCGATTGGACGTACGGTTTTGACAGAATCGCCTGTTTAACACTGGAGACGCCACCTTCCTTCCCTTATTGGCAAACGTCATCGATGCAAGCCGCCTATGCTCTCGCGTGGCTGGACATCTTTCGCGGGATTGATAGCTTGACATTTACGATACGCCGACAGACACTCAGCACCACGGCTCAGGCAGAGCAAGAGGCGGAGCTGCGTACAATCATCACCGAAAAGCACCCCAATATCGTCAAATTCAATCTTGCGAATCTGCGGGACGAGACGCATTATCACTGGTCAAACGCACGCGATGATCTGGAGAGAGGTACTCAAGGCATCCCGCTTCTGAGAACTAAGTCGGCAGCCCCATGTGTGTGCTCTGACTTTTGACGTCGCAACCTACAATGAAGGCGTCATGAAATAGAATGTTCCTTTTTTATTTATTTCGATAATTGTGCGAGAAATCATCGTTGAATACAGATGTAGATCTCTTTTCCCGCTGAAAGTTTCCAAGACAATATAGTCATCCTCTCCAGGTTATTCTAGGCCGTCTATAGGTCGTCCTCTTCATTAAGTTTCCAGTAACGGTGATATCGTTGCTTCTCTTTTGATTATACCTGATCCTAAATACCAACGAACCCGTCAATCATAGGAAGGTCTCCTCTCTACCACTGGTTGCTTGGTTGCACTACCTACTTAGCGGTCTTGCAGGCTTGAATACTTATAAAGTAAAAATTTCAAAGGTTCTCGTCCTGCGTAAGTCCTGATCATTGCTCTCTAGGTGCCACCCCAGTTCAATGGGGGCAACAGACTGTTGAATTTTATTCGGCGAAGCAGGCATGAATCCAGAGTTGACAAGGCGATCTTGTTTGGAGTTATTATTAGGCGCTAATGCGGCGCATGGCAGCTTGATGGCAACAGGCTACGCAGGGTCAAGCGGATCAATCTAGAACTAGTGCGTGTGAGTCCTTATTGTACTAGCTAAATATGTGCTCACCTCCGACCTTCTGAAGCCGTAGGTTCCTGAAACATACCACCTATTCCATCTGTTAGTCCAATCATCTGATCGAATTGTCTGCGCGAAAATCGTACTCTCTCAAGACTGTCCTTAAGCAGGCAGTTCCTGACAGCCGAGTAACCACGGCATACCTCGATCCAACGCAATCTCATATTCTGACTCATCATGTAACCAGTAACTGCCTACCAACACTCCTGAGTGAACTTGCACAACCAGTCATCATTTGGCCGTTCTTCCTCAGCAGAAGCGGCGCAGGTCCGAGTCTCCGGTGCTCTTTAGGCCTACCGCGACGACCAAAATGATACGAATTTGGGGGTCGCTTTCCATCGAAAACGACGAAAGTAGCCCCACATCTACCTATCACATTCTTGGTCCGCCAGCCCTGGACCATTCGCAGTCTATCCGTATGCCAACCGCGTTGCCGATTCTCCCGAGAGCTGAAATTGGGTCTATTAATCTATTACGAATTCTCTAGGACGGTACATATACCACTATCTAGCTGACTATGGCGACCTTCTGCCCTACTTTCGTCGTCTCGTGCCACTATCGTTCTCGCCTGCTCACTATCCTCGACGCTCTTTAATCAACAATCGGTCTCTCCTGGTAGAGACGATCTTGACATTCATTCAACAGCATCCTTGGTAGACTTGTAGTTGGGGGAATTCCTGAGACAGAACTTGGACGATGTCATTATCACCATCTATGTTCATAGACCTAGCAAGGTGAGTCCAACCTGATCCCCTTTATCATAAGTCGATATTGAAATGCATCCTACAGGACCCACTTGGCAGTATCATGGTTTAGCACCCTACTTTATATGCTAGAGCTCACGCTCGCCATATACTATTTCCACCGGTTTAAGACGGCACTATCCCTCAAAGTCCTACTTTACTGTGTCCTGCTGGCGGATGCCATCGGACTGTTCGCTTTGTATTCAGCAGCATGGACGGTGAGTCTAAAAAGCATGATTACAACTCTCCCGGTGAATTGACTGCCTGATATCATGCAGCTACTAATACGAAGTGCAACGTCTCCACGTGAGTGAATAGAAATCGGTATAATCGATGACGCTGATGGACCATCAAACTCACAGCATATTCCTCGAGGGAGACGGATTGGACGGTGCCTGTGTCTACTTTTATGCTGGCAGCACTTGCTGTAACCGAAGAATTATTTCTTCTGGATCGGTGTCGACGGTTGTAAGTCAAAATTTCCATCACTGTCAATCTTCTCATGATGCTGAACATTCCGTGAACCATTTCAGAGGTCAGCAGCCAGTCATCACAGTGGTCCTTTTTATCATTGTGGTATTTCATGTAAGTCTGTTCAAGCATTGTTGTAATCTACTCGAACTAGACTAAGAATACCATCCATGCTTCATGAAGGCTGCCCTCAACATGGTCTCCGGCTTCTACTTTCTTGCACACATCAATTTGGACCCAGATTTCCAGAGGTTTGGGAGCGAAGGCGCAGAGTGGGTCTTACTGCCGATTTTCCTGTTCTACACTCACCCAACCTCCACTACTCTCAACCATAGGATAGCTGCTGCTATTGCGTCTACCATCGACATCATCCTCCCACTATCTCTTGTGTGGCAGCTGCACAAGGTGACTCCTATAGAAATATCAAAAAAAAGGTGAGAAATATCCTTCGGCTAGCATCGCGTTACTCGTGCTTATTCTTACATACCATTTCAGATCACCGCGCGCCGTGCTCATCAATTTGATCTCCTCTGGTGGGCTTGGGGGAATTATGAGCCTAATCCTCCTCGTTCTTTTCTTCACGAAAATAGAAGGTACGTCTTGACACTTACTACCTCGAAAAGCGACTGACAAGCATTACTGGTTTTCCTCTAGTTTTCTACGTCCTTGCCAACACCATGGGACGCATATACTCCATCACACTCCTAGTTAACCTCGTCATCAGCAAACGAAGGGCAGCACCTCCCGCTGACAAGGAAAACGCTCAATTCCGTGGTTCTACTATTTCAAATACGGGAATTAGTCTGTCTGCTATGATGGCCTCACTTGATGAGAGTCGTCCGCCAGCTAAAAGGATATCTATGCCTCCTTCATACGCACCATCTATGTATGCACCATCCATTATTAGCAACAGGGAGAAGCAGCTACCTCCAACGCCGCCTCCAGTAGGCACGATGCCATTGCGAAAGGGAGGCGGATGATGAAGTGCGTGCTTCCGCCATAAAGGGTTTGGACATTCGAATACGGACCATAACGCATACATACAGCCTCTCACTCACTTTATCACCACTTATTCATTCTTCAACATTCAGCACTAAGGTTTTTCACCTTTGTAACATATAGAGTACCATATACTACTGTATATATAATTTGCGAAGGAAACACATGCAGTTTTCGGAGGCGATTGAATTATGCATTCGAGTGTCTGGCGGAATCACGAAGTCTTCACGTAGTTGGTTCCCCATCTCGTTCCACAGCCGAAATCTTCGTAACCTTCTTGGTTTTTTCGTAGTTGTCGGCATAGTTAGGCGACTTCGTATACACCTTGCCGGAACCGTCGCCGCGTCCTCGTTGAGGGGACGGTACCATATAGAATCGGGTTGTGTCCGTGACTTGGTCCCTGGTAAGATGATCATTGCGGGGTGCGTTGTTCACTCGAGAAGCTGGCGGTTTCGCGCTCAGAGATTCCCCTAAATCTGGGAGTACGCCGTTCGGGTCGTTCCTACGTCCTTTGTGAAGGATCGTTTGTTCATCTAGAAAGGGGATTAGTAGGTGTGTTCGATGGAAAGCGCAAAGAGAACGAACGGAAAGGGTTCGTGCCAGTTTCCTCCTGTATCCTCTTGTTCCGAAGCAGATACAAGTAAAATCCGCTGAGCCCAGCAGCGACTGCGGTTCCAACCACGAGAAAACCCTGAATGTGCGTGTTAGCTAGTTCAAGTTGAGGCAGAGTACTAATCGAAGGCGTACCCTTGCTGGTGGTCGGATGTTGGTAGGGTTTGACATTGGTAGGTTTAAGTTGTAAAGTTTGAAGGCAAGGTGTTAAGTGAACTTTTTAACTCTTGAGGCGACGACTTATAGAGGAGCTCGACTGAGATGTTCGAAAACATATGACGATCATTGGGGCTCGATCGACACTAGGATATTTCATTCAAGTCTAGCATCCGAGACATGTCGATGTGTAGCCGACAGATGGATACAAACCAATTATTCAAGAGTAAAGAGGGCATAATATTATGCCACCAGATCATGTAGGATCAATGAAGGATGTACGTCTCAGGAGTACTAGGGTCGAAACTGAGTTTCAGGAAGTTTTGTGGACACAGATGCTCGAGCTGTAAAAACGCAGTGAGTGATCATGATATCGGGCAAAGTTCGGGAAAGAAAGAGAAAAAGTAAATATATCAAGCATACGTCGCAGTAACCCCAATATTCTCTCGGAAGTAACGCCAGGCGTTGAAGAGTGGGACAAAGTGCTCACAGGCTTTGTATTCGTCCAATTCTATCTTGCGCCTCTCAGCGATATTCCTTTTTGCAAAGTAGAACGTAACTCCTGCCACGAGGAGCACTGAGGTGAAACCAGTCCCCTACATCCAACGCGCCAAACAACAAGGGTAAATTCAGGTCTACGGATAGATGAAAATGCAGAGAAAAGTCCTTGCCAGCCTTTGGAGTGTTGTCAGTTTGAATTCGGCCATTTCTGGCCACGCGAATGCAGAAAATGCGACCTGAGGAGGTTGAGCTGAAAGACTACCGAGCGAAGGACAGACGCGGACGCCACACTTTGATCGTGGCAATATTTCCGTATTGATTCTGTTTGTACTCAATTGTACATGATTGGCTATCTACGCGCCTTGCAACAGCTGAGGAATGTAGTTTTGAAAACGAACGCTACGGTCAGCTCGCAAGCATGGACACCCCTAAGCGCTCAGGATCTTCGGTAACTAGTTCCATGAAAACCAAATGAATAAAGCTCAATGTTGCTCAGCAGAACCAGGGAGCATCACCAGTCGACCCCGAGACTGCACCAGGAAAACGGAGCGAACTCGACCCTCTCGCATCCGGGGACATTGGAAACCTCCTACCAGCCGAGGGTTCATCGACTGGCCCGGAAACTGGGTCAGGAAAAACACGTGTCCTACGAGAAGACGGAGACGATGAAGAAGGGGGCGCTACTGGGCAAGGAGATGCGGACGTGTCTATGGCGGATGGCGGAGATGAAGACGGGGACTCGGGAGACGACAACGATGAGGAGGACCCTGCTCAGCTCGAGGCGACGCGTCAACGACTGGAGGAACAAGCACGCAAATATCTAGCCGCTCAAACGCACGAGGTTATCATTCCCTCGTATTCTGCTTGGTTTGACATGTCTAAAATACATCCTGTCGAACGAAGAGCACTCCCAGAGTTTTTCAACTCAAGAAACCGGAGTAAAACGCCTGCCATCTACAAAGACTATCGCGACTTCATGATTAACACGTACAGATTGCGCCCTACGGAGTATTTGACGGTCACTGCTTGTCGACGGAACCTTGCTGGCGATGTCTGCGCTATTATGCGCGTCCATGCATTTTTGGAACAATGGGGCTTGGTCAACTATCAGGTATGCTTCTGATCAATCTTTCTCTGAGTTATGAAAGCATTCAACGTCTCGTAGATCGATCCAGAACAACGTCCAGCTGCACTCGCACCTCCATTTACTGGCCACTTCCGCGTCATCCTCGACACACCTCGAGGTCTCCAATCAGTGCACCCTGGAACGCGTCCAAATCCTGCCACAGGTGCTGGCATGAATGGATCCAAAATTCCAACCTCTTCTGGTGCACCAGCCTCTCTCGAACTTCGCAACTCAATCTACCAAACCAGCGCCAAGTCATCACGCCCCATCGACGCCGCTGAAGCTAGCAAGCTTTCTAATGGTGCTTCAGCGCCCGTTAAAGCAAACGGCACCGGTATTGCGTCGTCGAGCGTCGCGCATACATGCGATACTTGTGGTGCTGACTGCACCTTGGTGCGATACCACTCACTCAAAGACAAGAAGCTAGAAATCTGTGCTCCTTGCTACCTCGATGGCCGCTTCCCTTCGAATATGTACAGTGGTGACTTTGTGAAGCTGACAGCAGCTGCAAGCGCCGTCTCACAGGGTGGTGGAGCAAACGATGACTGGTCAGATCAGGAAATCCTGCTCCTCCTGGAGGGTGTCGAGATGTACGATGATGACTGGTCGAAGGTTGAAGAACACGTACAGACCCGGTCGGCTCAACAATGCATCCGGAAATTCCTCGAACTCCCAATCGAGGACCCTTATCTCAACACAGAGGGATCGATGGGCCCACTACGGTATGGCAGAATACCCTTCGAGCAGGCGGACAATCCAGTCATGAGCGTTGTTGCGTTCCTTGCTGGTGTCGTCGGACCGGGTGTTGCTGCTGAGGCTGCGAAAACGGCTCTTCATGAGCTGACAGATGGGACTGCGGCGTCCACAGAGGAAGAGAAAGCGGCTGAATCGAAGAAAGCGGCTGAGGAGGACGACAGGATGGACGAAGATGCTCACGACGATTCGGCAGTACCTGCCACCAATGGTAGCAAGCAGGGCACCCCTGCTGTGGACGCCGACGGCTCGACGACATCTCAAAAGCCCAAACACACCCTACCACACTCGAAAGTCGTCCGAGCTGCCGATTTGGCCCTCAAATCATCCGCCAAAGCTGCCCAGGCCCTTGCAGACGCCGAAGACACCCAGATCCGAAGTACACTGGCTCAACTCATCAAACACACTCTTACCAAGCTCGAGTTGAAGATGACGCAGTTCGAGGAGCTAGAAGATATCCTCGAGGAGGAGCGTAAGGCTCTTGAGAGCGCTAGAATGGGCTTGGTGAATGAGCGCGTTGGATTGAAGAAAATGCTGGATGCTGTCCGAACGGAGATCGCGAAGAATGGCGTTGGACCTGGTGTCGTTGGCGTCGTGCAGCAGGCTGGACCATCGGTGATGGGTATCACCGGTCAAGGTACGCAGATGAGCGAAGTAACGGGCATCTTACAAGGCGATGGAGGTCCAGTACCAGATGGCGCGATGTTACAGCTCGGTTAGAGGGGAAAGGTGGTGGTTTACGGACATCGTGTGCCTTATGTCGCCCTCTGTGCTTTGGATAACCTTTTTATATCTTTTTCTCTGTTTTGAAAGTTGTTTGTAGAAAAACTTCCCTACTTATTCGTCGCCTTTTCCTCAACTGCCTGCCTTGCGACGCGTAAAGCAACTCTGTCTGTATTATCT
>Ga0247741_1002581_pt1 | contig 10033 bp, 7 predicted proteins | sample UWRJL213509R2_FD_180945 | JGI IMG/M metagenome (GOLD analysis project Ga0247741, IMG submission 180945) | Plant litter microbial communities from Arlington Agricultural Research Station in Wisconsin, United States - UWRJ-L213-509R-2 | ecosystem: Environmental > Terrestrial > Plant litter >...
CTATACTCGGCGCCGTCTCTTGAATATTTCACTCTCCATCTCATCTCGCACGTCTCGAGCTCCATCTGATGCCGTGTTCATCATACCTTAGAGAGGCTGTACCGTGCCTGTGGGTAACCTCCGATGACATTCGGGGTTCGATTAGCTTCAGTTGTTGAAGTATTTCATTTCTGTGCTACTGCCAACTCAACTCAAAGTTAACGCAAATGGCGCACTGGATATTGTTCAAGTCTTCAGAATTGAATACGAAGATAACCCAGTGACTATCTACTCTCACTAGATTCCACTCGTCGGTGGTCCAATAAATTGCCCACTCGAAGGAGAGACCGTCAAGTGGCACACCTTAGTATTTCGCCCTAAGAGCAATCGATGATCATGCGCCTTTCACGGCCGTGCTGGCGCGCCATCAGCACCCTCAAAATTGCGAATGACTCCAGACAAGAAATCCATGTCCGTATCCGAAATGCCATCCTCACGGAGCGTTTGGGCTACACTGCTCTGTGGCGCATTTCTTCGTTTTTTGGATCCGGACGACATGCTGAGAAAGCATCGGCGAAACAATAATTCGCATCCACCTCTCAGCGTTGCTCCGTCCCGCTCAGTAGCTTGGTCCGATAGACCGACAGTGTACAGATTTTACTGCTTTGACACTCTCTTGAACGGCGCTGCTCTGAACGGAATCTCGCGTTTACGACAGCTTTCCACATAATTTTCCGCCCGTTTCTTGTATTTCTGTCAGTGACAGCCATTGACAATCAAGGTATTTTTCCTACAGTAAATAATTGGTTATAACATGGAACTAGCAGTCTAGGCTCGCAGGTTTCGACATCCTCTTGATCTTGATGACACCCACCAAAGGTGTATCAGGTAAGGCTAGCTCTTTTTCGTCATTGGATGGGTCGAGACTCCCAAGACTGTCCATGTGCATCGCTTTCTACATTCTCCAATTCAATAGGATCTGTGTCATGTGGTTGAACTACAAAGCACTTCGTCAAAGGTTCCCAGTTTAGGATCGGACCTTGGATCATGATGGCCTCAATATGCGAACAAGTCAATTGAGCAACGTATAGAATCGAGATCAATCACGGACGAGTCTGCAAAAGAGATAAATATCATCAAGGCATGACAGAAGAAATAATACGTTATACGTGCGACAAGAGCGAACATACATGGCATGAAAGAGGAAGGGTTATGGGTGACCAGAGCCAAAAGATATGCGAAGTGATTTAATGTTACTCGTATACGTGATGCATGGTTGTAAAATATACTGATACGGTACGTCAGTCAACGAACGAGTGGTAATTGTTTTGTCGCAAGTGAGGTAGAGAAGAGGGTCGCGTAGGCCAGGAAAGAAGTTGCTAGAATATATTATTGAGTGGTTGCATTTTCTTCGAGGAGGTGCAGGTAACAGAGCCAATAAAAAGAGAAACCGAAACACAGAAGAGAACGACCTCTACTCGGGTTTTACCTTCCAGAATACCGCTGCTGCCGCGACACTGAGTATCAAAACACCAACCGCTGTCTGCATGTTGATGTTCGGAGGTGGCACTGAATACGAATCAGCGTCATTGGCAGACGTTGTCGAGTCCGCCAGAGGTGATGATGATAGCGAGCCAATCGATGCATGCTGAATGGCAGCAAAGCATATCAGCAAAAGTCTTCTGATAAACGCGAATAACTTGGAACTTGCCGTGTCTTCCGAGTTTGATCGCACCTTCGAGTTCGGGTCCGCATAGAGGGAGCCCAGCGACGACGAGAGCTTGTACACAGAAGGCTCGGGTGTAGCGAGAGACCTCTCTGCCGCATGGCCACTTCCCAGAATCTTGCCATTAGCAAGGCGAAGCTTGGCCTCAATCTCGTCTTCGACAGAGGACGCGAGTGTCGCATCGGTATCGGGATCATCATCGCCCTCGACACTCCCCGTAGCAGCCCTCTCGCCGGACGACGATCTTCCCCTTGACCCAGAAGAACGACGTCTCCTCCGTCGATACCTTCCGGAATCCGAGCTCTGAGACCTTGGCGATGGCGGGGTGACCAACCCGCCATTGTGCTTCAGAATATCACCATTGCCAATATGATGAAATGAGTGCATCGAGGATTGCTGCAACTGCTGGTGGTGCTGAAGTTGCACCTGAATCTGTTGCTGCTGGGTGGTGAGCGTCGATTGGAGGGATGCCATCTTCTCCAGTCCTGAGTCGACTTGACGGAGCTTTGACTCCCATTCCTCTCGGGCTTTGCTGAGTCGTTCGCGTTCGTGTGTCCATTCCTCCTGAACAGTCCCCCATTGGCCTTCAACAGCCTTCTTCCACTCAGCCATCTTATCAACTAGCGATAGTCCCTCCACCTCAACCACCTCCTTTGGCGCTGGTGGAGGAGCCTGAGGTTGCTGAGCTTTAGCGAGCGCTTCCTCCGCGGCCCGCAACATCGTCTCCAACGATTCCACCTTCGTCTCCAGGGCCTGGATGGTACCCTGTGCTGCCGAATGTTGGGCCTCGAGCGACGAAGTAAGAGCCATGACAGCTCCCACTTGCTTTGAGAGTTTGACGACTTGCTCGTAGACGTCGTCGGGGGTGGTGCCGTTCCTCAGTTCAGATGAGGAAACCTGCGAGAGCGGCGACGACAACGAGGCCCGTCGAGGGACTGAAGCTCCCAAAAGTCCTAGTCGTGTCGGTTCTGGAGTACGTGGCCTGCCGACACCAAGGTCCTCTCTTCTCCTTTCCTCCTCCTCAGCTTGAGCTTCAGCCTCGAATTGGGCTTCACCCTCCTTCGCCTTCTCCCTTCGCCCCGACTCGACATCTTGACGCTCTTGTTGCCTCTCATCCTCCGCTAGCTGTTCCTCATCTTCTTCCTCGACACGCTCGAGCTCATGGGCCATAATGGTCGATACACTTCTCGTATCGTCGTCTTCATCGTCTTCCCTCTCATCTTCCTCGTCTTCGAGATCAAAGCCACCCCGCGGCTCTTGTTCCTGCTCTGCGCGATGCAGATCGGGTGGTCGTCGCGCCTCCTCAATCTCACGACGAATTCGTTCCTCCTGCTGTGCTCGTTCGAGATCCATTTCTCTCCTCCGCTCCTCCATGACCTCGCGGAGAGTGCGGACCTCGCGTTTCATCGCCTCTTGCTCGGCGATAACTCCTTCCAGTGCGCGCACCTTGTCAAGATGCGATGCGAGCGACGACTGGGTATCGCGAAGTTGAGATTGGAGATCAAGTACTGCCGATGCTGACACTGCCGATGATGATTGGGATGGTGGTTGTTCGGGCGAGGCATGCGACGAGCCAGCTACTGGAGGAGGGGGCGCTTCTTGAGGAGGCCGTACAGGCGGTAGCGTACTTGGGAACATGGGGAGGGAAGTAGGCTGTGTATGTCGCTGTCGATTAGACGTGATATAGGAAAAGAGCTGTTGAAGACATACCAGAGTGCCACCTAGGGTGTCGTGGATCTCGTTCATAGCGCCGTTCAGTGAGTTAAGCTCCGCGCCTGTTTCGCGGCTTTTCTGCAACTCTCCTTGGAGGCGGCTCAGAATGACATCGAAGCTGAGGCCAGACTTTCCTGGCGGACGCATGCCGCCCATTCCACCCAAGCCCTGCTGAGCAAGCTGCGCTCGCCTTTGCGCGGCAAAAGGGAAATTCTGAGGGCCGCCAGCCACACCACCAACACCAATAGTCCCTCCAACGATTCCTCCATTCACAACACCACCAGGGGGTCCGCCGGGTCCGCCCAGGGATGAGCCGGACGCTGAAGCAGCTTGCTGAAGATATTGCTGTTGCTGAAGCTGATGTTGTTGCTGATGTTGCTCCGCTCGAGCAGCGACCTGAGCGTCCTGTTCTGAAAAGACACAGACGACTCGGGCGGCAACTTTGTGATGGATGATGGTCTTATTATCTTCCCCGACGATGTCGATGCCGAATTCCTGAGGAAATATAGGCGTTACAGCGAGACTGGTAGAAGAGAGGATTAACAAACGTACGACTATATCGTCACTCTTCAGCTCGAAGGGTTCGGATTCATGGCCTTCGCTGCTTAACCGCTCGCCGTTGATAAATGTCCCGTTGGAGCTCTTGACGTCTTTGATGAAAATCTAGTGGTTCAGGGCGTCGCGCTGAGTTTCATAGCGGAGGCATTCGTGACAAATGCTACGCACCTTGCCACCTTCCTCCCAGACCTCTGCATGCTGCCTACTGAGGACTTTCGAGTCAAAGAATCCGTTCCTCTCGCCTGGCGCCGTTTTAGAGCTAGTCTGTCTGCCGATCTTCGTGTGCTGGTTGGTGAGTGCGATGTGTTTGGGTGCCCAAGTGTCGTTCAAGGGATAAAGATAGAGGGCGGGGAAGAGAGCATTATGAGCTGAGCCTGATGTAGGCGACGGAAATGGGGCGGCAGTGGGCATGATGAGGTCGTTAGTGGCGGGAACGACGGGGAGGTGAGCGGGGAGGGAGGAAGTCGAGGTGGCAATGGGGAGTCACGATGAGCGGAGCACGAACCACCTAACCCTAACCTTACGGATTTTCACACGTGGATCGTCAGTCAACAAACAAACCCACACGGACGCCCGTCCCTTCATTTTCTTCGCTCACAGTGCCACTTTCTGTCAACAATACCCATCTTCACTGAGTGTATGATCAATATCTAGCTGTCTGCAAATGCTTCATTCCCGTCTCATTTCACGCCGAAGAGACAGGCTTGCTTCATTTCGGAGACTCACGTGGCCGCTGGCTCCCTGGCAGGCAAGCGCATATTAGCGCAGTTTGTGAAATTTGGTACACAAACAAACCTTTGACCAATGCCACCCGAAAAATATTACTCTGCACACCTTTAGCGTCCTGAAAACTCCTACTCCTTCTGAGGACCCTCTTTTGACGTTACACTAGGAAGCACCATAACAGCCACGTGGTTATATCGCCGACATTTGCCTTTTGGGACTACCAGAAGACGACAGGTTTCAGCGCTGCTAGCTCGCTGATAGAGACCAATCCGCCAGACTCCCTACTGAGACAAGCATGCATGGCAACCGTGCGGACTCACCCACTTGACCTCTACCAATGTTGTTATATGTCTATCTTCTCATCGACATCCCCCGTAATTCGTTGAGCTTATTAATGTCATTTCAGACACCATAACGGCGACCGCACCTTTCTTCATTTCTCGGGCAGCTCGCATGAGACTGGTTGCATTAACCGCTTACCCTCCTCCGCGTGTCGGTGGTCCTTCCATGCCGTGTGTGCTTCATTCCCCCGCATGCTTCCCGCTAGCTCACAACCACAAAGAGGAGTATAGCGCGAGATTACTCTCTCCTTACTCCAGTACAGCTCAAAAATGCAACGCAATTCACTGTGTATTCCTCCCCAATATGCAGATAAACATTTGTAGACTCTGCCACTTCGGAGAGCTGATTCCACCATTGGAGGTCATTGCGACAGAAATAGACTCATTTTTCCCTCAAATAATAGTCGCAGCGTTAGCGATTATTTCCATTCAAGAAGTCCATTTCCTCCACGACGGCCATTACAACAACTTCCATGACACAGATGAAAAAATTCTAAACACCCTTCGGACTTCTCGAATGTGCGTAGACTGTGTCCGCATCCATCATCCATCGGTCATCCATAATCGGAATATAAACATCGATTTTCTTATTCTTTATACATTCGAGGCCTCCGTGAACCCCCGTTGAGAAACAGTAAAGTTCCAAGTGTTGATGTTAGACATATTCCGCCATTGCATCGGCACTGACGCTGTCAAGATATAGACTGAGATATATGCGTCCTTTTTTTAGTCTCCCTCCCGATAACCCTTAAACAGACTTGAAATTTTAGGCGCTTGCAGATGAAGGAGAATCCGTTGAGATACTGGTGTGTTTAAAACTTTCAACTCGTTGTAAAGTAGCCGACTGGTTGCTGCCATACTTATCCCAACAATTACGGTGGTCAACCCTCCTTGCCTTTGTCGTCCTCCCGGTCTCTCGAATAATCCGAGTTCAGGGCTATGTCGCCATTGAACAGAACGACGGATTTGGCAGAAACCCTTGATAAGTCCTGAGCAAGTCCTGAGCACAATTTTGTCTCCGAATAAACCCTATTAACACTGCAGGGAGCTACGACAAGTCCTAGTACTGCAGTAGCTTTAGCTAGAGAGTGACCCTGTTGATGTTGAATTTGGTCAAACGCATCCGTGTTCAACCTCCTCCAACTCGGTTCTTATGTGGATGTGGTCATAGTATACTTACTCTATTATACAGAAAAACTGCATGAAGGTTCTCGTGCGGTCATCCTTCTTTCTTTCAATCAGATCTTAACTGGCTAATCCCAGTGGGACGCCATCAAAGGAATGTCTAACCGGGTTCCTGCAGACTGCCGTACTTGCGGCATTGCAACTTCAAGGATGTTTTTCTCAAGTAATGGAGATGAAAACTGGTTTGAGGTGACATCCACAATCTCCTCGTTTTTTTGGGTTAACCTTCCGATCATTTAATCTTGAGAGAAACCGATTGACTTCGTCCGCAGTGGCAAATCTCAGGTCTCTCAGCAATATTTCTACTACAAATCATCTGATGCTCTCGCCATATGAGTTACAATCAAAATTCGGGACGTGAGACACATTCCCCGACGATTACACTATCATCAAAAACCAAACGCGTGCCTCAACAGCCTATGTGCCAAACTATCTCCGGCTACTTCCTCGAGTCAGCTTTGATAACCTGATAGCCTTCACATATTGCCATTAGCTACTGATTGACCCTATTTCTTTTCCAACGAATCATGTTACTTACCTTGGAGAAGCAGGTGGTTCGATCTATTGCGCTGACCGGACCCGATGCTCATCACAGTTCCCCAACGGGTTAACCTGATACTTCTCAAATTCCGAGAATTCGGTTAAATTTCTTCCATTAGGTCACAAATGATCTCTACGCATGTCCATGCGGCAGTGACTGACGTAGAATATCAGATCAATCGCTAGGAGTGTATTTGAGACATTCCTTTTTATTCTCGAGGCTTGGAAGTGAAGATTCATTTCTTATTTTCATAGAGCTCAGGACTTCAAGCTTCAAGGACTACATAGTATGAATAAAACGCCTAACGTTCAAGTTACGGGTCTACGACGATGCCACCGGCTGCACGTGCACCAAAAGAACCGGCGCTTCCTTGGATGATCGTAGATACCATATCTGTTCATTTCCCCATTGCGCATCTAATTTATTTTTAGGACCTCGAGGTACCAGCTCCGCCAAGCATGTTCTCGTCCACCTTATTGGCTACATATCCCCTCGAGTGCCTTACAATGCGGAGATTTCTAGGAGAGACGAGCGACTTCAACTACCGACCTACGAATCCTCGGTGTATCGTGATGGGGTCGGGATATTCAATCCATCAATCACCACCTCTTATCCGCAAGTTTGGACTAACAAGCAACGAACGATATTAACCAGAGTGTGAAGAGCAGCAATTTACTTCAATACTCATGATAGTAGCGCGCATCACAAGCTCATCTGATTACGCCACCAATCCCGCGAAGTCGAACCATCTATTCATTCGATTGCCGAGACGGAGTAATACTTTGCGTGGGGCGCTTTCTGGCCGCACGAGTTCTATGATCTTCTATGTACGGCCCATCTTCTTTCAGGCATCTCATCAAGAAGCTTCATACTGTTTCAGGCGCCTAATCGACATTATACGAGAACATGGGAACAAATTGAGATATAGCGGAGTATAGCGACATTTAAAATCCTTACCAACATGTGGTCATTCGACCTGGTTTATTGTGGAACTCATTGCACCACGTTTGATGATTTCTTTTATCCAGTTAAAGTTGCAGGAACCACTGCAGAAGCTGATGTTTCAAACCGTCAATTTATTGCGCTTCCTAACGCCTCACTACTATTTAGAGTACATATGAAATAAGGCCCGATGATCAGACACATTCACTCGAGCATCTGCGACTGAACTGAGCATATTTGACATACCTCAGACATCCTTGGCAGGATCAGTCACCCGAGAGGCTAGAGCCCTGGCTTGACAAGATAGTATCTTCCGACATATCTACTCGCTACTTATCCCCTTTACTTCGTGAGAAATTGACCCATAATGGAAGGAGAGACTACACATGTCGTCAGGCGATCCTTGTGTGGCCCAGACAATCGGGTAAATTATTCGCACTGCTAGACTCAACGTCTGTGCCTGGGTCTCGCAAAAAGTATATATACCTCACTTCAATCGACACATTCTCTCATAACAGGAAGTCATCTTGTGTTCTTCGACTTGCAACCATGTTCAAATTCTTTAAGTCAACTGCTGCTCTTCTAGCGACCACTCTCTTGGCGCCTCTGGTCGCATCCCAGGGAGTCGCTGCTCCTCCAGGCTTTAACATGTAGGTGTTAATGGACGGCTTACTGAAAATTTGATCCTGACGAACCCATTTTTTCCAGTACGAGTCTTGGGCTAAATGGATCAGGATGCCCACCAGGATCTACTTACTACCTCCTCAGTGGTATGTCTCCTCGATGTTTCCGCATACACTCATAACCCACGGTGTTGTAGCGGACAGAACTGCCGTCACCGTCACGTTTAGCCAATACTGGGCCGAAGCCGGTCCCGGGATTGCCATCAGCTCCAATCGCAAGAACTGCCAGTTGACATTCGGTGTCAAGTACGTGACCCCACTCCTATATTTACTGACAATGCTCATTTTTTCGCTCCCGCAGAGTCCCTCAAGGTTTCTCATTCGGCATTGCTACTGTCGATTATGTGAGTTCTTATTTGGTTGCTGATTAACCGGACACTTAGCCTCTAATTCTCGCAGCGGGGTTACTATCAGCTAGATGCTAAAGTCACGGCTGCTCAGCAGTCAATCTACTACTGTATGAAAAATTCCATTACTATCTTATGATGCTTATTACTCCAATCTTTAGTCCAAGGACAGCTCCAGCAAGCCACCGCTCGCTCTAACCTCGTCGGTCCCGTCAATGGTGAACTTATTTAGGCGATTTCCAAGGTTCTTCACACTCATTCACCTGGTTGTTATAGGAAAGGATTATACGTACCGCGATTCCTTTGACCTCGTCGCGACTGTTACTGCACCTTGCGGTGCGACGACTGTCTTAAACGTCCAGAGCGACCTCCGAGTTAGCAACTCCGCCAACACCAAAGGCAGTGGATATATTGCCACTGACTCTGTACGTTAGATTTATTTCTATCTGGATCTTTGCTCAACTTCTCATTTGCTCGTAGATCGATACCTCGCTTAAGCAGGTTTGTCATTTGACGTTTCCTAAAATGCGAAATTACTAACTCCTCATAGACATTTAACTTCCAATGGCTCAAATGCTGAGCTTAAATGTACCCGTTGGAACCTAGGCCCTGTGACCGCCCAACACTTATTTTTCCATCTCTTTACTACAACTTCTTATCCTCACCGGTGTTCTATTTTGTTGCCTGAGAACGTAAAGTCTAAATGGATCTAGTGCTGTTTCTAACAAGGCCTGTTTTGTAAGGCAAATTGAATCTTTCTAGACTCCAGTCTTTCGGCGCAGTAGAAATTCTATCCAGTAAAACCGACAGAAAGATTCGCTGCATCACCTGTCCTACGTAAATTTAAAACGGCCGATGAAAACGTTTGGTATACTCAGCGAAACGCCTTATGTACTGCATAAGTGTGGCTGACGGATTTCTTGAGTATTTTGGCTCACGCAGTACAGTACTAATATCCCGTCAGGTGGCTGAGCTCATTGTCTGAGAAACGTCAATAACTTGCGTATGTTTTATGTGGTGAGAATTTGACTCACAGGATCGGACTTCCTACGTGGTTGTGTGACAACACAATGCCTTTCGGGCTCTCGAATTATCTTTAGTGCTAGCGGCCTCAGCTGTCCGACCCCTTCGCTTCCGTGGAATCTGCGATGTTCTTGGTGGAACTGAATAGACGGGCGCTTGTGCGACGCATTATGTACCTGCTGCGTTGTATTAATGTCACTGCGGGAATGGCGCTGAGTTCAAACTTATCGATCATTTAATTATATCTTTTCCTTCACTCTGTATTATTG
>Ga0247741_1002584_pt1 | contig 10022 bp, 13 predicted proteins | sample UWRJL213509R2_FD_180945 | JGI IMG/M metagenome (GOLD analysis project Ga0247741, IMG submission 180945) | Plant litter microbial communities from Arlington Agricultural Research Station in Wisconsin, United States - UWRJ-L213-509R-2 | ecosystem: Environmental > Terrestrial > Plant litter >...
ATGTATCATTCGTCAATATGATGGCTCCAGGATAAAAGGAAACAAAGGGATAAGTACCCAACAGGTGGTGGCTAAACGTCGTCAACATCAAGCGTTCACTCCTTATGCCCCCATGTCACGGGCAACGACTGTGAACCCGACCCAATCCCATGCTTTGGTTCCTAACCCTGGGCGAATGGACAACCCCAGTAGAGCGAAAATGATATCCTGGGTATATGTCGTGGATGGCGCTGGTGAAGCTCGTGAGTTCAATTTGAACGCGCTATAAAGCCATCTTACTTCAGATCCTGCGAGGTATTGCCAGCAGTTCTAGTTGGGAGTGTCGCCTCTTCAGGTTGGCTCCACCGTGTGCTGTGTATCTCTTGACCTTCGACGCAGGTTACATATCGCCGTCGTCCGTCAAGACAACTTGGGGGTAATTAAACGTGGGGGGGTAAATCCGAAGGCTGCACGGGGAGAGTGTTCGCCTTTCCGAGCTCCATCTTTATCGTGATCCATCCGTCAGTACAGTGTCCCATACCAGACCACAACGAAACTAAGCTCAACATACCCTTTACTTTGGATGATCGGTTCGCATACGGGTCGTTTTGCAGTTCTTCTCTATAGTAGGTAGGAACATACGCTATGGCCATGCTTTTAATATGTGTTTGGGGTGACAATCGGCACTGCCAATCTCGAACTCCCCACAACCAAAAAATGGGCCAGCTATTCGCCTATGGAGTGGAGAAGGGTAGGTGATCCTGGAGGGTCTGCCAGTTCGTTGACCGGTGGTTGGGTAAGCATGGTAGAGGCTTAAGAGCTGAGGGGTATGAGAGGCAATGGGATTATGCAAATTTCTCAAGCAGGATACTGTTAGTCTACTTTCTGACGCGAGGCCTTAACGATAGCCCGTATTTAAGCTCCGCTTGAAAGGGCCTAGAGCCATTAGATTCGATTTGTAGAGACGGAGTTATTTCAATACATCTGCGATCAAGTCAATCAACTGTTAATCTCAGGCTGTCAGCGTCGCGGGCGAACCTCCCAACCCTCTTCTACGAGCGCTTAAGTACAGATATGCCCGAAGCTGAGAACTATGCATGCTCCGAGGCCTCTCATGTTAATCAAGGCGTTTAAGTAGGCGAGGTCTGGACTAAAGAATGTATGAAGGAGACATTTGTTGCTGCCGAATCTCTGACTGAAAAGCAAAGAGTTGATCGGATTTTCAACACAATTCGGAAGAGGAATGGGTGGAAATTGGGGGATTTGATTCTTTACCTCTTCTCTGAGGGAAACGAGGTCAAAATTTCATTATCAGCCTCAGCATCGATCGACAGTTACCTCAAAGGCCACAGTCGAACAACCGCAAAAGACATTATCGACCTTATGTTCAACAACTCTGCATCAGCCAAAAGAAGTCCGCAATAAGAACACTCCAGCAGGAAAGGAGCGCCTCAAAAATTATCAGGAATCTGGGCAGCACATGGCACGACATTACGAGTCCCTCTATAGGGACTCGTACTTATATCCCGCACTGCCTGCGAAATCGACTGTGTAACGCTTCAGTAGCCGGCAACGGCCGTGATGGTAAGTCACGTGGTAATTGACGCCACTATTGTTCGCAAGAGAGGTGCAAGAAAAAGTTTCGAGACATTGGGCTCGAAAGTTTCGAGGCCCCCGAGGACCGGGTACCCACTCACCCACCCCCCCAAGTATGGTCTAGCGTTTACTAGCCGACGTCAGATTTGAAGGTCGTGGGTTTAACCACAACGCGTCTCATAAATTATTCGCGCTGTTGCCAATACGAAGCTTTGAAGTTCAATGTAAGAGAAACTACACATAATTATAATTGGATACAGCGACTCGGAGACCAATAAGTAAAGTGAAGTGGGTCAGGCGAATGCTCAAATTTTTGAACTAAAGTCGGTTGTCGACGTTTTTGGTGGGGCGCGCTTGCGAAGTATGTTTTGAGGGTACCTGAGCCTCAAAATTGTTTTTGTAAGTAGCATCCTACTACATGCGTTATTTCTCGGAGGGTCCCTCTGCGACTTGCGGAAAATTACTCTGCTCGTGAAACCTCAGAATTCAAGGGCGCGCCGACTCGGACACTGAAAGTCGCGCGACATGTACAACTTACAGGCTCGGAGAGTCTCCAGTCACCTCAGATGGTAAAAGTATACTCGAGTATTCAATCGCTATCATCTATACCAAGTCATCTATTTCGAAGCGAGAGATACTTAATACATCGAATTGCGCCCGTAGCTCTTGCACCTCTGAGCTACGTAGTACCAGACTCGGATGACACCAATACTTTCAATGCAAGGACGCAATTTCTAGACGGATCAGTTACCGGTCTACCTGGATTCTCGGTAGACAGGCTCTGCCAGACTGTCAACCTTATTCAAGCTTCTAGCCTCAAGAACTGTGGGCAGACTGTGTACCCCTATTGTTCTGAATTCACTGTCATCGTCAATCCTTCGCCTGAATTCGCCTGGTACTCAATTAAGTTGGCCATTTTCTGGGACTCGTTCCTGCCTCGCGGCAACGTGATGGCCCATCCAACAAGTGAGCTTCAGCAATGGGCAGTCAGCCAACTGGAGGAAATGATTAGCGCAGAGGCAGAGCGATTGTCCAGTAAATGATGCCAGTGAGGTCTACATTCCGACGCTCACAATCGCGCTTCTTGAGATGGAAATTCTTGAATTTGAGCCTCAAAGCGTGGATGCATGCCTCGTATTGACGTCCTGGCTCGAATGTGGCAGAGAGAGCAACAATTGCTGCGTGGTCTGGGATTCGTGCACAGGGGGTCGAGATTTCCTGGCATGCAACGCGAAATTCTGCGCCCCATTCATCGAGAAGATGCACCTCGTCAACCGTGAGCTCATCAAAACGACATGTGACTGCCTTGTCCAAGAAGAATTCCTAGAACTCGGAGCTTCGGAACATTTCCCGTCCCATGAACAAAATCTCGTGTACTCCAGATCGTACCTCCTTCCATAGATTGAGAGGGGGCGAATGGCGTGTAGATGAAGCAATTGTCTCACTATCTATAACAACCGCCGAAACTTTTTTTTCTCATTCCATCGGCCTAAATTGAATAGCAACGTCGGAAATGAGTATATCTACGGATGCACTTAGAACCTACTATGTTACTTTCAAGGAAGTTTGTGGGGCACATCACCAAGCTTATTGTACCCTTGCGTACGAGAGCTGGTATGTAAATCAATACAGACTTTCCGTCACTCGTGGCCATTATGTAAATGACATCTGTTCCAGAAAGAATCCTCGCCGCACACCGAAGTTGGAAATCATGCGCCTTGAAGTTCCCGAGAGCCGATGCGACAAAGACCCATATTTTGGATAAACCCTCCAGCGATGTCCAGTAATCTCCCCTATTTTCCAGTTCAATGGAGGCGCAGTATTCTGCATCGTTCACCAGGACATTCGGTTGCGGGGTCGGGACACGGTCAAAAACCTCTCAGATGCCCTTAAGTACGCCACCGCCAAGTGAACAGGCACAGAAATATGATATTCAGGAGACAGAAATCTTTCTTAATTATGAGACAGCTTAAACTGCAGATGGAAATTGCTTTTGCGCGTCGAAAACGCGTATGAGGAGAACGTCGGGTACTCCTTAATTGGCGCGTTTGACAGAAGACGTGACTTGCCGCCATGCCGGCGGCGTTTGAAATCGGGTTATCGCTAAGGGACCGCCATCAGAAAGCAGACGCCAGACAGGAAATATCCACTGTCACGAAGTGCAGAGGTTCGAAATCCCGTTCTGGCGTCTGCCTTGGGGAGACAAGCTGTACCGTGCATCCATCCTCGACAAAGTTTCATCTGTACAAGGTTATGCTACCGCCCATGAATGACCGTCATGAAACTCACAACCAATAATTGACCCTTGATATTGGGCTCTAACAAGGCCTTGACAAAGACCTTACATACGTCGGAAACTTGAAGAGGAAATGATATGCAAAAAAGGTTGCCGACGGGGACTTGGTATATATTGCAGTTTTAGATATTTAATTGGTGCACCTTTGCCACAGCGCACCCTCAAACCCACACCTAAATGACAACCGCCATGTCGAACTTCAGCCTTGAATTCGAGGGTTGTCTGCCTGACAAAAACCTCTCTGTGCTGGCTTTTCTTGCTTTCTTGCTTCCAGCTGCAGCCTCTATAAACCGTCTCACAAGACCCGAAAAATTCATCTCTGACACTCCCCCCAATGTTGGGACATTACAAGATATGGTCGACTTATCCACACCACCAAAACATATTGTTGCCGCGCTCCAGAAACTCACGAGAGTACCTACCGTCAAGTCCATTCTCTGCCCACATGAGCCTGGCACCAGAGGACGGCGCTACCACCCAAAGCTTGCTGCCTACTGGGCGCTGGATGCTTCTGGCGACACAATGATGATTCTGACGAAGAATAAGCTTTCAAATATGTAATATGGTTCAGGCGATGTGCTCTGGCAGCGATTTTTGATAAATTGAGCACCTTTTTGACCCAATTTGTAAACCACATTTCGACACCGGCCAAAATGGACTGTGACCTGTGACCTGAGACCAATTTCGTCCAAACCACCCCAATGCGCGGCACGTGACGGCCGAATTGATCAAAATGGTACAGTACACGGCCAGCTGGTCAATTGCAACGCACTTGAACTAGGATATTAGGCGCATATTTCAAACACCGCAGAGGAGCTGAGTTTATCTGCCACTTAAGACAAATTCAAAGGATCGATCGATGAGTGAGACTTGACCCGCCTGATGAGCTCCTCTCAAGCCCCCTAAATTATAAGTGAATATAAACCGAATTTTGAGCCCAGCATATCGAGAATTTGAGCTGAGGTTTTTTTTTCGACACCGGACTTTTCGAAGCACCAATGGCACCGAACCCACAGTGTGAGTGCATGTGACAGTGACGATAATTATGATACGGTGTTTTTGGTGGCTGGGCACCTAACACTTCTCTTTCCCTCACTCACAGTATGGCTCAAGCAGTCGAAGAATGGGAAGAGCGTCTATATCTGCAAGATCTGCCCTGGAGGACGGGAACGCAAACCTCGAAACTGTATGACTCATGAGGCATTGCAAGAGCACCAAGGAGCCCTCGCACACTCGCGCAACACCCCTGACGCGACGTCCAGCACTCACCCTCAAGCTGGATCTTCCTATCCGCAGAACTCGCGTGAGCTTGTCCTCGAGGATGCTTTACGCAGCTTGTTGCGCTCGGCAACTGCTCAACCAACGCAGCCTCTGTATCCGCCTAGCCACCCTTCTGTTGTACACAGTGCCGACCTGCCAGCTGCAATTGGGACGTCACAAGCAACAGGAATCGATTGGGGTGTTAGCCACATGCTTGAGGACCATGTTCTTGAGGCATCCCCTCTTGAACAAGCTGCTGCCGAAATCTCCCAGGCGACCTTCAATTTCTTGAATGGCGACATCAGCGAAGACGAAGACGATGAGATTGAAGTGCCTGACTCTGGAGACGACTCTGAAGAGGATGATGGTAAGCATATATGACTTCAAGTTTTCGGAAAGTATACTAATTCTCGAGTAGTGGCTCCCAACGTTAGAACTGAAGGCTCAGCCACAAGCAAGAAATATGGCCACAGATGCAGCCGAAGCTCGCGCGTGGTATCCCTAGGAGGACAAAATTGTGAGTTGTAAATACCTTCCCACTTGCCCATATTACTTACCAACGTCAAGACATGTACTCTCGATATCCTCATGCACCTCCCTCGCTTGGTGTTCTCTCACAAGCAACTTGATCTCTTCCTCTGGATCCTCCGTGAGAACGGTGTCCGGAGTGTGCCCTCGATCAAGCAAATGAAGAGAATAAACAAGATTCTTCAAACAAGTTGCGGCATTGAGACCTTGGCGTACATAGGCGTTCTCGGTCACCACTACTACATGAACAGCCTGGGAGATATTCTGGCCCAGGTACGAGTGCTCGTTCTGTATCCAACGCTTACCTGACTTGTAAATTGCAGGAGATGGCCAACCCCAAGGTTCGACCCAACATTCATGTCTACCCAGAGGATACTGGAAAGCGCCGGAGCGAAGCTTACCAGTCCGACCGCTGGCTGCATGAGCTTTGACCCGAAGAAACGACTCCTATGATTCGTCACCAAGACATCAACTTCTACATCTATGAACCGACAATGCTAGTGGACAGATCTATGTGTATTCCAATCCGGTGGTTCCAATGTACAACTGCTGAGGGCAGCCAAAGGATCGAGAGGTTTTATGCGAAGGCTTGGAAGATGAAGGCCGAGGTTATCAATGGCGAGTATGGTTGGGTTGTCGACGACGGCTTAGAGATCGAGATCTGCGAGAGCAATCTTCTCAAGAACTTTCCGCGTTTGCAGCGAGATCACTCAACATATGACCTCCCGAACCCTGCACATATTCTTGGTGCGATTGCTTTTGCTCTAATGTGCAAGCTCAGCCTCTGATGATCACCTAGGTTTACGAGTGACCACCAATATTAATGGAACTAGGCCTGAGCTTAGGCCATGGGCGCATACCGATCCTTTGAATGGTAACCAATGGCGAGAGCGCTCGCAAGGTCGTCGTGTTATGGCTATGCCTATATGGCTCTACTGTGACGACACATCAGGGAATGTCTCCAAGAAGTGGAACGAGCACAACAGCTTTCTGTTCCAACTTGCTGGCCTCCTGCACACTCACCTGGGAAAGGAGTATAATGTCCACTTCCTTAGCACGTCAAATCTGGCTCCTCCGCTGGAGATGTTGGATGGAGTGGTAAATCAGCTTGAGTAAGCCTTTTGCGAGGCCTTGGATCTTCTTTTGCTAAAATTCATGCAGGAAAGCCCAGGAGGAAGGTGTCCTTGCATGGGATTGCGTACTCAACGAGCAGGTTGTGATCTTCCCTGTTATTCTCGCTCTGCAAGGGGACAATCCCATGCAAGCCGAATTTGCATGTCACATCGGAATGCGAGGGAAGTATTTCTGCCGCTCCTGCTGGGTGAAGGGCTCAGATGCGATGGATCAAGATAACACCGCACCAAACCAGTCGGCTCGTACTCAGCATCATGATGGAGAGGGAAGCGACTCAGAGCGAGAAGGTAGTGTGGCCTCGGATGCAGGGTCAGTAAGGGCTGAGGGCCATTCACCGAGAGATGGTTCTCCAGTGCCACTGCAAACCGGAAACGGAGACAGGGTGGGGCGGGTGGGCGAAGGACAATCAGCACAGGACAGCTCTACTCCAACAACAGCTGCACATGACGCAGGATCGACAGGGGTGGCCGAGACCGCAAATCGCGTCGAGGCAGGTCATGCATCAGCACCAACGACTGCGCCCAAGCGGAAAGGCAGGTTTCAGGAAGGATTTGACACTATGGTTAAACGAGTTTCTGCATTCCTCAAGGTAAGTGTGCGTAGCCCCGAATTGATCGCTGCTGATCAAGTGAATATCCCTTCACAGGTTGGCAAGCTTCGCAACAAAGAAGAGACGCAATACACTCTACGGTCTTATTTTACGAATGCGAAGCTTGTTGGCAAGAAAACTGCAGTTAAAGCACAGAAAACCCAGAACGGAATCAAGGACACCATTCAAGACTTTTTTCTCGATCGCCTGTTTACCTCGTACAAGGGGAGGTATGGTCCTAGTGCCCAGCGCGCCTTGGATGAAGCTGCAGCAGCTCTTCCAGATGACATCACTAGCCCTGTGTGGCGTATTAAAGGTTCGTATCTTGACTTAAACCAAGTTACACTAGCCCTGAATCACCACAGGTCTTGATCCTCATCAGGACACTCCTGTTGAAATCCTACATGTCGTTCTTCTTGGGTTTATCAAGTACTTCTGGCGTGACTTAATTCAAAACCGTCTCAAAAGCAAGGACGACAAGAAGAGTCTACTCTCACAACGCCTTTCAAGCTTGGATGTTTCAGGGCTCAACATCTCACCGATTGCTGGTGAAACCTTGGTCAATTACGCTGGGTCCCTCACAGGGCGAGATTTTAGGGTCATCGCCCAGGTTGCACCTTTTGTCATCTATGACTTGGTTGAAGACAATATCCTGGATGCATGGGTGTCACTCTCAAAGCTGGTGCCCATGATATGGCAGCCAGTCATCGACGACATTGATGAGTACACAGTGAGTGAATCACATCTCGAATCATCTGTTTAAGTCTCATGTTCCTTTCTGAGGCAAATCTCGAGGCAAAGATCAACGAGTTTCTTCTCCGCACAGCAAAATGGACTCCGCAGTGGTTCAACAAGGGCAAGTTTCATATGATTCTTCATCTTCCCTCGCATATACGGAGGTTTGGACCAGCCAGTCTCTTTGCGACTGAGGCCTTTGAATCCTTTAACGCGGTGATCTGAGCCAAAAGTGTTCACAGTAATCGGAGCGCTCCTTCAAAGGACATTGCGCTCGCCTTTGCTCAAGGCAATCAGGTTCTCCATCTGCTCAGCGGTGGACTTTTTCTTCCGTCTCACATCTCCAAAGATGACAATGGCCTCGGGACATCTTCAGCTTCTGCTTTGAGGTCTTCATGGTCCAAAATTGGAAATGGTGTTGAACTCCTGATGTCAACGGCAAACACGGCTACCTTGTACCTTGGACTGTCCCATCAAAAAGCGGCGCGCAAAGGTACATTCTCGTTTGTCAGATGTGATTACTTGCTCCAACTCATAGCGTATTCATCAGGCCACTGTACTCTTGAGAAGGATCCCGAAAAACCTCTTGCCTACACCCTCACAGCTGGAAAGTTGCCATCAATAGTTCAAGGCCTCAAAACTGATCAAGCGTGTAAGATCGCCCAGTCTGTGGTGCTCGATAACAAAGATATCTGCAAGTTGGGTCAGTATGTGCTTGTCCAAAGTCAGGATCACTCGACCTTTGTGGCTCAGGTTGAGGAGATTGTGCAGGTCAAGGGCTCTGACAATGAGCTACTTGGAATGCCTGATGGTGTTCTGCTTTGAACGGCTAATGTTCTAGCACCGGCCGAAAAATACCAAATGCCTGGGCTGTCATTAGCTAACCAATGGTCGTTTGTCCCATACATGGTGCGTATCAAATTTTGATATTAGCCTTCTTCTCTCATCGGTCATTACACAGAACATTCTTTGCACTGTCAATGCTCAACATAATTGTAATCGGAACAGATGTACTGCATCAGGGATCCGTTATGTCTTTCAAGAACGCGCACAGACAAGAGAAACTCGTTCGACCGTGGTGCACACCATCAATGTGGATGATATGGTTCTAAATGTAGGTCAGATGCGGGACGCAGCTCATGTACAGAACTTCTGTCCACCAGTGCAACCCCTGAACTCGGACCTGATTGTTCACGAGACATGTGCACGTCAGTCAGATATCCAGAAGGCTGCTCGTGCAAAAGAGAGTGGAGGGCCGGTGAGCATAGCGGGGAGAGCACGTGGGCAGGGTAGAGGCCGAGGTGAAGTTCGTGGACAAGGTAGAGGGAGGGGCAGAGGACAAGTCACCCCCATAGCGGGTTCGTTGCTGAGACAAGATGTATGATTTACTAGATATTCGAGAATGACATGGTGTTTCTGTTGCAACTACAGTGGATACTTGGGAAATGGGATCGCATTCTTGATGAGCTCTTGCTCCAGAACACGGATCCACTCTCTCTCTAGGGCCAATTCACGGCAGAGAATATCTCGACAAGCAGATACTGCTGTCAATTCCTCTCGGATCTTGTCCGTGCATATCCCCACCACCTCAGATACCTTCTGCTTAACGATCAAGTCAAGTTGAGTGGCAAATGATAACTTCGGGCTGTGTGCAAAAACAGGTCCTTCATGATGAAGTACTTGCTGCGAGATGGACTAGAAATAGGTATGTCTGCGGGAACGCGTCCTAACCCACAGTGCTTCTCTCTGCAATACCTAATCAATTTAATTCTACTTCTAGTCAGAGGGGAGAGTGTTGCCGACTAACAAATTAACCAGTGTCACTAGATTTCTGTATACCACGGACGCTCTTTCAATAGGTTTTTGTATGATTTTAATACTAGGGTTTGTTTCTTAATAAAAACT
>Ga0247741_1002585_pt1 | contig 10020 bp, 8 predicted proteins | sample UWRJL213509R2_FD_180945 | JGI IMG/M metagenome (GOLD analysis project Ga0247741, IMG submission 180945) | Plant litter microbial communities from Arlington Agricultural Research Station in Wisconsin, United States - UWRJ-L213-509R-2 | ecosystem: Environmental > Terrestrial > Plant litter >...
ATACTGTACTAAATCATTCAATTCGTCAGGCCCTGTGACCTGTGACCACGACGACGAAATTTTGGTTTCGTCATATTACCATATATGGAAGGATTTGTAAGCTTTTGAGGGTCCCACGACCGATTTTTGGAGGTTTTGGGGCCGATTTTTGACGATTTTGCTGTGACCCCTGTGACCTTTCGTCAAATCGGGAGGGCCTGTGACCTGTGACCGCCGAATTGAATGATTTAGTACAGTATCTGATATTGTGTCTTCACGGTCGTCTAAGGAAGGCCACTATAAGACCATTTGGATGTTTAAATGTGACTACTGGCGGTGGTACAGGCCCTCGCGACTTGGCCAATTATTGAAGCTCGAAAATATATGATGTCTAAAATACATTAGAATACCCTCACTTTTGTTCGTGTGTTCCTGATCCGACTCCCCCTGCCTAACACTCGCTCAGAACAGTGACCTCGAGCGGGATCATACGGACTGATTCGCTTTGGCCCCTTCATCCCTATTCGTAGATGGAAGTGGTCCATGGGCTATTACCGCACTACTAGGAGGTATATTCCAATTTTTGGGACCATTCGGTGAGAGTGAATTAGACATCACAAAAAATGCAGATTTCTCGGAAGGGAGTCAGAAATCATGACATTGTTGGGAAGTAGTAGCGAGACGCGAGAATACATCGTGAGGGCAGGAATAATTTTCGTGACCTTGTGAGGTCGTGGACCTTACCGTTTCTTCCTGGAATGACGGGAAGAATTGCCGTGCTCGAAAGGAATTCCCGCATTAGAATTGATCACAAGCTATCAGAAGAATTTCCGGCCGTACAAGATGACCGAAATAATTCGTTGCCTTATAGGTCTTTGGAATTAAGCAACGATTCCTCTCTTTGCCACTCATAACCTTCAGGATTAGAAAGATGAATTGCCTCTCATAAATAAGTACAGGAGATTCCGTAACAGACTCAGTACTGGCTACGGAGATAATACCTTACATTGCTCACTGAGCCGAGCAATGGTTCAACGGTCATTAAACAACCCAAAACTGTTAGTGATAGTTGTAGAGAAGAATATATGCGTATGGTTCGTACCCAACGGTCGACTAGAATACAGTATCAGTAGAAAGAACGAGCAACAGATATCAAGAACTCACTGCGGTACACTGACTAAGGGGCTGAAAACTATAAGAAAGGTTAGGAGTTGTGATGTGGGTATATGCGCAGACAGCCACTCACAAATCGGACCCTCAACTCCAGCGGTAACGCGTTGACGAGACATCACAGCTTTCACCAGAATGGCAGCATGAACCCGAGCAGGACCATTTGGGAAGCGGCCTGTTAAAGGGAGTCAGTAATGGGAGTCGGTGCAGAGGGTGAAACGATGGCGGTAGATGATGGTGATGGTTTAGGAAGAGTTGCGAAACGAGGAACAGCTGATATCATGGTCGATGGAAGATGCCGAGGTACTCAGCCGCGACGCGTCTTTGCATGTGATAATGACATCACTTTGAATCTTTCCTGGCACTCGTGTTGTATCTGAGTTCAATATTCAATGGTCGTCAATATTCAAGTGAAAGGCTGAGCATAGCACCTTCGATAATATGTGTAGAATTATATGGCTCTAATAGCGACCTAAGCTTTGATTCACGAGGAAAATGTAATTACCGGCAATTGTGCAAGCATTGTCTGAAATTCTGAAGTCACTACGGTGCCCTCGCGAGAGGTCAAAATTCTTGTGCCGACCTTCTGATCAACCGCAAGTCTTTTGATGGCTCATGCGGTCATGAAACTATTTCGTGCGCTCGCCAGTTCCTCAGAATTATTATTCGGCATTTCATACCACGAGAATTGCGCATAACATTTTCCACTATCAAGATTTATTGCGAGAAATCTGCATTTTTTGTGATGGAGATATAAGGCTCCTTAAAGTGACCGACTTGAAGTTTTGTGTGCAAAAACACGCGACAAGCCATCGCGTTCATGAGAACGGTGTCAGGGATCGCGGACACCGTTCTGTATACGGGTGGCACACCAGGGAGGTAGAGCAAAATGACAGTTACCAGATTCGCCATGACGGTGGTCCTAGGTGACAGAAACAACGGTGAGAAATGAATAAGCTGCAGGAACTAAAAGCTTACAGATAGTAAACTTGCCCATCCCGTAATAGAGCCTTCGAGAATGGGAGCAGGTATTCCCCAAAAGCAAGAATCCTGAATCGAGTTTTAATCGAGTTCTCCATGTGCGCATTCTGCATAAGTCTCCATGATATAGCGAGGAACACAAGTGTGTCGTTGAACAAAGGTATAACGGCTGCAGTTGCAAGATATGGCTCCGCTTTGGTGATAACGCAATAATTGGTAGGGCCTATATTCCCTCCTCCTGTACCCGGAATAGTGGTCAGACTTCCAACAAGAACTGCGGTCCACATAAACGCAAAGAAGGTGACCACATATTTGTTTCGGTCGAAGACAGCGCGGACTCGGAGGAACATGAGGAGGGAAGTGCTCGAGACAGCCAAAGAAACCAGCCCACTGGAAATTGTCTCGACCATGGCGCACTTTTTTATACTCGCGGCTAAACAATAGAAAATAAGTTGAGTTGCTGCACTAAGAGAATTAAATCAATTACTGTCGAATATTGTGGCATTCAGCACGAATGCGAAGGATGCTAGCCTTCAGTGATTTTAGAGAGTTGTAGACACTACAGCCAACTTACTCACAGACCTTGAGATGAAATAGACAATGGTTGGAGCACGGATGGGAAATTTGAAGAGCAAGGCGTAATCCTGCTTTAAATTACTGAGGATGTCCCAGGTCATCATCTGAAAGATAACCAAAGAGGTTGAATAGAATGATAGAGTAAAACTCGGTGCAGATGATCACCTACACCCATTGATCCAACGCAAATGTAATTCGAAATAGTGACTCGATAGGCTATTTCTGGCGGTAGGAAAGCCATTGGTGTGAAAGGATTTGGAACCTGTGGTACCGCTCCCGAAATGCTCGAGTTCCTTGTCGCCATTGCCAGCAGTTGTAGGATGCGTACCAAGGGAGATGTACACTAGTTTAGTACTAGTACTGTTGCGCTTTAAGGTCTCGGGTGACTGGTCCGGTCAACCTCCGAAAGGCTCGGAGCCCCTACGAGGACGGAGGTACTGGAAGGTACCAAGCAGGCTCGAAACAGGCTCGGGAGGCTTCTGTTGGGCGGTATCCACAAATTTCATGGATTTAAGGCTTTAAGTATTAGAGTTTGGAGAAATCAGATCCTGAGAGCCTCTAGGTAGCGAATAAGCCCCAAACATGGTTGTAATATAACACCATTGATAAGGAAGAACTCCCACATGTTAACAAGAAATAACAGAATACACTCGCAGTAGCATGACGTGTGGACTACAATACAAATTTTTACGCGCCAAAAATTCTCACTTTACTCCCACTGCGTACCGATGTCATATTTAGATGACACCGTTAATGGCCTCATATCAACAGAACGCTTGAACACGACTGGCAGAAAACAGCACATGCCGAGCCTTGAGGCCTATAATGCTGAGCGAGAGTGGAAAATACCACGGTAAGTATTGTCAGAATTCGGCTGGTCATCCAGGTACTCCGTCTCGTATTGCAAAGCAGCATCCCATTTAACCTCAAGGTTCTGGTCATCGATTAACAAGAATTTAAACACCAGGTGCCTCTTTCTCGCAAAAAAACTTAAATCGATGATTGGCACGGCATCCTGCAAATACCATGTCCGATTGAGATATTTCTTGGTTATTTCCTCACTTGGAATTCCAGGTTAGACGCGTCGCGTCGCGTCACATCCTGCACGTGATGGTGGCATTTGAACGTTTGAACTTCCGACCAAAGGACCGCATGTTCTCCCGTCGTAAAAGCTTCGTTTGTGTGTTTGCGAGCTCGCTAATTAAAGTATGTTCAGCACATTCGTCTCTTCTCATACCACTGCTCATGTCCAAAACATGCCATTTGCCGCCGACACCATCAGTGATCCATGTGGCCCCTTCGAAGAAGCTGTTTCTTGACTGAGCTGTGAATGTGGATTCGTACGTGCCAAAAATCTCACATTTGGACGAAATTGCGAAGCGTAACACAAAACGCAAACTAGGCGAGGTCTATCTCCTGATAGTGAGGCAGGGTCCCTCGCCCATGCAATGGCATGTTCCTGCATCGTTGATAGGGTTGGAAAATATGGTTGATACGTGAGTTTGTCTCATCCTCGCTATATTTATATATCTCCAGAGCCTACACTATCCTACTCACTATAGGTGGCCTCACTATTCATTCCTCGTGAGTACATGCAGCATCTTTCTTTTGCAGCATACTTATGCCCGCTCAGACAGTGGCTCATCTGAAATCTAAGTCATTTCCGACACCTGCACGAAAGGCGCCAATGTCAACATCAAATTCTACCCATGAGCTTCAACGCAGATGCCAGTTTCACTCTTATACGGTGATTCTAGAAAGAGCGCGTCCGCTGCGGCCTTGATAGGCCCATGTGCTGTATATCTTGCGAGGCTGACGCCAGAACACCAGTATTTCGCCGCCATCAGCTGAACGAATACGACGGTTGTAGAATTGGGTGCTGCAGAATACGATCGATGTTGGCAGAAATGTGGGGGTGTTGAGTCCTGGGCTATATGATTTGCCTACTGAAGTAAGAGTCATACATTATCAAGTAGGCGAGGTAGCCATGCTAATGGAATGCTGAATTCGAGTTTAGGTGTATTCGATTACATGGGAAGGTACATATGTCCAATAGGCTCTTCCCTTGCTTCCAACCTCACACTCGGGATCGGGACATGTTTGGGATACCTCAATTCGGATGAGCCCTTGGTTGAAGGCTGCCCAGTCGTTTGTTTCAGACTCAGCAGTCAGATTAACGACTCTAGGCATGGTGCCGTTGGAGTATGCGATGTGCTGGGCACCGCGATAGGTTTCTCGTGATTCAAAATTGCTCAGTCCATCGTCTGGAGGTCAGTCAGTCCGTACTACTGGTCAGATGGGCACTTGCGACTTTGTTATTAAGTACTGGGGTTTGAACACAAACACATAATGGCTAAACTATGTCAGAATGACCCACTAACTTTTGGTCAATGCAGTTCCCATCCAGCTCTCTTTTCCAATGCTCACTGTGAAGTGCTACCTCGATAGGGATTGTCGACGACTGAGTGAATCTGGATGTCTCCTCCCTATTTGCGAATTGGAGGGTCCTAAGGGATATTACCGGACTGCTAGGAGGTGTGTTCCCATTTTTCTGGCCGTTCTGTGAGGATAGAATATTGCTGGTCGAAATTGATGACTCCTTGAAGTGTCCAAATTTCGTGTTCCGAAACACTCGACCAGCCATCATGCTCATGAGCACGACACTGGGTATTGTGAACATAGTTCTGTACGCGGCCGGAACAGCATTCACAAACACCATAATAACGTTCATTAGACTCGCTATGACGGTGACCCTAATGTGAATGTTAATGATGGAAGGATAGAATGGAACGACCAAGATCATACAGATAATACATTTGCCCGTCCTGCAGTAGAGCCTTTGAGAGCGGTAGGAGGTAGTGTCCGAAAGCAAGGATTCTGAAACCTGTCTTCATTGAAATTTCCGCCTGTGCATACTCCATAAGTCGCCAGGATATAGCGAGAAACACGAGCGTATCATTAGCCAAAGGTATCATGACTGCAGCTGCAACGTATGACTCCACTTTGGTGATCATGCAGTAATTGGTGAGGCCAATATTTGTTGCTGCGACTCCCGGAATGGCCATCAGACTTCCGGTGAGAACCATAACCCACAAGAGCGCAAAGAAGGCGACCACCAATTTGTTTCGGTCAAAGATAGCGCGGATGCGGAAGAAGAAGAGCAAGGCAGTACTTGAGACAGCCAATGCATATATCCAGTTTAAGGTTCGCTCAACCTTTGCGCAATGACCTATACTCGCAGCTGGGGAGCGCGAAAGACGATACTTGAGTCAAGTGGCCGATTTGAAAGATGGATTTCTTACTTACTGCTGACGATTGTAGCTTTCAACGCGAAGGCCAAGGATCCTAGCCTTCAGTCAAAAGCTGTCAGGATTCCATCCCAGAGAGTCAGTCAATTTGGTTGCAGACCTTGAGATGAAGTAGACAAATGTCGGTAAACGCAAGGGGTAGTTGAATAGCAAAATGTAGTCCGATCCAAGATGGCTGAGTATTTCCCATATTATTACCTGAAGACCAAGGATAAGTGCTAAACATGAATGGAACGAAAGAGCATTATTTAGTAAGACTACATACAGCCAGTGATCCAACGATGACGTATGCTGAAATCGTTGCTTGATAAGCTATCTCTGGCGGTAGGAAAGCCATCGGTGTAAAAGGATTTGGAAGGTACCCCAGTCCCGATATGCCTGAACTGTTTGTTGCCATCATGGTTAGTGGGAGATGTAGAGTTCGGTACGAGTGTCGTTCTTTATATACTGTACTGGTTTGAATGGTGGCAACAGTAACACGTAACGGACCACTTCTGCGCCCAAATATTCAAAGTTTTGCCCTAGGGCGCCTAAATACCCTAATATGGCAAAATTTGAGCGCTCCAGCCTCTAGTGTTCCGGTTGCCAATAAAAAGTCGGAGGTCAACATCATGATTCGTGAAATGAAGACAGACGGCGTGTAAGTAGAATCACTTTCCAACGGTTCCACAGCCCCAAAAAGGTCCAGAAAACGGCTAAAAGTTCGAGGACCTGGACAGTTAAAAGTTTAGGTCCTTTTTCTGGAAAGGTTGGGCATCAAAATATTACGGTGTGCGAGTCCGGCGACCCAAGTAACACCTGTAGTTCAGCCAGACCCCTTTGTTGAATAAGCCAATCAGAACGCGTTCAATGTTCCATTTGCATCTTCATGCCCCTGTCACTTTTCCCACCGACGCTCCGCGACTTTCCGCTTTCCCCCTGTCCAAAATGGACAGAAACCCCAGGGCGTCATAACCTTGGGAACTTTTTCTCCAACTTGCTAGACCTGGTGCTATGCGACTCTACAATGGGACGGGCAGCTTACAATTATGCTTCTACTAATAATTAATTCCTCATATCACAACTGAGATTTCGGAGTGGGCCTTCCCCTGCTTGCGAGTTAGCTTATCAGAGATTTTCGAGCTCCGTAACAGAACACCTTGGAACAGTGGAGGAGAAAAGTAGGCGCGATTACAAGACATTGAATTTAAATTATGGTGAATATTAGAGGGTTGACCACAGCCGTAGGCGGAGCGTGAGGCCGCACAAGTAAAGGCGCGAGAGGCATTGGTCGATTGGCTTTAGCCTTCCTCAAAGGGGCGGCCCACACGTCTCTTTGGGGTTTTCAGTTTTATCTTTCGCAGCCTTGGTTACTCTCCTGAAGCTTAAGCAGCCGAATGAAGCGCCCCCTTGAGAAGACCCTCATGGCCGGGATTCTGTGTGCGCCATTCCCGTTGCCTATGCGAACGTTTTTCGACGGGCATTGGGCGACGGCCTTGGGGAACCCGACGCGATGACGTGAAGACACGGCACAAATCGGCAGTTGTGACAAGAAATCGAAATTTCGACCTCACAAAACAATATTTTATGGCAAAAAAATACCGGCAGCTAGTTTCTAACGTATAGTAAAAGGCGGTGGAGATATTCGCTGTGGACGACATGGGGGTCTGGCCAAACTGCAGGGCAACAATAGTACTAGCAACCGTAACGCGCAATACTGCGAATTCAATTGAATTTGAGGCTCTACCCTTGACTTTGGCTGCCACCTAAGTATTGAATTCAACTTTTGATTGCCGATTTCAGCTATTGTAACGCGGAGTGCAGTAGAATGCTCACGTTGCTGCGTTGCATGATAAACCTGACCCTATGGGTTCCCCTCAGGAGTCAGTTGGTCAGTCAGACTTTTTGGCTGGGAAGCGTAACAGCGTTACATACTCACGCGCTCGAGAAATAGAGCGCTCGGATTGGCTCAGACACGTTTTGTCCGACTGAGGGTCCCGTCCGATGTTCAGGGAATTCATAGTATATTCTTGATACCAACGGATTCATGCTGGGATCGGGGCTAGCGTTGATATCCCAGATTAGTCATATATTCCCAATTTGAGCATACGCGCCTAGGCTACTCGTACCACGTGATGGTGACCTTAAAGCTACTTCTGACAGTGATTGCCACTCGTCACCAACTTTCATCTACCATTCCAATACTTACTCTGCTCCGCCTCGAAAACGACCATCGATCATGACGGGGATCGCCCAACGAATTGACAGAAGATCACGATCAAGATAGCAGGCTGTCGCCCAAGCATTGTGCCGTTATCTCCGCTTGCGACACATTTTATTTTAGGAGGAGACACTTTAGGCACGTAGTCTTCAACAACGATATTTGGATTCATGTGTTCGCAGTATTTCTGTCCGACTTCACTACAACTTGAGAGCCAGTGTTAGAGAAACCAGCTGCTATTTTTCCTCAGTCGATATCATAGCCGCTCCAACGCTTTTACGTTTTCAACCCAGTGCGCGATAACAGAGTTCACCCAATGAAACATTGCAGTGGGCAGATCCAGTGCCCGCAGCGGCCACCACTGAGGAAGCAGCGATTGATCATCGATCAAGGTTAACACCGCCTTCCAAGGCTATGAGCTCATGACTCAATCCCGTTATATAGTCGGCCTACGTAAGACTGACTCTTTCCACCACCAGCCATTAGCACACAACCTCCTTCCTCTTTGCTGAGCACCCAGCAGCACCTCAACGTCAACATTCGACATGCAATCCACGAACACGAACACATCCACGAATCCGTAATAACCTAACTTTTAACATGTCCTCTATCAAGTGGCTCATGCGCCTCTTACAGTCTGCCTTCGTATGCAGATCAGAGAAACGTCCTGCAAGAACCCACTAGCGCCAGTGATCCAAGGTACATTTAATTCAACGTCCTCACGCGACCGGCTTTCACTCATACTGCAATGATCACAGCAGTCCGGGGGAAGAGGAATGGCCCGCTGAGTGAGTGATCTCGCTGATTATACGCATTTTCTCGACTCACTGACTTTGCATGTGCTCTTAGACCCTGGGATGATCGTCGAGCAAAGAACGAAACCGGCTCAAGCGGTGCTAAGGGCATACCTGGCGACAAGAGCGTTAAAGGCATACCTGGCGACAAGAGCGTTAAAGGCTCAACAAAGTGATTACAATAACCGTACCTTTTCGTGAACTATGGCACCCTCTGTTTCCGAGTCTTTTCGAATATATTTTGGTATCGACAAGCAATATACAGGACCTCTTCGCTCTTCGTTAAAACCATATCTCTGAGAAATGGTCCGCTTGGATAAGCGCTGTACTGTAGTCTGGATATCGATTTTGATATGCTGATCCTCGAGTGTAATGCCATGAACATCAGAGCTAAACAAATCATGGTCCCAACTAATTGTGAAGGGATGTGAGGCAGAGTAATGTGGCCCTTAGGTCAAAGTTAACTGAAGAAGATCCGGGCAATGGATTCGATGTCTACATGAAACACTTAAGATATCAGATGGGCGGAGGTAACTTCAATCATGAGGCCATGAAGATCAAAGTGCCGATAAACCTGATAAAGAATCTATAGCAGAAACCACCCTGTAATCATACATTCGTCATGGATGTCAGTAGTATACATTGTGATGAGAGTTGGGAGCAAAGGGCAATGTCTAACTTGGAAAAAATACTTTGAGTACTACTTATGCTATTATCATCAAGAAGCAGCGAGGCATGGGCGAGTGAGCAAGATCGGATGAGAAGTCTCCAGCTCGCAAGAACAGTTACGCTCTTTGGGGGTCAATCACCGTTGGCCATTAGCGTACCTGTCCATCATTACCTTGATCATTAACCAGATTGTTAATTGGGGGAGTAGTATAACCGAGGGCTCACTCACAGGAAATGCTTCCTTCGTGAAAGTGGGCTCTGGAGGAGGCGGCCGATCGGGAGATGTAGATACAAAAAATCTGAGAGAACCAGAAGGATCACCGCTTTCTCGACAGTGAGCGAA
>Ga0247741_1002586_pt1 | contig 10016 bp, 11 predicted proteins | sample UWRJL213509R2_FD_180945 | JGI IMG/M metagenome (GOLD analysis project Ga0247741, IMG submission 180945) | Plant litter microbial communities from Arlington Agricultural Research Station in Wisconsin, United States - UWRJ-L213-509R-2 | ecosystem: Environmental > Terrestrial > Plant litter >...
ACCCTTCGTCGACTTCGAGATCCCTAGAGACCCCATCAATTCCAACAGACTTTGGAGCGCAGAAATACAGTTGGCCGAACATATCTTTGCACTATTCATGTTCAAAGGGCCCGCAGAATCTGAGCCACGAGCTCTCATATGGGACTGGAAAGACAGTGAACTTATCTTCGTAAGCTCATCTCGTCACTTATGATCTCTGAAACCTGTCATAATTTATCTATAGGACTCAGCGCTGTGGCCCTCTACCACACAGGCAGTCTGCGATTTCTCACTAATATCGCCCAGGTCGCGGTCGTTCCTTTTTACGTCTCGCGAGTCATCAGGACATATCAACGTTTACCTGTTCCCTGCACACGTATCTGAGCCACCCATCCACGTCGTAACTCTCGAATTGCCCGTTATCCTTACATCTGTTCAACGGGTCCAGAACATCGCGGTCCATTCTGGACCTTGGCACGCAAATTCACCAGAAGGGTCGCTCTTTACCGCCTCTGAAGACTCACGCATCCATGCATTTACCGTCGCATACGCTCAAAGCGACGGTGGTACCCCATCAGTCAGATATATGCTGTACGTCCACAATCGGATGTTTGAGACTTGCGTGGAGGAGCTGCACATGGGTCTGCGTTGGAAGGAAGTTGTAGAGTGGGATGCATGGGGCTCGGAACATAGTAGGTTCCTACCGCTTAGGGCGTCTCATAACTGGCTTCGGTGGGTGACCTTGTTCCTCTACTTCCCCCATCGCACGGCAGCTATATCCCCTAGTGACGGCCTCATGTCTTGAGGCATCTTTCCTCCAAATTTATACCACTGTACTCACTTTGGTTCTTTTCTTCGCTTAGATATGTGCATGGACATCGCGTCATTTGCTCATCGCAACACATTTCGGGGATTGACGTTCTCGACTTCAACTTTAATTCCACCTCTATTTATGCACCCCATCCTCACTCAATCTCGCTCGCAAACGATAGCACGGGGATCATGTTTCCTCGACAAACTTTTACTCGTAGTCAGCCTACGACAATTTCAGAACCATCTCTATTTCTAGAGGAAGTCGTGACGCGTTTGCCATACCACGTGGCCACTCGGCCTATGAAAGAACGCTTTCACGCATACATGATCGATGAGGAGCGGATTGTGGGTTTGAAGGTATGTCCTATGCATGGACGAGATGAGATGTTGACTAATGGTCGCGTACTTAGACAACACCGGATGATAGTACTATGGAGCTACACGTATACTCATTTTGAGTGGCCAGACTTACCAACCTGATGGATCTATGATATGTCGATTTTATGTATTCTGAATCAACTGCTTACACCGAATAATCACCAATCACCAAAGGCTGTACACGTGGGACAGAATTGGCTTCAAAATGTGTAAATTGACTAGCTAGTTCATATCGACTGAGACTATCCGTATGACAGAAATGCGTTTGTTTAAAATTGGTCGTCGTTCACTCGCTTTTCATGACTCCTTGATTGATGCGACTAGCTTGGATCTCGCTGAACTTCTTGAGCAGATGAGGGTTCTGGTTCGCCCACTCGTCTAGTGCATCCGCCAACCTTGTCGCTTTGTATAATTCGGCGTAGTGACGCACTAGGGAGGAAAGACTCAGTGAAAAGCACTACAGAGACCAGAAAGAAGGCACTTACTATTGGCGTGTTGCAAAGGTAGGCGTTGGACAAACTTGTGCTCGTCAATGACGCTGGTTTCGATCCTCGACCGAAGGCTTGACATGTCCCACTCATCAGCGCGCGGAAGAAGGTCGAGCAGTTCGAAGAGTAGCTCCGTCTGTTCGTTGGCATCGTCGCTGGGATTGGGGTAGTCGAAATTCCCAGTGTACACGAAGTCTGTGAAGGATATGTTTAGCTAATGAAAAACCGCTGATGGGTGCAGAGGTATTCACCAAGAAGCGCTTTGGCGCCAAAATCTGTTCCGTGAAATGGAAGTCTTCGTCGACGACTGTCGCCCCAACCCTTCATGCGATCGCGGAAGTAAGGAATTGCAGCAGCTAGGAGAGCACGATGGGCTCGCAAAAATGGTTTGATGTCGGCATCTGTGTCACTGTATTCGTCCATGGCAGTCACTGGCTTCACTTCCTCTTTCGATTTTGCCTGAGGACCGCCGCCGTCTCGACGCACGCCAACCTTCAGCATTCTATCCGCGTCTACATCCTTCAGTTCTCCAAGGACTTTCGGTTCGTCGTTTGTTGCAGGCATGTCGAATATCGCCGGACCTTGCAACTCTGAAGGACCTTTCCTTCGTCGCACAGGAGCCTTCAGGACTCTTCCCGAGTCCGAGTCCGAATCTGAATCCTCTAGCTCTCCAAGGAGTTTTGGTTCATCGTTTGTAGCAGGTACACCAAGTATCTCCGGTCTCTTAAAGACCTGAGAGTCGCTTGTGACCTCGCGCTCGTTCTCGACATCCGAAACCACCACGTGTTCATCATCTTCACTCTGAGTACGGAAACTCGCGACGAAAGCGACGTCCGTCAATTCACCCTGCTTCCTCATCTCGTCGAATATCTTCATGATTGCCGTCTGCCTGGAAGAACCTGAGATTACGTCGTCCTCAGTCTGGGTCCTCCCCTTTATGTTCATAGACTTGCATCCAGTCGCGTGTAGGAGCGTCTCGTATGATCGAAGGAAAGCACGAACGCGTTTGATTTCCTCGAAGTCGTAGTAAAGGTTGAGAACTATTTCGTTCACCGAGACCCATTGTCCATGCCAGTTGTCATCGTTTGGGTCGTCGACATTGAGGAACAGCTTTTTATCCGAAACCTTCTCGAGGAATTCGCCCGCTACATCTGCGTTGTCGTTCAGCCATTTGTACGTGGCAGTGATGTCGGATAGGAGCGTCGAATTATTTGGATGGTACTGTGCTATCTCAGTGGTGAGGTTTACGAGATGAGCAACCTGGAATTCGATTGAGTAAGGGCTAAACGGACGAAGCTAAATGACCTTACGACTTCCTGAGGCCCCGGAACGCCAAGTTTCTTGTTGAGAATGGTGATGTTGCCGTCGGGTTCGGTGAAAAAAAGCGCACGTTGAGTCCAAGCAATTGGTTCATAACGGGCCAGTACGAATCGTGAAGGCGGTAGAAGAGGTGCTTGACGCTCGCTACAAAACCGATCGACTGAGTAGGACGCCCCTTGTCGGCGCGTATCCTTGGGACGAACAAACGCAATGCTGTCTAGGCTGGCCCAAGTAGATTCACTCCCCATGACCAACGACGGAAGTGTGTTTGTGTATCGGCCAAAAGAGACTCGGCACATCTCATGCAAAGTTTGAAGGGGTACATTGAGTCCTTGAGCTTCAACCTCCTTGGCGCACACTCGAAAGGTCTCGATTGAGACTCCATGATTTAACCCGAGCTCAACCAGAAGTTCCGTATCAATGGATCGCAGGAGCGAGTGGACGAACGAAGAGCGCGCTGTGTGTGAAAGAGTTGCCGCAAATAATTCCACTCGGTGATCGTATAGGTCAGAAAGAGGTCTTGCGTTGCCATCGCCGTCATAGATTGTCAACCGCCCAGAAATTGAACGTAATTCATCCTTTTTGTAACGTCCGAACATATTTTTGAAGAACGCCTGGACTTTGCCTTTCGGAAAGTCTCCAGAGTCAGTCAGTCTAGATGGGAAGTCCATGGCATTGAGGATATCTTGAGGCGACATGTAGACAGTGGTCTTTGAATTCGATGGCATATCTCGGCAGTATTTGACGAAGGCGTTGAGTTCAGTGGAGAACGGTGCCACGGTGTTATTGGGAAGGAGATTGATGTCTTCCAGTGGGAAACGAGAAGGCAAGAGTTGCAGCCCATTCGCAGGGTACCATCTACGGCCGGAGTGCCTAGAGATCGCGTCCCATATCTCAAGTCGAGAAAGATAGGACTTTTGAATGCCTGCACTATCTTTCCTCCAAGTGGCGAGACTCTGGTCGATTCCTTTCTTCAACCAATCAATGAGTGTGTTAGCGTCCGCGGTCGGTAGTTGATTAAGATTGGTTATGTTTGCGCTCTGCAAACATGTAAGGACGCTCTCGACAGGGGTTGGGAAGCGTTCGGCGAGGTACTTTTTCAATGCATCGTTCCCGGTGACTCTGAGCACTTCGATCCCGAGTGCTTCCAGTGCTGGAATGAGCGAGAGCCTCGTTGGCGAATCCGCGATGAAGACAACCTTTCCACGTTGACATTCTTGAAGAGACAAATGACGCGTGGTACCCCTCACGAACCTGAGGTTCGCATTCTCGAGGGAAGAAAGACTGGGAGGTCCTGGGAGAGAAGGATATACGCTCCAGAAGCTCTTCAGCCAATCCTCCCGTTTAGAGTCGTCTGTGAGAAGGGCAAGTTCAATCTCAATGAGTTGAGGGACCTTGTCAACGGATAATCCCTGGACATTGACAGTAGTTGACGACCAAATATGTTTGAAAGAATCGTGAGAGTAAACGGATCGGAGGAACTTGGCGGTCGAGAACAGGGAAGATTGTCTTTCTGGGATCCACAAATAGAGGCAGGGTTCGTCGATTCCTGGTATGCTGAGCGGCGCGCCGGACGCAAGAAGAAGGAGGGGGAGACCAACCAAAGATGGTTCGTTGCAAACGTAGGATAGCAAATCGATTATTGTGTCGGATGTGAGTGCGTTGGATGCATATAAGTTCTCCACAACTTGCTTAGAGACCTGATTGAGAAGGATATCCCTGACGTATGAAGCATCAACTGTTCGGGCGAAGGGGAGCTCAGCCAAAGATGGATACGAAGTTACGAGCTGAGGAGCCTCCAGGAGCATGAGAGCGCGTAGAATTTTCTCATTGGTTGAGCGCTTTGCGAAGACGGCCTCTCTAAAAGTCAAACGTCGAGTAGCTCTAGACTTGATGTGGTCCACTTTGAAGAGTTTCGAATCGTTCGACCCGGATAAAAGTTCACGAAATGCAACTGCTGTATGGTTGGAGATATCATCCGGAGTGTTGACAAGCCACCACCGATCGCTTTGGCAAGAGTCGATGACGACTTCAAGAGTGGCAAGATAAAGCGGAGGCACCACTTTCTGGAGGATCCAAGCGTTGTATGCTGACTTGGGGTCCCTCTCCAGACGTTGGTCAGGCGAGTCAAATACGATGCTTTGACGGTTAGAAGATATGGCGAATCTAGCATGGAGATGGAAAGGAAGAGATGTCGCCTTAGGGAGCGGCAAGGTCGAGAAGAGCCTAGCATCTATTTCGTCTCGACTCTGTTGGACGTTGATCGCTAACTTCACCACCATTGTTTCATTTGCGAGTTTGAGCCCCCTCGCTGTGGTTTCGTGAATTTTCGGGATGATCGTCTCCCCCGAGCTAGATATCAGCCACCTCTCCACCTCTTGCGTCGAAGACGAGGTAACTTGAAGATAGTGACATGTAGAGGAGCCGCGAAGAGAAGCCGAGTTTTCCCGATGAGCCGAGTATGACCAAATGATGTGATTGAGAGCCGCCTGGCGGCGAACGGCCGAGATGGACTGCAGGTTGGTGAAGAAGAAGGCATTTCGTCCAAGCGATCTGTAACTTGAGGTGATGAGGGACGAGGCGCTTGGGAGGTCGCACGTAGTGATGGATATTGTAGAATTCAACGGCAACCAGAAGAGCGTCTAAGGAAGCGGACGTTGATAAGCGAACGTTTGTCAAAGGCTTATCTAAGATTCGTACCCCTTTAAAGGACTTGGTGTCTTTGCTGAAGTTGAAAAGCGATTCGCAAGGGAGTAGCTGATTGGGGTAGTGTCTATGATCGAGTAAAAATCTGAGAATGAATTTGCACAAACGAGACGCACCTAGCGAGGTCTGCAATTGTTCGTATGATGCAAGTGCGCTTCCCTTGGGTCGTCCGGGGGAGATATTTCCCAGATGGATCCAGAATCATGACATATTCTCCCGAGATGACGGTGGCAACCTGTGGAAAGTAAGTCGCAGTGACACGGACGGTTTTATGGAACGCACATCTGTGAAATAATAAAAGCTCAAAGCACCAAGGCCATGGCGTCCATGTGTGTCGGCACGCTCCACCTTGCCTCCTCGGCCCACCTGTCTCAACCCCTTGAAGTCGTCGTCCGACATTGTTGCGTCGTTGTACAGAAACACGGAAGGCACCTCATGCACCGCTCGGAACGATGGGCCAATGAGGCCGTCGGATGGCGAAGAAATGTGCCGGCCGTCGACGGCAATAGTCACCTTGGTTGCCCCAGCATCATCAGCATTAGCAAGAAACTCGTTGAATGCGTATCTGATGTCATATTCCTTGAGGAAACCCTGAATCCGATTCACGAGATCTTCTGCCATTGGCTCGTCGTCGTCGAGTGCGTCATCGGCAAGATCAAGTAGTAGGGAACTAAGAGTTTGAACACCTAGAGCATTGCTCAAGGACTGGGATATGTCGTTGTGAGCTGCAATCTTGCCCTCTAGCACTCGAGAGACTTGGGATGAAAAGCCGTCGATCTCTCTGTCACGGAAGAAGACGTGATCCAAAGGATGAATGTGATCATCGCTACCTGGAACAAGAATTTTTTTGGGATCGAAGGTTTTCGCGTAGGATTCGGTGATTTCTGCAAGGAGGGCCTTCACGTCATACAAGTCGCGAGACGTTAGTTTACGCCCATTGTAGCTTTGCAAGGCGTCAATCAGGGTTGTCAGCAATGGCCTGTGGAGAAGCTCATTTCAATATGTTCAATGAGAAACTGTAAATGCTTACCGCATCGTGCACCCCATTCGAATGAGAAATGATTGACATCCAACTTGTTGGATCTGATGAAAAGGAGGCTTCAAGTCAATTTGTGCCAATAACGCATGTTCGGTTTTCACTGTCTCCACAAGGCCCGAGTAGAACCCGCTCACAACTGGTAGCCAAGGCCTCCCGTGCACCAGATTCTGGAATGCGTCGATGTCGTCTGAGGAGAGTTGCCCTCTGTCATGTAGCCGACTCAGATAATAGATGAGTTTGCTCAGTCTGGCGCTACGATCCGGGGACGTCCTCGGCAGTGCAAGAGTATTGTGCATTTGGCGAACGAGGATGTCGATGGGTACACGATCTGACCAGCCCAAGGCAGATCTGAACCCGAGTACAGTGGTTCTGATAACATCCTCCCGCAGGACCTGCAAGACAAGGTCATAAAAGACGGGATCCGAATGTTCTCCAGGGAAACGGTCGCGAGCATCGTTCGGGGCGATCAGAGCACATGGCGGGGAGAGTGGGAGCCATGGTTGGCCACGATATTGGACGACAAGTTGATGGTATTTCACATCCCAGAACCGGTTAAGCAGTTCAACGAGATACTTGGACTTCGCGAAGGCGTATTCGTCACCTGACACTGGTCCGGAAAGATATCGAAGGCGCTCTAATAAGATTGCCTGATCAAGAATATGAGGAAGGAACCCAAGATGTTGCAAGGTAGTCACGTAGGAGGATTCTGCAAACCGACCAACAGGAACCCTCTTCGCCTCGCCAGCGTACAGAGCAGTTAACCAACAGTCGGGGTGAATAAGATGTTTTGGAGCGACGCGTTCACCGGTGCCGTTCACGGTGACAAATGGCAGATCTTCTAGCTTCCTCCTTAATGGAGTTGGAAGTTTCCTCCAAATATCAAACACATACTCGATGAAGGCGTTCTGGAGAGCTTCAGGTTGTCTTGGCCAATTATCGAACGCGTTTCCTACTAGGTCGAAATCTGTGTGTAGACGAACGGGCTCAAGCAGCTGGGCGAACGCTTCTGTCTCCCGTTCCCTAAGGTCGACGTAAATTGGCGGAGGACTGGATGGTTGAATGGGTAAAGGAATTATGTTCCCAAGTTTGATGTGAATTCGAGTGCCAGAGACTGAACACAGAGGTGCGGCTGGGACCTTGTGTCCTGGGAGACGGATAGAGAAGATGGCGAGGTTGGCGAGCGCGGTCTTTTGGGTTTGCGAAAGAGAAACGTGACCCGCTCTAATAATCGCAGCATAGAGCGAGCGTTGAATTGCAAGGAAATCATCGCGGAGGAGAGCGTTTTGTTGGGAAGGAGAGAAAGCATCGAGAAGATATCCCATGTATGTGGCACTTTGTGGTGTCTCAATAACACGCTCCTTCGTCAGCATGATGGCAACCCGGCTCGAAACTTTGCTAGTAAGCACAGGCACTGAAAGCTTCTCCCACGCATCCACGGCCTGCGTTTCGACGCCGTCAAAATGTACCGCCTTCTCTGATAAACGTCGTAGACCTCCAGTTGAAGTTGGAAGGATGAGGAGAGACGAAATGGATCCATGGGAAAAAAATTCTTGTCGCTTGGGCCAACCCTCCAGCCAGGTCAAAAAGTCCACTACCCATTGGAGGATCGCTGGGTCAGCCTTTGATCTGTCTAGATGCTGTAGTTGGTCGTTAAGGACCTTGACAACATGATCCACTTTAATCTCAGTCACTGCGAGCACACGAGCAGTGTCGGATTTCAGCAACGCCGAACGCAGTTTGTCTTCAAGGCACGACCAAGCTATCATATCAGGATGACTGAGGAAGAGGCGGGCTTCTTCTTCTGTCGAGGGAATAATGTGGGGAGACTTGATATCCGCAGAGATAGTGAGTGTAGATCGGGAAAACCACCTTGAGGGGCTGAAGCTGGCGGCGCTGAGATTGGCCTGGTTGGCCGCGCGGAAGCTGACACTTGATCCATTTGTGCATTGGAACCATGGGATGTCGATGAGATGACTGAGATTCGAAGTAGATTCGGAGAAAATGAGGTATTCGATGATCTTCTTGGTATAACTAGCATGCGATTTCCACCACCCGTTCTGGTATCCCTTGACCAAAATTCGATGAAGAGCTGGAGGGTTGAGAACAGAAGCCGTAACGGTGACTTCACATGATTGAATAAGCGAGAATAGGTGGGCAGGAGGTTGCACAACCTTGACGCCTAATGCCGACAACTCGACTAGCGGAAGTCCAGAATCAGACGACGCCAACAATGTGTCTGGGTCCTCTAGAGTGACGAACGAAGATTTGCCCTCGTAGGCGACAGTGGGAATGACAGCCATTTTGCGATGGACCACCTCTTTCAGTAAGTTGGCCGTGAGATCGATCCAGTATGGTCCCTTCTCTGCTGGCGGCCAAATGGACCATGCCTCGCGATCAGATGAAAAGCGGTTTAAAAGATCGGCCCAGGCAGCGGGAGTCCAAGTGTCGAAAATGACTTTGTTCCATTCGATGAGCCTCCTAAAGACGAATGTCGTCATCATCTACACCTGAAACAAACTGAGTCCTACTAACCTCTCGCGGGACTCTTTGGTACCACTTTCTTCGATATTCTTGAGGCTCTGCCTGTCCGGCGTCAAGGCGAAAACGGCATTGAGGTGCAGCGGGAAGCCAGTCTTGACGGGCAGTGGCAATAGTGTATAAAGTGAGCCGCGGATGGGCTTGTTGTCCAAAGGGATTGCTAACTCGATGGTTGGAGTGAGTTTGTCGGCGGTCAATGCTTCTGTTACGTCATATCCCAGTCGCTTGAGGAGGATCTGGTTTGCTTCGCTTCGGTTATGGTGGAGTTGACGAATGGCCCACCGACGTTCTTGAACTTTGCCATCGCCTTTCTCCCACAATGTAGTGCGTATGCGTATGCCGTCTGCAGATGGCGAAGAATCGATGAGTTTGACTCTTCCGATTAGCTTTTCCGTGCCATTGGAGTCAATGTGTCGGATCTCGACTGATGTGATGTGTCGAAGAAAGAGGACGAGTTCTTCTAAATCATTCGAACCGAAGCTATACAGCAGGTCACATATTTCGGACACTGAAGTGGGCGAGTTCTTGATCTTGCTCTCCTGCGCTTGTTTAGCTGTACGTAGAGGAAGCCGAAAGACTGTCCCGTTGAAGGCTTTGTAGGGATCACCAACAGCAGGTGCGAATGGTGCAAGTTGATCAGCGTAGGTCTTTCCTTCTTCGGTAACGTCGATTGCGATGCCACCCGCCAAATCCCCAACGAACCGATGGTGAGGGTCGAGAATCATCAGCGCATTTCCAGAGAGCACATGCGGATT
>Ga0247741_1002587_pt1 | contig 10010 bp, 11 predicted proteins | sample UWRJL213509R2_FD_180945 | JGI IMG/M metagenome (GOLD analysis project Ga0247741, IMG submission 180945) | Plant litter microbial communities from Arlington Agricultural Research Station in Wisconsin, United States - UWRJ-L213-509R-2 | ecosystem: Environmental > Terrestrial > Plant litter >...
ATTTTGTGACTAGATGAACTACTGAAAGCACCCAGTCCAACGCCAGCGGAACCCCTACCCTCAGCACCTAACTCTTCCATGGACTATGGAGTCATCTGAAGATGCTTGCTGTTACTGGTTGGCTTGTATTATGTAGGTTGTAAGATTAATGAAATTACTCTACAGACTACTAGTATTATCATACGTCCCACTGCATTGCGGAGAATACCCAATAAGCACGGCCTGCCTTCTCATCCTGTGAGTCCAACCAACACAACCCGTCTCTGAGAAGCATGTTCTCCAACGCGGCGCGTGCACGATCTCGCTTCCACCCCCTCCTTTGAATGAGATGATCTTCAATCACTCTGCCCCCCTCTTCGCGTGCAACTGAGAGTATAGCAGCTTGATCATCATCTAGTGCTTTTGGTACACTACGAACCATCTTGGAACCACCGATCTCGACGACCTGGTACCCTGTTCCAAGTGGCTGAAGTGTCTTGATGCTTCGCTCGACATCATCTTCTGAGATGACGCCTCCCTGGACACCACGCAGCTTGCTCACAAGCCGCACGAGCTCGGACATTTCGATGAGCCCACCGTTCCTTTCTCTTGTGCTGACGCAAACGTCTACGATCTGCACCCCGAGTTCATACTGCCAGTCGCCCAACCCCAGGAGTTCCGCCCACCAACCTCCCTTCCTCGGGCCTGCCAATGGGTCTACACCGATCGAGGAACACATCTGCTGAAATGCATGGCGGAATGTGGGATCATTCTTGATAGATTCGCGGTGTTCAGAAGCAAAATGTGCCAATGCAGTGCGAAACTGGTTTAGTTGCGAATGTAGATTGTCGATTTGGGATTTGGAGAGCTCAGACGACAGGGCGGCGAAGGATCGTTTCGACTGTTCCTGTCGATCGAAAGCGGCCAGACCAACACCTCTCCTCATGACTGGAATGTAGGAGGTTTGAGAGTGGTATCGCAGCGATGAGCTGGTATACGCATCCGCTCAGGCCAAAGATGATCGCACCGACGTGGAAGACAGGTTAAGGCACTGTGGCTGTGTTACTTCTGTTCTCCCCTGACTGGACACCACGAGCATCTACTCACCTCAAGGCCTCATTTTGCATCATTGGACTTATTGGACTGGTCCCTTTTGTCAGTGATTCAAGGACAAGCTGATATGTTCTCCAAGATACCTCAGAAGTTTACAGCACCGTTCGGGTTGTTGGGTGATGAGGCAAAGCTCGCATTTCCGAGCCATGCAAATGGGATCACGAAACTTGCCACAGTCCGAGTATGTGTCGACAACTATTGTTATGTCTCTAATCTGACTCTCTTGATAGAACATACCGGCAGCCGACGCTTATTGGGAACAAGTAACCTTATTCACATACTGCACGGGGAGCATTACTTATATCTTGACCAGTACTTCATCTTGTTCGACTCGGCGTCGGAAGTCTTCTCATTGATACCTCCACATCACAGTGCGTTTGACGTTCATATCCATTTATTCCCTCTCACACCCCCCCTCTGCTGTCTAGTTCGCCGTGCACTTAATGATGCACCAGAGAATGTGGCGACCCTTATCCAAGTTCTGTGCAATCGTCTATTCAACCTAATATCCGACCACACCTTCCCATCTACCACGAATGCATCGGTCACCGCATATGCTACATCTTTTATCAAGAGTGCTAGTGCTTCATCAGAGAAGAACCCTACCAAGGAGGTCCTGAACTGTCTACGCGTCCTGGAACGCGTGCTGCCCGTCGTTTTTGAAGTTGCGGGGGAATCAAATGCCTTCGAGTTAGAGGTATTGTGGAAAAAGGTAGCAGTGAAGGAAGATGAAGAAAGTAGCGGTGAACCTCAGTTCGTGATCGAGGATGAAGATGACAGTGACCAGGAAGGAGATAAATCCGTCGAGGCTCCAACAAGCCCGGCGCCTAAAGCGAAGATGAAAATGCTGCCCTCTCTGGGTGAGAGGCTTTTCAATGCCATCACCGATCTATTATACTGCTGTGGCTTCACGCTACCGAAGAATATACAGGTGGACTATCACAAGATTAACTATGTCATCTGGTGCGTTCCTATACTTTTCCACATAAGGTTCATGCCCGTGATACCTTATTTAGGGAGAAGGGAGTTGGTTCTACCTCGTCTTTGGGCAACAGTGCTGCATTTGACAGCAACAAAACTGAAGTCCTGCGGCTGCTTCTTGTATTACTGTCGCGCCAAATTTACATTCCCGCTGCCTCGCTCCTCGTCAAGCCCTCGCTATACTCCTTATATCTCGTGCAGAAGATGCCTCGACGCGACGTGCTCACGATACTCTGTTCGTTACTCAATACCGCAATGAACTCCAGCACAACGGACACCATTACGATCGGTACCATTGCTGGCAAGCTGCCGTATAACCATCTCGTCTTCAAGGGAGAGGATCCCCGGACCACGTTGATAACGACATGTCTGCAAGTCTTATGTGTGCTACTTGACTTCCAAAGTGGAACGGCAAGAGATCCAGTTGCTTCTGGACATCCTTCTCCGTCTGCGAAAACGAATGCATTCAGATATTTCATCATGAAATTAGTGAGTACCCCTGTTAGACCCATCGTCCTTTACTTACATATCTCCGAAGCATCGAACGCAAGACCTTGAATATCTCTTTGATGGGATGATGGGCATTATGGAGCAGCAGACAGCAACAGTGCAGAATCTTCTCCCAGGAGCGAAGAAGTCTTTACCCTACATGACAGAGACAAGTATGTCATGAGCAGTGACCCTCTACTGGTATTTACTCATACATCTTCAGTCATTTTATTCTGGAAGCTTATCGAGCTCAACATGGTAAGTGTACTTCCACTACACCCAGTTACCTTCTGATATCTCGGCTCCCTAGAAATTCCGCACTTTCGTCCTTGAATCGGAAAAGGCCATGGATTTTGTTGCACATCTCCTATTTTACTGTGTAGAGATCAAAGACAAACCTCGTGAGTGTCTTCTGAAGAGAACCGAATTCACCTGTTCTGACAATTTACGTCCGTTTGTAGAACAGCATGGTCTCTGCCGGGCCATTTCTTACATCTTCCAAACCTTGTCTGCTGAACCTGCTTTTGGTGTTCGAATGACAACCCCCATGAAGGTGCAGTTGCCAACAAAATGGGGACCAGTGGATACTGCTGCCGATTTTATCATCCACGTGGGTTTCAATTTCCTTAAATCTAATTCGATGCGTTAAGATTGTTCTGCCTAGGCTGTCTACGCTGTAGTGGCGACAACGTCCGGGAATCTCTCATCCCTCTATCCTGCGCTGATAATAGCACTATCTAATGCTGCTCCTTACTTCAAGAATATCAGCGTGTCAGCATCAAATAGACTCCTCCAGCTATTTACATCCTTCTCGAATCCACTCTTCCTTTTATCAGACGACGGTCATCCCAGATTACTGTTCTTCATGTATGTCGTTCCATTGCTCTCTCAGAGGCGCATTTCTTACGTCTGCATAACAGGCTGGAGGTCTTCAGTTCTGTGATATATTACCACCCTGCTGAGAACCCGAACATCACCTACGGTATTCTACAGTCGCGAAAGATTTTTGAAGACCTGGGTACCTTCACCCTTGCTAGAGGTCTTCGAGAGGTCAGAAGGGTACAACTCGCGAAGGAGGACAGGGAAAAGAAGTTGAACAACCCCAAAGCCAATGCTATGGCTGATGAAGGTGAACACCGAGACGCTGGTGCCGAGAAGGCGAGACTGTTGGAAAGCGAGGGTGTGAACAGAAGGGATTCTTTACAAGAACCAGATCTCGAGGCGGGTGTCAGCCCTCGTACCTCTGCTGAGGAGCCAGTGACCCGTTCACTCATGTCTCCCAATCCGATGTCGGATAACCCTTATGGTTCAGCTGATTCGCCGGTGTCTGAGAAAGCGCGAGGGAAGATGAGAGAACGACGGTCTGCGTCAGTTGATACGATCAACTCGCTAGATCGAGTACCCACGGCTATTGGCAGAAATGGTTTCGTTCCGACCCAGGAATGGGTAAGTCTTTTCTAAGTCTGTTATGGTTAGTGCTTCAGCTTATGGGTTTTCAAGGTCACGTCGTGGCAGCAAGGGTGAGTTTATTTTGTATAATGTCGTCCTGGAGGTTATCATCTTACGCGTTCTTCAAGCCTCCCATTGGACACGGTGATGCTCTTCATTTCGGAAATCGTCCAGAAGGTCGAAGATATGCAAAGGCACCGCACTGTCCCTTCCACGGAAGTCATCAAGTTTCTCTCAAGCGTCAATCTGGATCATATTATTCCGAATAAACCACAAATCTCAGCTCGAAGATTCATGGTAAGCGTCAGTCAAGCTTCTGATCGAATACTACTCATTTGTGACACTTCCAGTGGTCTGATGCCTCCCTGGTTTGGTTGACCTCTTTGATTTGGGGCGAAATCTACGTCCGTGGGATGACACCCCTCGGAATTTGGAATGCAACAAATGTTCGGATGTTCTTTGTGAAGCATTCACAAAGCCAGCAGCGTCAAATAACTGAGACAGTGAACAACGTCGTTGGGGGTATTGGTGGATTCCTACGGAGAACATCGGATTCTGCGCAAGGTAGACAACGATCAGGCTGAAACTTTTTACATGTCATTAGACTAGTATTACATCCGTCTTGACTCAAGGACTAGATTTCTACATAATACTTGGCGGAAAATTTATGGCTGACACTTCAGAGGGGGAAGAGATTTGAGTTAGGCATGCCAACCCATGGATAGAGGATATGTGTGAGCCTTGTGTCACTGAGAGGTTATGGGTAACACTGCCTCATAGCAGAGCACGTCTTCATCCCGTATATCGGCGATCGCATGCCTCCAGATCAACGTCAATATCGATAACGATCCACTGTAGAGAGCACTCACTTAGCCTTCAAATGTGATCTCATCCCATTGAAATTGTACAACGGCGGAGGGCGTTCTCTTGGACCCTCGATTTGAAGATCCAACATCCTATGCGCCACCGCGGAAAGTTCAATATAGCGGGAGGATCCTCCTACTCCTTGGAGTACTTCTGGAACACTCTCTGAGATGGTCATAGATGATTCTCGATTCTTTCTCAAGCAGTGACGGCACCCAAAGTTCTTTTTCTCGATTTGTCTTTTGATCGAGTTGGCGAATGAAGCAGAGCGTTGCGTGAGCTCCGAGACAAGGCCATATTCATATGGAAAACCACCCAGATATGACTCAATTGTGTCAAGGGAGGTCAAAAAGGAGACTTGCATATTTTCATGGCGATGACTATGCCCGACCTAGAAACAGTCAAGATGCTGAGAGACGGTAACCGAAAGATTGGAGGTGGCTTACGAGGCTACGAGAGTCGATAACCATTGGCGGGTCGCAGGAGGTACACAATGTGGCGAACCCAACTTGAAGGAGATAGTTACCCACATCTCGATCTTCGGCGTATCCTAAAGCCTGCAGGCTCTGCCTCAAGACCTTGATGGCCTGAGATTTATCGCGTGTGAGGATTTGCGATGAATAATGAATAGAGATCTTACCTTTTCATCCTTCACAAAGTTCGATGGGTCCCAGAGCGCCTTCTGCCCAGTACGAAGTCTACCCTTCTTCTCAGACCCCACAAAGCACACATGTCGACAGGCGCCGGTAAAGTCAAAACAGCCATCCATCTTGTACTTTTCTTCAACCCTCTCGCACTTGACGCACAAAAATCTGCCAGTGACTCTTTCGACGGGATGTAAAACATTCTTGTTTGCAGTCTTCCAGTTCTTTGGAAAGCCCAACACAGCAGCGAGATCTTTTCTAGCATTGTCGACCCACTGCTTGATTTGTTTATCGAGTAGTTCCTTCATCGTCGCGTTGTTCTGGAGCGTGGTCGCAACTGTTGGTTTCGCACGTTCTGCATGTTCTGCTGACTGTAACAGATCGACAACGGGCAATTTCCGAAAATTGGGTAGCGAAGGAAGGATTGGGTACGCTTTCTTCGCGCTGCTGAGACGATTGTACAGTTGTTCCACATCTTTGCGGTTGTCCATGAGCGAGATTTCTATAGCACGCCTTTCGCGCTTGCCAGCAACATCCAGCAACTGTGCTTCAATCTGGTCATGCATGATCTTGACATCTGCAGGATGAAATAAGTGCGGGAAGTAATGCAGAAGGTTGAGCACTACCTGCTTCAGTAATTAATTCCAGCATCTTCGTCTTGTGTTTTTGGTATGGTCCAAAGACTGTGACACCAAGTAGATCATCGTGATCCCATCCAAATTTGTTAGCAAACTTCTTGCTTCTGTTGAGAAGAATATTGATTCAATAACGATTATCGATGTGAAAAAGACGTACGATTGTTCGTTGAGTTTCTTGACATCTTGCCGCCTTGCGTCAAGCCTTCTCTTCCATTTACAAACATCTACACAGAACTTGAGGCGTAGATATTGTTAGTCCAGACAACGACATAGTACAGGCAACGTACCTTCATCCACTCATCATTGCGTTTTCGAACTCGGGCAAATTTCTGGGACGACACTGAGATCTTGGGGATAGTCAGCAGAGAAAGAAAAGCGGTACCTCTTTGTACGCTTCATCTTCTAACTTGCCTGCGTACTCTGAACGAGCAGCTTCGAGTTCACTGGAAAGACAATATATGTTGTGAAAATAGGGTGCGTATGGCCCTAGAGTATTGTGAGATCGTTTATGTTGGGTATCTGAGCGACCTTACAATAATCGGATACAGAATAGGGGGCTACGAATGACGGACCAGTCAACAGACGCTCCATGACGGAAAGAGGTGACTCACTTCCAAAACCACTTCCAAAAGTAATGCATTCGTTCACAGTTATAATAGGCCTCAACTGTTGATGGATTGGGTCGGCGGGGTTGAGAGCTGTGATCGTCCTGTCGCGGGGGATTAGTTCTAGATGTGTCATCGAATCGCTAAGGTACGTACGGGGGCCTCTGGCAACTAGGCTAGCAAGGTTTTGAACATGAGCATAGATGTGACATCGCCATGAAACGAATATCTTACTTTCTTGCACTTCCGTATCCGAAGAGCGAACGAGTCAAACTGCACATCAGTCTCATCTCCACATATCTGTTTAAAAGGAATCAGAAAATTCATGAATAACCCAAAGAAAACGCACATTGCAAGGCCCACTGTCGAACAGGAATGCGGCGTACGATGCTTCGGTGAAAAACTGCTTCGGTAAATCAGGCGGTGCGATGAGTTTCTTTGGCCATTGCTGCGGCTCTGTGTCGTCGTTATTATTGATGTTTACGACGAAACCGGCGACGACATGAGGCATAGGACCAACTGGGTTCGCGAGCCAGTTTACCACGCCAACCACTGGTGTTTTGTCGTCGACTTCGAATGCACAGCCTGTCCCTCGCCTGGCTTCGCGCCATATAAATTGTGCATCCGGTCCCAGGAGGGTATGGCAAAGAGCTTTGCAAGTACGAGCGATAGCGAGCACATGTCGACTTGAACCGGTGAGAATTAGGACTTCAGAGAGCAGTTCTAGCGGGAGTGCAAGAAACGGAGATGGAATCGAAGACACCGGGGAAATGGGCTGGATTGAGGAATTTTTGTCGGAGTCTGTTTTTCCAATTTCTAGACGCGCCTTCTTGTTCGGAGGTGGGTCGAGCTCAGGGGGTGCAGCCGAAGCGACGCTCTTTGCAGTGGCGGATACACTCGTTGCAGAGCCCCCATGCGTGTTGTCCATTCTTTCGTCTTGCATAACAGTATTTTCACCGTCTCCATCCTCCAGCTGCCTTTTACGAGAACCGGATGGTTGAGGACAAGTGGACATGGACAAGTGACTTGCAACCGCAGTGGAGTGGGCCGCAAGGTTACTGTCGTCATAACTTTCACCATCCAATGTGGGGGTAGTACTTTGAGACCTGATCCCTTCCGAATCCACCATTCCAATGTAGAGAGGTGTTGATGGTGTTGATGGTCGGGGTTGTGCTGTGCCAGCAAAGTCAAAAGGCGCTTGGTGATAAGATATCTTGACGCGTTTTTTCGTTCTTCTCCTCTATTTGCGCGTCCTTTGGTACACGAAAGAGTCTAGAAGGGCTTTGTAGTGATTGGCCGAACTTGTTAGGTGAATTCTCTTTCAACAATGAATAGTACCTTACGGTGAGTTATTCTGGACGTCCAGTCTAAGCCAGTGGGAGAATGGACGGCGAGCGGGGGAATGATTATAAAATATTGTGGTAGGCTATATATGCTCTTGCACTCAAGAAGTATGAGAGAGATTGCAGCAGGTTGCAGTCAAGACTCAAAAGACAAAGGGGTCACTGTAGGACCGCATCACGTGCCGTGTGCTTGCTCAGAGCCAGCGCTAGCTGACTCAGAAGTCTCCTTCATCAGACTTCAGCTTCAATCCCCAAGTATAGATTCATGTATCTCAAACAATGAATCTCAATGAACCTATCAAAACTTCCGCTCTTACAAATACAGAGCTATCAGTGTTAAGAAAGGGTATAATGCTACCCTCGTATCTCCTTCGCCTCTCATCATCCTCCTCTTCAAGGCAATTTCCAAACCGTTGAAAATATTCTGTTAGCGACAACTCAGGATATTGCAAAAAGATGCAGATCATCCCCTATGGAGATCAAACGGATAGTGGACAAATTACTCGATGCAACACCATTGCCTCCATTGAAGCGCCTCGATGCTTTCGATGCGAACGACGATGAGTTGTTCACCACTGGCGATGAGATTTTAGATGCGTCTCTAGGCGGTGGCCTTCGGACGGGCCTGATCTGGGAGATCGTAGGAGAAAGGTATTGACTACAGTCCTCTTTCATTTATCAAGTCACAACTCTTTTGGCAGTGCTGCAGGCAAAACACAACTGGCGCTTCAGCTCTCGCTATTTGTCCAAGTACCGACCAATTTGCGCGGTCTGTCTGGCGCTACATGTTACCTTACGACCTCTTCGTCTCTTCCGACTGAGCGACTACTACAGATTGCGGAGTCAAACGGACTTTCGCTTCCAGGAGGGGGTCTGGAGCATGTGCACACCATACCAGCTCCAACGGTCGCCGTTCTTCTGCGCATATTGGAAGATACACTCCCCTCTTTCATTGAGAAAAATGCATCAAGACCTGGAGATAAGAAAGTGAAACTCCTGGTAATCGATGCGCTTGGGGAGTTGTTTCATCTGAACGACAAGACCACGATGAACACCCTTGTACAACGATCCAAAGACATCACTACCATATCGGCTCGGCTTCATGAACTAGCTAGCAAACACGAACTTGCTGTTCTTGTTTTAAACGAGGTCATCGATGTGTTTGACCGACCTTTACGCGCAGACGGCCAGGGCGACTTGCTTTACGAAACACAGTCCAGGTGGTTCAGCTCAGCATGGGCCTTCGGAGACGGCAAGAAGGAAGCCTCCCTTGGGCTCGTGTGGGCAAATCAGCTCAATGTAAGAATAATGCTGAGTCGAACGGGGAGAAGGCGATACCTCAATGAGGAAGATCTTCCCAAACGACAGCGTCAGCCCATTGTCAACTCTTCTACTCGACAAGCCCTCGAAGAATCTCGCCAACAGGAACCAGCTTTGATTAGACGACTCGGTGTCATATTCAGCTCGGTGTCCTCGCCCATCGCGCTCGATTACATTGTGACCGAGAGCGGCATCTCTATTCTCCAAGAGGCGGGTGTCAATCCACCCTCGAAGGCTGGCATCACCTCTGCACCTTCACCTGGTGTAATAGCGACTTCGAATCCAGCTGTTGATGAAGACCCAGGTGCCAGTGCTCCAGAGTCTACTGAAGCCCTACCGAATTCAAGAACAAACCAAACAGGCCATCTAGCGGCAGGCGACGAATTTGATGATCTATTGACCCAAGACGATTCTTATGATAATGTCGACTGGGATACCTTGGAACTGAACTTGAGTCAGGCCCATGTTTAGGTGCACATATATCTAGATGACATGAACTTATTTACAACAATGCTGAATTCAATAAGGGCCATTAAAAATAAGTATATGTTAGGTAGTAGGTGGGGTCCATTAGAGGCGAATGTC
>Ga0247741_1002588_pt1 | contig 10007 bp, 10 predicted proteins | sample UWRJL213509R2_FD_180945 | JGI IMG/M metagenome (GOLD analysis project Ga0247741, IMG submission 180945) | Plant litter microbial communities from Arlington Agricultural Research Station in Wisconsin, United States - UWRJ-L213-509R-2 | ecosystem: Environmental > Terrestrial > Plant litter >...
TCTCATTGGGTAGTCTTCTGCCGGGAAGACTACCGAAAAATCAAATTTTTTTGCTCAAAACCTACAGGCAATGTATATTTGCAACCCATTTAAAAGGGACGACTCCTTAGCTCAGCTGGTTAGAGCTACTGACTCTTAATCAGTAGGTCCAGGGTTCGAGTCCCTGAGGGGTCACTAAAATTGCCTGATGGTGTAACGGTAGCACAACAGATTCTGATTCTGTTTGTCTTGGTTCGAATCCAGGTCAGGTAACAAAAAAGGACAAACCGCAGGGCGGTTTGTCCTTTTTATTTGGATCCAATTCAGGGATTTTTCATGAAAGGCAAAGTTTACTTTTCCAGAAGTCTCCATTGCGGACAGTAATTTTTTCAACAAGTCCTTTGTCAGTTCCTTCCTGTAAAATTTTTTCCGCTTTCTGCATAGTACGATCAGTGATCATCGCAAATTCTTTGGTAGTGAACGTGGGATAATTTGAGCAGAAATCTTCCAGGCTGTTGCTATAGATCTTTTTACGGGCATCCGGACAAAGATCGAGCAGTATGTTTTCAAATTTATCAAACGGGCGTACCCCTTTGATCATATGCCTGTCGCCGGATCTATTGAAAAAAAATAATGTCGGAAAGCTGCGTACACCCTGCGATTGCGCATAATTAAGAGCCGCTGAAAATAATTCGTTGGCATCGCCTTTATAATCTTTTTCAAACAGGTCCACCTCCAATCCTGCCAGCTTTGCTGCTTCGCTGAGATGTTCCCATCTAGTGATATTTTTTTTCTCCAAAAAAACCATTTCTTTTATCCTCCGGAGAAATTTATCCGCTTTGATAACATCCTGCATTTTGGCAGCAATAAAAGCGATGGAAGGCGGATAAGATGAATGCAACGGATCTTCAAGCCATACATTTCCATCAATCGGCATTTTGTAATAAGCGCTTACTTCATCCCAATGATGAGCCACATCCGAAGGTTTTGCAATTGCTCCGCTATTATATACATCCCATGATGGCAATAAGCCGCCCATACGGTATTCGAGGTGGAAATAATCGCCATACTCCTGTTTCAGTTTTCTCAACTGAGGCTCTATACCCCAGCACGAAGAACAAATAGGGTCGGTGAAATAAATTATCTGAACGGGTTTTTGTTGAGCAACAACGGTAGTTTCAGCGGATGGCCGATAGGAGGTTTCTGGTATTTCACAAACACCTGTTTCCGGATCACATAATAAAGGATTGATATTTTTTGTAGCCATTTTATTGATTTATTTTTGCCACACAAAATTGAACCCTCTTTCGCCACCAAACAATAAGTCAGAAAAAACTGACTACGCAATAACCATGAGTGCAGCACCAACATCATCCAATAATCAAGGTTGCCCGGCAGAAGAAACATTAAAACTGGTTTCCGGAAAATGGAAGGCAAAGATCCTGAAACTTGCCGTCGACGCGCCTTTGAGATTTAATACTTTACTCAAACAATTGCCCGGCTCCAACAAAGAATCGCTTTCGAATGCACTCAAAGACCTGGAAGAAGCCGGAGTACTCATCAAAGAAACGATCCAGGTCAAGCCATTACACATCGAATACCGGTTATCAGAAAAAGGCCAGGCCATCATTCCGGTATTACAATCTATCGAAGCTATCTCGGGATCTAATAATTCTGCCGCATTATAAAATTATTATCTGCGAAAATTTGTATGCTATTAATCTGCGTACATCTGCGGGACACCCAAACATTATTTCGCAAAATTGTACCATTATCTATACTTTTGCACCCGAACCAGGTTTTTTCGCCGTTGGCGAAAAATTAAAAGGGAAGCCGGTGTAAGTCCGGCACTATCCCCGTAGCTGTAAGCTCTGTTAGATTGTTCACTCTACAGGCCACTGTTCCGCCACATAGGCGGAATGGGAAGGCGGTGAACAAAGAGTAAGTCAGAAGACCTGCCCGGTATCATTATTCATCGCTACGCTTTCGGGTGAAAGGCAGGCGGGGTATAGTCTTGTTTTATATCCTGTTTGTATACCTGTAAGCGTGGTTGAAAACCGACCATGATCAAAAGGCAACCTACATATAGCTTTCGTCATCTTCTGCGCTGCATCTGTGTCGCACCGGTATTGCTGGCAGCATCTGCATCTGCTCAAACTACAAACGATACATTACCTACAGTGATTGTTTCTGCGTTAAAATATGCGGATGTTACCAGTTCACCGGTGCCCGTGCAGCAATTGACGAAAAAAGAGATCGGTACATTGAACAGTTTATCTGTTGCAGATGCCGTGAAATATTTTTCCGGCGTGCAGGTAAAAGATTATGGTGGTGTGGGCGGATTGAAAACTATTTCATTGCGCAGCCTTGGAGCCAATCATACCGGTGTAATGTATGATGGTGTATTGTTATCGGATGCACAGGGCGGACAAATTGACCTTGGAAAATTATCGCTGGAAAATATCGACAACATTGCACTGTACAACAGTCAGCCCAACGATCTGCTGGTGCCTGCACGTTCATTTGCATACGCAGGAATTCTTTCATTGCGTACTACGTCCCCAATTTATGATTCTCTGAAACCCTTACGTGTAAAGTCTTCTGTGAAGGCGGGTTCATTCGGATTATTTGATCCTTCGCTACTATTGCAATATAATTTCAATCGTCATTTTTACAACAGCATCAGTGCCGAATGGCAAAGAGCCGATGGCCAATATCCTTACAAAGCCTATGAACAGGGCTATGGAACACAAAAGAGACAAAACTCATCTATCGATGCTTTGCGGTTGGAATATGATGCAGCTTATTCTTTTAATGATAGCAATAGCATTCGCCTGAAAGCTTACTATTACAACTCTGAAAGAGGATTGCCCGGCTCGGTAATTTTGTTTAATACCTACAGCGGACAACGATTGAAAGACAAAAACTTTTTTCTCCAGTCTTCGTGGCAAAAATATTTTTCCAGCCGCAGCAGGCTTTTGCTGAATGCAAAATATGCTTACACTTATAGCTTTTATCTTGATCCGGATTATCCTAACACTCAGGGGAAACTGGAAAATAAGTTTCATCAAAAGGAATATTACCTGTCTGCCGCGTATTCTTATGAACTGTCGAAAGCTTTATCCCTGGCATATTCCAGCGATGTTTCATACAATGAATTGACAAGAACAGACGAGTTTGTCCTGAACTTTCCTGAGCCAAAAAGAACCATCCTGTTAAATAATATCGCGGTAAAATATTTGTCTGGAAAATTAACAATCGGTGCAAATTTGTTGCACAGTTGGTATAATGATAAAGTGAAGTATGGCAGTAATGGAAAAGATGTCAATGCATTTTCACCCGGTGTTGCGGTCAATTATCAACCTTCGGTGAATTCGCCATTAAGGTTCCGCATTTTTTATAAAGATATTTTCAGGGCGCCTACTTTTAATGATCTGTATTATACTTTCATCGGCAATACTTCGCTGCGTCCTGAATATGCCAAACAATACAATGCCGGTATCACTTATAAAATGAGCAGCAGCGGTTTTTTAAATTCTTCTGTATTTACCGTAGATGCATATTATAATGCCGTAAAAGATAAGATATTGGCGGTGCCACGGCAAAATCTTTTTCAATGGAGCATGTTGAATATAGGTAAAGTACAGATAAAAGGTATCGATGCGGCTTTGCAATTATATCCTGCAGCATTCAACGATGTTCACATTGCCGCAAGGTTAAGCTATACTTATCAGCAGGCATTAGATGTTTCCGATAAAAACTCAGGCTCCTACAAAAAACAAATACCATACACTCCCGAACATTCGGGCAGTATTCACATCAGCGCTGTGCGCAAAAGACTAACGGTGGCGTATAACGTTTTGTTATCAGGTTTCAGGTACCGTCTCGGCGACCAGATACCGGATAACCTTGTGAAGGAATGGGCTACACAGGATATGACATTGGCGTACCAGTTCACGAATAGAAAAAATTCCAGGTATCGCCTGTTTGCGGAGCTGAATAATATTTTCAATAAACAATATGAGATCATCAAACTCTATCCGATGCCGGGCATCAATTACAGGGCAGGAGTGGTAGCGGAATTTTAATTAGCATAAATTTTTTAATCAATAAAAAAACAACAATGAAAAGGAATTTAATGAAGTGGCTGTTGCCTGCAATCGTAGTATTCAGTGCATGTAGCAAGGATGATGATATTGCTCCAACGCCTCCACAACTTTCACCGGCTACCGGCATCTATGTGTTGAGCGAAGGGAATATCGGGTCAGGAAATTCAAAGCTTGGGTTCTACACCATCAATCCGGTTTTGTATACATCAGATTATTTTCTTCAGCAAAATCCGGGGCAGACTGGCCTGGGCGATACAGGCAATGATGCCATTGTGTATGGTAGCAAAATGTATGTCGTAATGAATTTTTCAAGCGAAGTAGTGGTGTTGAATGCCGCTACCGGAATTTTTGTAAAACGCATTCCTTTCGGTACAGGTGCCGGTAAACAAAACCCACGCTATGCTTTGGGGGCAAAAGGGAAAGTATATGTTAGTTCTACCAACGACAATAAAGTCAGCATCATCGATACGGCTTCTCTTACCATATCAGGTTCTATCGCTGTTGGCGCAAACCCTGAAGGCATGGCAGTTGTAGGCAATAATTTATATGTAGCAAACTCTGGTGGCTACAACCTGGTGCCGGATTCTACTGTTTCTGTTGTTGATCTGAATACCAATACCGAAACAAAAAAGATCACTATCGCCACAAAAAACCCTCAAAGGATTGAAGCCAATTCCGTAGGAGATCTTTATGTGAGCGGGTATGGAAATTTCAGCACCATCCCGGCAAGTGTTTCTGTGATCAATAGTACAACCAATACGGTATCTTCCGAAATGGGCGCTGCATATCCGTACGCCTTTTTAAGGATATCGGATAATATCGCTTATTTCTATAATAATTATGGCGGAGCCGGAACAGCGAAAGTTTACAACACGATCACAAAAACCGTAGTAAGAAATGAATTGATCACTGACGGAACGGTAATTGTAAATCCTTACGGGTTGGATGTAGATGAACAAAACGGAGATGTGTATGTAACTGATGCAAAGAACTTTTCATCTGCGGGTTCTGTTACATGTTTCACTAAAGACGGTAAATTGAAGTTCTCTTTTGGAACGACTGCCGGAGTTAGCCCGAATAAAGTGCTTTTTAAACGATAGTTTTGTACAGATCAGCGGCGCATCGAACTGGTGCGCTGCTTTTTTTAAACTAAAAGATGAAAACAACAAGACCTGATTCTTTAGCCGGACCGCTTGTTAGTTGGGATCTGTTTCTCAACAACTACAGGCAACTCATGCAAAAGGGAGATGACCTGCAGGCTATCAAAGCGATTTCGGGGAAACGAAAATGGCAGGTGAAATGGGATCTTGAAAAAGAATTGTTAGCTAACGATCACGTGATCGTAATTACCGATATAAAAAGAAAGATCGTTTTCGCCAGTGACAATATCGCCGGGATGACTGGTTATACTGCTAAAGAAATGTTGGGCCAAAGCCCGAAGATGTTGCAGGGAAAAGATACGGACAAAAAAAAGCTGAAATACATCAGCGAATGCATCATGGCGAAAGAGCCTTTTGAAGCCATGATCGTGAACTATAAAAAGAATGGCGAAGCCTACGATTGCCATATCAAAGCATTTCCCGTTTTTGATGCGGATAATAAACTGGTCAATTTCATCGCTTTCGAAAAAGCAGCTTAATATTTTACCATGAATCTCGAAGAACAGATACGGTTATCGGAAACCCATATTTTCAAAGCGGTGTTTCCCAACACCACCAATCATTACGATACTTTATTTGGTGGGACCGCCATGCACCTGATGGATGAAGTGGCGTTCATCACTGCTACCAGGTTTACCCGTAAGCGTGTGGTAACGGTATCTTCCGACAGGATCGATTTTAAACAACCCATTCCGGCAGGCACCATCATCGAACTGATCGGTAAAGTATCGAAGATCGGGAATACCAGTCTTGATGTGAGAGTGGAGATTTATATCGAAGAAATGTACAGCAATGACAGAAAAAAAGCCATCACCGGCAGTTTTACTTTTGTTGCGATCGATGAAAATAAAAAACCAACACGGATATTGAATATCTGATGGAAACAAACCGCAAGCACGAACACAAAGCATGTCCACGATGTGGAAACGGCTTCATCTGCAAAGTAGGTGATGTGGCTAACTGCCAGTGCAACACGGTAAAGTTGAATAAGGAGGCCTACGACTTCATCAGCAAAAAATACGAAGACTGCCTTTGCAGCAATTGCCTGGCTGAGCTGAATACCCGGCAACTACTCTTCAGAGAAAAATTTGGCGGAAACCCGCATTAAATGCTATACTTCGGTTGTTTTCGTTTTAACTTGTGGTAAATACCTTGTTAGGCCCATGAGAAAGCTTCCGCTATTATTCTTTTGTTTTTTATGTAATGTATTGTGCAACGCACAAATACCGCATGTCGGAAAAGTGATTGATGAAAACGGAAAACCATTGCAAGGCGTTACCATCAAAGCAGGAAAAAATATCTTCTCCACAACAGATTCCGCAGGCCTTTATTTTATTTCTGCTGAGGCGGAAAATGCTGAGCTTACTTTCTCACATATTGGATTTATTACTTACAATATATCCGCTAAAAAAATTGCCGGGCAAGTTGTGAAACTCTACCGAAACAACGAATTTTTAGAAGAAACAATTGTTACTGCTTTTGAAAATAAGGCAACCATAAATAGTGTACCCGCTGCCGTTAGTGTGTTGGGGAAAGCTGCACTGAATCGCTATAGCGGACAAAGTTTTGTTTCAGCCATCAATACGGTTCCCGGGGTCAAAATGGATGAGCGTAGCCCGGGTAGTTATCGGCTGAGTATCCGGGGAAACCTGCTGCGGTCTGCATTTGGAGTAAGAAATGTAAAAGTGTATTGGAATGGCATACCGTTTACCGATGCAAGCGGAAATACTTATTTCAACCAGCTTTCGCCGGAAAATACAGGCCGTGTAGAGATACTTAAAGGCCCGTCGGGTAGTATGTACGGATCCGGAACGGGTGGGGTAGTGTTGTTGAACAGCGGACTCCCGAATGTAAAGGAGAAAGTTATTTCTGTGCAGGCAGCTGCCGGCAGCTATGGATCGTTCTCTACCGGTGCCGCCTACACGCAATCAGGCACTAACATCACGTCTGTTTCTTTTCAGCATCAGCAAAGCGATGGGTATCGCATCCAGACAAATATGCGTCGCGATGTAGCCAATTACACCGGAAGTTACCGGATCAATTCACATCAACGCATCAACGCGAATGTTTTTTATAGTGATCTTTTTTACCAGACACCCGGAGGCCTGACACTCGCTGAACTAACCGCTGGCCCACGCCAGGCAAGGCCTGCAGCCGGAGCTTTTCCGGGAGCGGTAACACAGAAAGCAGCTATTTATCTCAAGACTTTGTATACCGGCTTTTCGCAAGAATATGAAAAGGGCAAATGGAGTAACAGTGCCGGGTTGTATGCTTCTTACACCGATTTTAAGAATCCCACGATCCGCAATTACGAAGACAAATATGAAAGGGGTGCTGGTGGGCGTACCGTATTCAGATACAAAAACAATTTGTGGGTACATACCTTTGGTGGAGAATTTCAATCCGGATTGATCAATACAAGTGTGCATGGTAACCGGGCCGGAATGAAAGACACTTTACAGTATCAGGATAAGATACACTCACGTCAATATAATATTTTTCTTCAATCTGCGTTTTCGCCGGTTCGGAATTTTAGTGTAACCGCCGGCGTTAGCTACAATAATTTCCATTATGGCTTCAGGCGTTTGAGCGAAGCGCAAAAGAGGAGTAGTGATTTTACTCCGCAATTTGTACCGCGGATAGCTGCATCTTTCAAACTGGGGCCAACTTACTTATATGCCAATATCAGCAAAGGGTATTCGCCCCCCTCCATCGACGAAGTGCATGCAAGTGACGGGATATTCAACACCAACCTGAAAGCCGAAACCGGCCTGAATTACGAAACAGGGATCCGAACGCAACTGCTGCCCAATAAACTCTGGCTCGATGGCAGCATATATCTTTTTCAATTACGGAATACCATCGTAAGTCGCAGAGATTCCAGCGGTGCAGATTTTTATGTAAATGCGGGAAAGACAAAACAGTTTGGTGCTGAGATCGGGCTAAGTTATTTGCCGGTCAACAACCACGAGGATTTTGTAAGGCAACTTAAGATCTGGGTAAATTATACTTACATCCATGCCCGTTTCGGGCAGTACCAGCAAGGAATAAACAAATATGATGGTAATAAACTGACCGGCACGCCGCCCGATGTATTGGTTGGCGGGATGGATATTGTCACATCACGAGGCATCTATGCAAACCTGACCTACAGTTATACCAACCGGCTTCCCCTGAACGATGCCAATACTTTTTTTGCGACTTCGTACAATCTCTTTATCGCGAAAGCAGGGTATAAAATTGATATTTGCAAAAAGGCAACTGCCGATCTGTACGCCGCTTATGAACATTCCTTCAATAATCCTTATAGCCTGGGCAACGATCTGAATGCCGCCGGCAACAGGTATTTTAATCCTTCTGCACCCTCTATGTTCACTGTTGGCGCTAAGTTCAGGTTCATGGTAAAATAATCTGTTCCCATATCAATACATCCGTACAGGGTTGTTATCTTTGCAAAAATTCAAAACAGATGTTTGACCTTCACCGGCTGGCCATCAAGGAGATCATTACGGTATCGTTCACGTTGTTCGCCATCATTGATATGCTGGGGTCGGCACCGGTATTGATTTCACTGAAGGCAAAAATGGGCGGTCATATCAAAAGCGGGCAAGCCACACTGGCTTCCGGCGCATTGATGGTGGCATTTTTATTTTTTGGGGAAGAATTTCTCGGACTGCTTGGGCTGGATGTTAAATCATTCGCCGTAGCAGGTAGTATCGTGATCTTCATCCTTGGATTGGAAATGGTGTTGGGGATTGAGTTTTTCCAGGCCGACAAAAGCGGCAAAGTTGGTGGTAGTGTAGTACCGATCGCTTTTCCGCTGATAGCTGGCTCGGGTACACTCACGACCATCATGTCGCTCAAAGCGAATTTTTATGATGGCAATATCCTCATCGGTATATTGGTCAACCTGGTGATCATTTTCCTGGTGCTCCGTTCACTGAAGTGGATAGAAAAAGCACTCGGTCCAAATGGATTGATGGTGGTAAGAAAATTCTTTGGCGTAATATTGCTGGCCATAGCGGTGAAGATATTCGGAACGAATATCCAGGGATTTGGAAAATAGTTGAAAGTTGATGGTTGAAGGTTAACGACCTTTTAAATCATACATCATCAGATCATAGATATAATGGCCTCGTAGTACAATGGATAGTATAAGAGTTTCCGAAGCTCCAGATCCAAGTTCGATTCTTGGCGAGGCCACAATTCAATTTAGAATTAAGAATTTAAAATTAAGGATGCCTGAAGGAAATTTCTTCAGGCATCCTTAATTTTAAAGAATCACGGCATAAGTCCCGGAGAATTATTCATCATTAATTATCCATCATTCACATGAAACTTACCCTCATCGATCCCAAAACAGGCGCCGATCTGCTCTTGATTAAAGACGAGCCTGCCTTCGATCATTATTCTTTTTCCCGCGATAAGGATAAAAAATATTTCACCATCATCTGGAACAGGGGAGAACAAAAGCTTATTCATATTGATGGGGAAGAAACTTTACTGATGGCCGATACTATTTTGCCATTGATGTTCAACCAGACGTTCAGGGTGGAAAATGGCGAGGCGATGGTGAGCTGGCAATTCAACCGGGAATTTTATTGTATCCAGGATCATGATGAAGAAGTAAGTTGCTTGGGTTTTTTATTTTGCCATGGTGACAAACAATTTATATCACTCGACGACACCATGAAACAAAAGCTGGAACTGCTGCTGGATCTTTTCATTTTGGAATTAAATACAAAAGATACTATACAGC
>Ga0247741_1002589_pt1 | contig 10006 bp, 11 predicted proteins | sample UWRJL213509R2_FD_180945 | JGI IMG/M metagenome (GOLD analysis project Ga0247741, IMG submission 180945) | Plant litter microbial communities from Arlington Agricultural Research Station in Wisconsin, United States - UWRJ-L213-509R-2 | ecosystem: Environmental > Terrestrial > Plant litter >...
GTGCGCCCGCGTGGTCGGCGAGGTCATGGGTCAGTACCACCCGCACGGCGACACCGCGATCTACGACGCCCTCGTACGGCTCGTCCAGCCCTGGTCGCTGCGCTACCCGCTCGCACTCGGGCAGGGCAACTTCGGCTCCCCCGGCAATCAGGGTGCGGCCGCCCCCCGGTACACCGAGACCAAGATGCACCCCATCGCGCTCGAGATGGTGCGCGACATCGAAGAAGACACCGTCGACTTCCAGGACAACTACGACGGCCAGACCCAGGAGCCGTCGGTCCTGCCTGCGCGGTTCCCGAACCTCCTGGTCAACGGGTCGGTCGGCATCGCGGTCGGCATGGCGACGAACATCCCGCCGCACAACCTGCGCGAAGTCTCTTCGGGAGCCCTGTGGGCGCTCGAGAACCCCGACGCGACGCGCGAAGAGCTTCTCGAGGCGCTCATGGAGCGCATCCCGGGGCCGGACTTCCCCACCCACGCGCAGATCCTCGGAACCCGCGGCATCAAGGACGCCTATCGCACCGGCCGCGGCTCGATCACGATGCGCGCCGTGGTCAACGTCGAAGAGATCCAGGGCCGCACGTGCCTGGTGATCACGGAGCTGCCCTATCAGGTCAACCCCGACAACGTCGCTGTCAAGATCAGCGATCTCGCCCGCGAGGGCAAGATCACCGGAATCGCCGACATCCGCGACGAGACGTCGGACCGCACGGGTCAGCGTCTGGTGATCGTCTTGAAGCGGGATGCCGTCGCCAAGGTCGTGCTGAACAACCTCTACAAGCACACCCAGCTGCAGGAGAACTTCGGCGCGAACATGCTCGCGATCGTCGACGGCGTGCCACGCACGCTTCCGCTCGACGGGTTCATCACGCACTGGATCGACCACCAGATCGTCGTCATCGTCCGCCGTACGCAGTTCCGTCTCCGCAAGGCGGAGGAGCGCATGCACATTCTGCGCGGTTACCTCAAGGCGCTCGATGCGCTCGACGAGGTCATCGCGCTGATCCGCCGCTCACCGACCGTCGACGATGCCCGCGACGGGCTGAAGACGCTCCTGGAGATCGACGACATCCAGGCGGACGCGATCCTCGCGATGCAGCTGCGGCGTCTCGCGGCACTGGAGCGCCAGAAGATCATCGATGAGGCGACCGAGCTCGAGGCGCAGATCACCGACTTCAAGGCGATCCTGGCCGATCCGACCCGGCAGCGCTCGATCATCCGCGAAGAGCTCACCTCGATCGTCGACCGCTTCGGCGATGACCGGCGCACCCAGATCCTGCCCGGGTACGACGGCGACATGTCGATCGAAGACCTCATCCCGGAAGAGGAGATGGTGGTCACGGTCACCCGTGACGGCTACATCAAGCGCACGCGCAGCGACAACTACCGTCAGCAGCACCGCGGAGGTCGAGGCGTCAAGGGTGCGCAGCTGCGCGCAGACGACGTGGTCGAGCACTTCTTCGTGACGACGACGCACCACTGGCTGCTCTTCTTCACCACGAAGGGGCGCGTCTACCGCGCCAAGGCCTACGAGGTTCCCGAGGCCGGCCGCGATGCCAAGGGCCAGCACGTCGCGAACCTGCTGGCGCTGCAGCCCGGCGAGGAGATCGCGCAGATCCTCGACATCCGCGATTACAGCGTGGCGACCTATCTGGTGCTCGCGACCCGCAGCGGACTGGTCAAGAAGACCCGCCTGACCGAGTACGACACGAATCGCCAGGGCGGCGTCATCGCGATCAAGCTCCGCGGTCAGGAAGAAGAGGACGGCGACGAGGTCGTCAGCGCGCTCCTGGTCGACGGGGGCGATGACATCCTCCTCATCAGCCGCCTGGGGATGTCCCTCCGCTTCACGGCGAGCGATGACTCGCTCCGGCCGATGGGGCGTTCCACCGAGGGTGTGAAGGGAATGTCCTTCCGCGAGGGAGACAGCCTGCTGTCGGCATCCGTCGCCCGAGCCGGCGCGTACGTGTTCGTCGTGACCGACGGCGGGTACGCGAAGCGCACCGACATCGCGCAGTACCGCGGTCAGAGCCGCGGTGGTCTGGGCATCAAGGTCGCTCGTCTCAGCGACGATCGGGGTGTTCTCGCGGGTGGTCTGATGGTCGCAGAGGACGACGAGGTCTTGGTGGTTCTTGCCAGCGGCAAGGTGGTACGCTCTGCCGTGGCCGAGGTCCCCGCCAAGGGCCGCGACACCATGGGTGTCGTCTTCGCCCGCGCCGACGACGCTGATCGCATCATCGCGATCGCACGCAACGGAGAGCGCGGCCTCACTGAGATATCAGACGCAGCGACATCAGAGGCAGTCGACACCGAGCAAGAGCACGCCGGGTCGGACACACCCGAGGCCTCGCCCGAGATCCCCGAAGAGAGTACTGACGCATGAGCACCGTAGCCGACAAGCTCGCAAAGAAGTCCAGCCACAAGACCAGCGCCAAGCAGGTGCGCCTGCGGCTGGTGTACGTCGACTTCTGGTCGGCGGTCAAGCTGTCGTTCCTGGCCGCGGTCGCACTCGCGATCGTCACCGTCGTGAGCTTCTTCCTCGTCTACCTGATCGTCCAGACGACGGGTCTGATCGGCAAGGTCGACGAGTTCTTCCAGAGCTTCTCGGACGGCGGTGTCTCGATCACCGCCTTCATCGGTCTGCCGCAGGTCATGGCGTTCGCGGCGATCGTCGCGATCCTCAACCTGGTGGTGGTCACTGTTCTGGGTGCCGTCATCGCCGGCATCTACAACCTCGCGGTCAAGGTCACCGGCGGCCTGCTCGTCGGCTTCACCTCCAACTAGCCTCCTCTGAACGGGCGTCGGCGCGAGCCGGCGCCCGTTCGGCGTGCGCGGCGTCAGACCACGCCGGTCGTTCCGAGCAGGCTGCCGATCGCCCACGTCACGATCAGGGCGAGCCCGCCGCCGATCACCAGGCGAAGAGTGGCGCGCAGCTTTCCGCTCCCACCGAGGTGCGCTGACACGGTCCCGGTCATCGCGAGAGCCACCAGCACCGCGACGAACGTGAGCGGGATCTTGAGCGCCGGTGGCAGCAGCAGAATCGTCAGCAACGGCAGCAGGGCACCGAGCGTGAACGCGACCGCTGATGACAGCGCCGCCTGCCACGGACTCACCAAGTCGTCCTGGTCGATGTGCAACTCGACCTCGAGGTGCGCCGCCAATGCATCGTGCGCGGTGAGTTCGGTCGCGACCTGACGCGCCGTCGCCTCGGTGAGTCCGCGCGCTCGATACAGCGCGGTCAGCTCATCGAGCTCCTCATCGGGCATCTCACGGAGCTCCCGCGTCTCCTTCTCGATGAGTGCACGTTCGCTGTCGCGCTGGCTGCTCACCGAGACGTACTCCCCGAGCGCCATCGAGATCGCGCCGCCGACGAGACCAGCGACTCCGGCCACCAGCAGGGCGGGGGTGTCGGTCGTCGCTCCCGCGACGCCGACCACGAGAGAAGCCACCGACACGATGCCGTCGTTCGCCCCGAGGACGCCCGCGCGCAGCCAGTTCAGTCGCTGGCCGATACCGCCGGAGTGCGCTTCGCCGGCGTGGATGGGGTCTGGTGTGCTCACCTCGACAGTCAACTCCTGTCCCGGCCGTCGCAGGCCGCGGCCCGCCGCGAGCGGCGCCGCCTGGATTCGTGAAATCGGTGCCCGTCAGGTAAAGTCTTGGAGGTTGACGGCGCTTGCGCCGTGCCCAAACGGGGGTATAGCTCAGGCGGTTAGAGCGCTTCACTGATAATGAAGAGGTCCCAGGTTCAAGTCCTGGTACCCCCACACAACAGCCCCGGGGCCTTAGCTCAGTTGGTAGAGCGCCTGCTTTGCAAGCAGGATGTCAGGAGTTCGAATCTCCTAGGCTCCACAGATCGAGAAGCGCCGGCCCGAAGGGGCCGGCGCTTCGGTCGTCTGTAGAGTCGGACGCATGGACATGCGGGTCGCGGCGTACGCCGTCATCATCGACGCCGATGATCGCATTCTGCTGGCGCACTGGAATGAGGGACGCCGTGCCGCCTGGACGCTTCCCGGCGGCGGGCTCGAGTCGGGTGAGGACCCGGAGCACGCGGCGCGCCGGGAGGTACGCGAGGAGACGGGCTATCGAGTGACGGTCGGCGATCTGCTCGGCATCCACTCGCGGGTCATCCCGGCGGGTCGCCGGCTCGCCACCGATGCCACCGGTCCACTGCACGCCCTGCGCATCGTCTACCGCGCCCGTGTGATCGGCGGCAAGCTGCGCAACGAGATCGACGGCTCGACCGACCGGGCGGAGTGGTTCCCCCTCTCGGCCGTGGCCGGACTGCAGCGCGTCAAGCTCGTGGACATCGCGCTGAAGATGGACGCGTCCAACTGATCAGTCGATCGCCTGCGAGATGTCGGCGACCGTAGCCGCGTAGGCCGCGATCAGGTCGTCGGCCTCGACGAACATGCTGTAGCCGTGGGCGCCGGCGCCCATCGCGATGCGCTCTCCGACGATTCGCTCATCGGCGAACACCGGCCAGTCGGTGGAGCTGCCGACCGGGACGATGGTGCCCCGCTCGTACCCGGTTGCCGCGAGAGCGCGCGCCGGGTCGGGGAGCTGCAGCTTGTTCACCCCGACCACCGCCCGCAGCTTCGGCCATGAAATCGCCCGATCGCCGGGCACCAGGGCGAACAGGTACGTATCGTCGCTGCGTTTGACCACGAGGGTCTTCACGATTCCTGCCGGTGGGATGCCGAGCAATGCCGCAGCTTCGTTCAGGCTCCCCGCCGCGGGCCGCTCGCGCACCTCGATCGCGAGATCTCGAGCAGCTGCCGCGTCGCGCACGCGGGCGGTCGGGTCAGGCGCGCTCATGCGTACAGGCTACCCACGACGAAGAGCCCCGCGGGTCGGCGGGGCTCTTCGGTGTCTCGATGGTCGCCGGCGCTCTGCGATCAGGCGTCGGGCGCGCGCAGCGGGTCGTCGGCGACCCAGAGCTCGTCGTCCGCCCGCAATGTCTGCCAGGCGGCGTAGAGAACGCCGACCGCGGCGGCGACCCCGAGTACGATCGCGATCACGCCACCGGCGCCGATGCCCTGCTTGGGTGGGTCGAGCACGACCAGCTTGGCGGCGAGCTTCTTGGAAGCCTGTGCGCCGTACTTGTCGGCCCTCTTCGCGTAGGTGGCGGCATCCGGTAGCACGAAGCCCTTGCCGGAAGCGAGCCGCGAGCGGGTGTCGTTGGCGGCGTCCCAGACCGACAGTGCGGAGCCGACCACCGCGCCCGCTGTGGGCACGACCCGATCGGACAGCACCTGCTTGGAGAACTGCTTGCTCTTGTCGACGTACGGCGCTGCGTAGCGGCCATAGCCGTCCTTCACGCCGGGCACGACCTGCTCACGGCCGAAGTTGCCGAGCTGGCGGCCCGCTTCGCGCGCGATGTTCGCGGCTTCGCCGACGAGCACCTGCTGCGACTCCCACAGGTTGTTCGCCTGCGACTGGAGCTTGCGGAGTTCCTTCTTGCGCTTGCGGTTGAGGCTCACGTTGCCCTCCCAAAGGCCGGGGGATGTAGTTGTCCCATCTTGCCAGACCGCACCGCAGACGGGAGGGTTCCCACCGAACTCTGAGAGAATGGACGACATGCCTCAGCACACTGCCGTAGCCACACTGCACACCAACTACGGGGACATCGTCGTCGATCTCTACGGAGACCACGCTCCCCAGACCGTCCAGAACTTCATCGGACTCGCCGACGGAACCAAGGACTGGACCCACCCCGCCACCGGCAAGCCCGGTGAGGGAGCGCTGTACAAGGACGTGGTCTTCCACCGCATCATCTCGGGATTCATGATCCAGGGCGGCGACCCGCTCGGTGTCGGCACCGGCGGCCCCGGCTACAACTTCAACGACGAGATCAACGGGGAGCTGACCTTCACGGCTCCGTACAAGCTCGCGATGGCCAACGCGGGACTGCGCCGCAACGCGATCACCGGCCGGCCCGAGGGCACGAATGGTTCTCAGTTCTTCATCACGGTTCCGGGCCAGGGCGGTCGCGGCCCCGAGTGGCTGCAGGGCAAGCACACGATCTTCGGTGAAGTCGCCGATGACGCCTCCAAGGCGGTCGTCGACACGATCAGCGAGTTGCCCACCGCGGCAGGCGATCGTCCGATCGAGCCTGTCGTCATCCAGTCCATCGACGTCGTCACCGTCTAGGACGCCCGTCCGTCCGTGACCACCCCCGACCTCAGCCGCAACACCGACAATTTCTGCTACCGGCATCCGGACCGGCAGAGCTTCGTGCTGTGTCAGCGCTGCCTGCGAACGATCTGTCCGCAGTGCCAGACACAGGCTGCGGTCGGGGTCATCTGTCCGGAGTGCCTCGGTCAGCAGCAGCAGACGCAGACCCCCGCCCAGCGCAAGGCGGAGCGGCGGTGGGCGCGACCGCGAGCGGTCACCGCGACCGATTCTCGACCGCTCGTCACGTACGCGATCATCGCGATCACGGCGCTCGCGTTCCTCATCGGGCTCATTCCCGGAGTCGGGCCCACGGTTCAGAGCGCGCTGCTGTTCTGGGCGCCGTCGCTGTATCCGGAGCTCACCGGCACGTTCGAACCATGGCGTCTGTTCACCGCGGCGCTGGTGCACGACGGCTTCTGGCACGTGGGGCTCAACATGCTGGCGCTGTGGATGATCGGGCGCAGCCTGGAGCCCCTGCTCGGGAGCGGTCGATTCCTGACGCTGTACCTGCTGAGCGCACTGGGCGGCTCAGTCGCGGTCGCCCTCCTCTCGTTCACCACTCCCGTGGTCGGCGCCTCGGGAGCGATCTTCGGACTGTTCGGTGCACTCATCGTGATCGGGCGTCACATCGGAGCGAACATCGCCGGCATCGCGATCATCCTCGGGGTGAACCTCGTGATCGGATTCATCCCCGGCTTCAACGTGTCGTGGCAAGCGCACGTCGGCGGGCTGGTCGTGGGCGCACTCGTCGGCCTGATCTACGCGCGGACGAGATCGGTCCGACGTCGCGCCCTGCAGATCTGGCTGCTCGTGGCACTCGCACTCTTGCTCCTCGCGCTGCTGCTGATACCGCCGCTGTTGTACTACTGAGCAGTGCGGGCTCGCATTGATCCGGATCGCGTCAGACTTATCCACAGGTTCATCCACAGCTGGGGATGAATGACAGCCGTGTAATTCACAGGTGTTAAGAACTCTGTTGACAACTCGCGGACATGCGAAAGCCCCGGTCTCGCCGGGGCTTTCGGGAGGATGTCGGCGCTATCGCCAGCGGGTCGTCATGAGGAAACCGACGAAGGCGATGCCGAAGCCGATCACGAGATTCCAGGCGTCGATGCCGGGGATCGGGTACTGCATGCCGCTCAGGTAGAACACCAGCACCCAGACGAGTCCGACCAGCATGAGGCCGATCATGATCGGCTTGAACCACACCGGGTTCGGTGCGGCCTCGCCTTCGCTGCGCTCCACCAGGGAGTCGTCTTCTTTGCCGGGTCGTGCCATACGGATATCCTACCCTCCCTCTGTCTGCGCACCTGGTCGGGGCCCCCGGAGCCCGCTCACGCGGGACGGAGGCTCAGCATCCGCTGGTTAGAATCCACGTGTGGATGAGACCAGGAGTGAGACTGCGGGCGAGACATCCACGCCTCGATCCCGTCGGCGCCGTCGGCCCTTCTCGGTTGCCGGTGTCCTGGGCGAGCTCCTCCTCACCGCCGGCGTGCTCACGCTCCTCTATGTGGGGTGGCAGCTCTGGATCGGCGACCTGATCTTCGGGGCCCAGCGCAACGCCGTCGGCCAGGACCTCTCCCAGCAATGGGAGCAGGAGTACGCCGCGCCGTCGCCGACAGCGCCCCCGACGCCGAGCGAGACCCCGTCCGCGGACGCGACACCGGCGCCGGTCGAGCCGGTGATCATGCCCGAGGCGGCGGACGGTGAGACGTTCGCTGTGATGCGGATCCCGCGCTTCGGGGCGGACTACGCCTGGCAGGTCGCGGGCGGTGTCACGCGGGCGCGCACCCTCGACCCGATCGGCATCGGGCACTACCCCGGCACCCCGATGCCCGGCGACGTCGGCAATTTCGCGGTGGCCGCCCACCGCACGACCTGGGGAGCACCGTTCAACCGCATCGCCGAACTCCACGTCAACGACGCGATCGTGGTCGAGACCGAGGGGGGTTGGTACACCTATCGCTTCCGCACTCTCGAGTACGTCACCCCGAGTGAGGTCGAGGTGCTCCTGCCCGTGCCGCAGGTGGAGGGCGCACCCGCAGGGTCGCGTTACATCACGCTGACCAGCTGCAGTCCGATGTACTCGATGACGGAGCGCATCGTGGCGTACGGGGTTTTCGAGTCGTTCACGCCGCGCACGTCCGGACCGCCGGCCGCGCTGACCGAGGGAGTGACCGCCTGATGTACGCGGCGTTGTGGGGAGTGCTTCCCGGACCGTGGTGGGTGCGGCTGCTCATCGTGCTGGTCCTGCTGGTCGCAGTTCTGTACGGCCTGTTCTTCTACGTCTTTCCGTGGATCAGCGAGATGGTGAACCCTCAGGAAGTCACCGTTGAGTGAGAGCCCGTGATGACCGGCCATTCGCCGATCCTCGTGGTCGACAACCACGACAGCTTCGTGCACACCCTCGTCGGCTATCTTCACGAGCTCGGCGCCGACACCGACCTCATCGAGGCTGACGCGATCGAGTCGGATGCCGCAGCATCCGTCGTCTCGACATATCGCGGCGTGCTCATCTCACCCGGCCCGGGAACGCCCGCCGCAGCCGGCGCGTCCATCGCGGTCGTCCGCGCTGCGGAGGCGGCAGGCATCCCGCTCCTCGGTGTGTGCCTCGGGCACCAGGCCATCGCGGAGGCATTCGGCGCGAGCGTCTCGCACGCGCCCGAGCTCATGCACGGCATGACTTCGCTCGTCGAGCACGACGACAGTGCGCTCTACGCCGGCCTGCCGAATCCGTTCACCGCCACTCGCTATCACTCGCTCGCGATCGTGCCCGACACACTCCCCGCGGAACTGGTCGTCACGAGCCGCACGGAGGGTGGCGTGATCATGGGGATCGCACATCGATCGGCGCGGATCCTCGGGGTGCAGTTCCATCCCGAGGCCGTGCTGACCGAGGGGGGTCACCGGCTGCTGGGCAACTGGCTCGAGACGGTCGGATTCGCGGATGCCGGCCTCCGCGGCGCCGCGCTCCACCCCCGCCGCCAGGCGATTCGCTGATCAGCGACCGGGCGCGATCAGCGATCGACGTGGGTCACGGACCCGAGCAGTAGGTGAGGGTCACCTCGGAGTGCACCGGCGCCTCGCCCGGTGCGATCGACTGCGTCGTCACGACGGGCGGATCTGTCGCGGTGCACGCCGGATCCTCCTGCGTGACGACGACCAGCTGCGACTCGGGGCCCTCCAGCTCTCGCTTTGCGGCGTCGACGGTGTAGCCGGTCACATCGATGATCACGACGCGCCCGGTCGCCGCGACGACATTGACCGTCGCTCCGAGCGGAAGCGTCGCTCCGGCCGGCTGATCCGAGGAGATCACGGTTCCTGCGGCGAGAGCCGGGTCGTTGCGCGGCGTGACGGTGCCGAGCACGAGCCCGACCGACTGCAGCGCCGCGGCCGCGGCATCCTGCCCCAGCCCTTCGAGCGTCGGAACGGTCGTGGTCTCCTGACCCGACGAGACGTATACGCGCACTTCCTGCCCGGGACTCACCGCGACGCCGGCCTCGGGGTCGGTGCGGATGACGTTGCCGACCGCGACGTCGGAGTTGGGTTCGTCGACGCGGAACGAGATGAGATCTGCCGCGCCGATCTCGGTGTTGGCACGCTGGTAGGTCATGCCGGTGACATCGGGCACGAGCCGTGCACTGGAAGGAACCTCGCTGCCGGGACGGATCGTCATCACCCAGAAGAACACCGAGATCAGCAGAACGGCGATGATCGCTACGCCCGCCCAGATCCAGGCGACCGGCGGGCCGGCCTGGGTGCGCTTCATCGTCGTGTCGGTACTGAGCTGTCGGAGCGAACGCGCCGTCTCGGCGGCCTGCTTCGGGTTCGG
>Ga0247741_1002590_pt1 | contig 10005 bp, 8 predicted proteins | sample UWRJL213509R2_FD_180945 | JGI IMG/M metagenome (GOLD analysis project Ga0247741, IMG submission 180945) | Plant litter microbial communities from Arlington Agricultural Research Station in Wisconsin, United States - UWRJ-L213-509R-2 | ecosystem: Environmental > Terrestrial > Plant litter >...
CAATGATATAAATAGCTTCTGAAATAACTATATATCTATAGAAATATACTATATAAAGTATATAAATATGTATAACTATGTATTTATGTATCTGTAAGATAGGTTTAAATAGTGGAATTAAACCTATCTTATAGATACTATGTAAGGGTCTGCTGAAGTGCTATATTAGCCACATTTCCTTGGGCTCAGCCTTGCAAAAAGCTACCAATATTATAAGAAGAGCCTTGAGGAGAGAGAGGCTGCATCTCTGTATCTATATCATAGTAAAATATTAAAATCAAGTCTAGAAAATATTAAAGAAAATACAGTACCCTTATCAATGTTATTCTCTGGCTCAGATACAGGAGATGGAGTTGTTTTCTTAGCCATTGCTTTTCCCTTTCTTTTCTCCTTTTGCATTCTCTTCTTATTAGAGTTCAGACTTTCCTTGGATTCAGTATCAGTGCATCGCTCCTGCACTGGCTGAATTGAAGCCTTAGATGTTGGAGGTGCTGTCTGAAGATCGGTCCTATTGTTAGAATTAATTAATTCATCTAATACAATAAGAAAAGAATAATAACTTACCATTTGAGATGTGGCTTTGTGACTGCTGCAACCTCTATCTTCTTATCTAGTGTTGTTTTACTATTAATATAATCAGATATTAAGTTGCAAATATCTAAGAGTTATAAGTAAATACTGACCAAGGTTTCTTTCCAGACTTGGCTGTCTCTTTCTTTAGTACAGACTTGTTGGCTTCTTTAGTAACTAATTAGAATATATTATTAAATAAAGTTAAATAATAATAAAAACTGCATACCCTTGGCCTTGGAAGTTGCTACAGCATCACATTTCTGTTTAGGAGGAGTTTTTGAATCTTGGACTAATAGAACATCTTAATATATTATTGACAATATAAGATTTGAAACTGTGAAATTTAGTTTAATATTGTTCAGAAGAATGTGCCCTCAGCTAGGGAGTATTAACACCTAGTGTATTCTTTCTCTTGTGCACCTCAGGCTTACAATTTAGTTATAGAAATTAACCACTCTAGCACCTCTTAAAAGTAATGTAAATCAAGAATTTTTTCTATATAGTTTCCTAAAGCAGTAATAGCTATTTTGATGTCAATTTGGATGCTTCAATCATGATTTTTATAAATTGATATTGGATGCAGATGGAGTACCAAGCTTGCTATATAAAGTACCACCAGTACTCTATATAATATAGTAATGACTTTTCACAATTGCAAAAGCTTTGCTATATCCATTTTGCTATATCCATTACCAACACACAGATATAGTTGATCGTTTCTCATTACATTCAAGAAGCACTCAAATATCTGTCCATCTGTTCAGTGAGATTTTTTTGCTCAAAAGCTCAACTTTGCTGTACCACTTTGCTGCATCCAACATTTCACTCATGACCTTCTTTTTGCTTATGCACTTGTTTTTGACTCAATTAAATAGACCCACTGCACTGTATTGTGCAAAGAAGAAACATATTTCATGTTTTCCAATGAGCATGTTAAATGTTTTACAAGAGCAAGATAGTGGATTCTGAAGAAAATTATATGACTATCTTAAGCTCTTCCAGTATAATATAGCCACCTTCATCTGGATTATAAGTCCTAAAAGCTGTGATAGTACATAGTCTCCAAGTGAAATTGCTGAAGTTGAGATGAGGGATGGAAATAGTCTGGAGACTAGTGTTGCCACAACTTAAACTAATGCAAATTGGTTTTTGGGCTACTGTGCTCTCAATAAATTAGCTAAAATTATGAAATTATTCATGGAGCTAGAATGGTCAAAAAACCAGGGGGTACTCTGCCAACTCTAAGAGATTAGTTCATTATTTTCCTTGCTAATTGATCAACTCCAGTGATAACTGAGGACCCCCTGGTTTTTTGGCCATTCTAGCTCCATGAATAATTTCATAATTTTAGCTAATTTATTGAGAGCACAGTAGCCCAAAAATCAATTTACATCAGCTAGAGTCATAGCAACAAAGGCAGTTCCTGGAAAAGAATTGGTGATGATTGATTTCCAACTCTTGAGGCTTTTGAGCATGGCCAGGTAGTTGTGATGGAGTTTTAGAGCATATATCTAGAAGATATCAAAGAGCATAGCCATTGCTACCAGATTTATACATCATCTTAGTCAGTTGACTACTAGAGCTGATGTACAGTTGCAGACACTCAAAGCTAACAAATTGAATATCTTGGGAACTAGATTTTTTAGTGAGAATCTGACAACGGATCTGAACTTAGACAAGTGAAAGGAGCTCAAAAATGGTATTTTCATATTATTTCCACAAGGTTTTAGCCGTGCTAAATTTTTGAGCAAAAAATTTGCAATGTTAAGGGATATAAAGGGTCCTCCAAGCGACCCTTTGAATTACTTTCTGATTAGAACCTTGTATTTTAGGCTGACTCAGGTTATATTTGGTCTGAAATCAAGGGTTTGGACAACTTCTGATGAACCTCAGGGACTATCAGGGGCTAAGATGTCCCAAAAATATCCAAATTTCCACAATTTTTGTAGGCCATGTATAAATTATTTTGGCAAATATTTTTACAGAATTAGATGTAGAATTTAAAAACAAGTCAATTGGCATATTTTTCAAGATTTTAGTGAATTGTTTTGGGCTGCACCAATATTTTGGGGTACAAAAAACTTCAAAAGGGCCTCCCAGATAAATTGGCTCATGCAAATGAGTTTGAAAATATTCACTAAGCAAGTTTATGCTGTTTCTGACTGTTTCCAGATATTTAGGGAGTCTAGAAAAATCAATCATTAAATTTGTTGACTTTGAGTATCCACAACTGTATCAGAGAAATAAATTGATTATTGTAGTCAAGTTAACAAAAGGAGATCATGTGACTATTAAAATCAGCTCTATGGTAAGTCTACAGTACAATGGTGCTATAAGCAGATCATATAACTTTCTAACAGCCTTATTTGGCAGGCTCAGGCTCTATAAATTTGAAATTATGGCCTCAAAGATAAATAAGTAATAAATACATAATTCAGCAGCTATTTATGCATATCCTACTTAGATAATAAATAATTTATACTGGGATAACATAAGCCTATCCTAATTTAGACTTATTAAAAAAAAATCAAGTTATCTAATTTAATATCTATATCTATAATCTAATCAATAGAGTTGTTCTAAGTTGTTCTTCTAGTATAGATGTAGCTGTGCATTTTCTAATTTGAAAAGATTTAATTTTTTATTTATTTATCTGATTTTTTAAAATTATAAAAGTTACTATGCTATTTTCTAATATAGTAAGTATTAAATATTTTTTTCTTGATTTATCTGATTTATTTGATTTTCAAAAGTCACATGACCTCCTATGGTCAACTTAACCAATTGATGCTTCAGTTGGTTAATTTGCCTACTATAGTTGACTTACCTCTCTCTGATGCATCAGCTCTGATGATTAACTGATCTTTGATGATATATCAATCAAACAGCTATAGATAAAAATCAGGCCTAAAGCACTTGTTGGTTAGTAAAATAGCTTATAGTTATATGATTTATCATGGATATGCCACTGGAGTTGCTAAGGACATCACAAATAGGTTCAAGACTAAAGCTATGCTTTAGTGTTCCAAGCTTCTATAATAAATCATCAGCCTAAGCAGCAGTAGTTGAGCATTTAGACAATAAACCTTCTGTCTTCCCCTATGGCTTAGTCCCATAGAAATCACAGGAAACTCCTCTCTTTGATGATTGAGAAGCTTATCAGGCACTTGGTCAAGCTTTAGTTTTTGCCTACTAGACTCAATAGCTTTAATAGCTTTCTTGACCATGTCTTTATTGGTTGGGGTAGGAATCATGAAGCAAACAACTTGTCTATTTCTATCTATGATTGGATAAACAGAACCAGCAGAGATTTATGAGTAAGCAGAGTTATTAATGGAGGAAGTACAAACAACTCAACTTCTATCATAGAGGATATAGATATATCACTAATTAGGTCGCTCAGTGACTGTGTCTCTGCTGTTGCCCTATACAATGTGCACCAAATTGCTAACATTTCTAGTTAGCCCTTGGATTCCTTAACAGTAGTAAGTTGTCCCTACATTTCTCTTATAGTCTCTACTCTCATTATATGTAACATTTCTGTGTTGCTATTAAGTAACTCTATCTATACACGTGCTTTGGCATCACCAGCTTGCCACTATATTTGTTGACATATTTGGCAGATGTGATATATGTGATGTAGATAATTAGATTGGTATTTAGGTTTAGGTAGAGAGCAAGAATAGATTTGAGTTTCAGTGTCTAGGTGCAGGGCCCATAACCTGTTGTTAAGATGTGATCCAAATTTTAGATAAGACAAATGATATCATTCATTGTTCCAACAAGCTTTTATATATACAAGAAATGTAACTAGAATAATCTATAATATACTACTTTGTATCAAGTCAAGTATTTGTAAGCTAAATTAAATACTAGAAACAATAGGATTGTATGAGTATAATCAGGTGATTCCAACAGCTTGTATAAGATAAGAGAGTGTAATAATTCTATTAAAGAGTAAGATATCACAGAGTACTATATAGCTTTAAGCCTTCAACAATACTTTAGTGTCCCTCATCTGTTCCAGCTGGATTCTACTATATTCTAATAAAATATATCCATGCATTAGAAAAAAGTACTTGAGCTTTACAGGTCTCTAGAATGCCTAGAGCAGTCAGAATAGTCAGAGTTGTCAGAGTCTCTAGGCAGTAGAAATTGTTACTCTAATGTTCAAAATTCCTAGGACAAACTTCAGCTGCTCTGAGGTTGCTCTGAGAGTGCTCTAGAGCACTCTAAGATAGCTAAGGCTTTATTTAAAACAAAAACAGTACACATGTTGTACTATATATACAATCACTTTTATTATTTTGATTTATTGATGGCATTTATTATTATTGTTGCTTATTTATTTATTTATTATTTATTATTACTTATTGAGTAGTCATATTACTTACATTAGTGAATTACTTATTATTAATCATTAATAGATGTTATTGATAGCCTATAGATATAGATATTCTAACACTAAACATATATAGACATAAATCCACTCTATCATCAAGGTTTTGCATTTTGTTCAGTCTACTGGGTCAGATTTTTACACCAAGATTTGAACTTAGAGAAATTTTTTCAAAAAAAAATAAAAGGTTTTATCTCTCAAATTTCACTTTAAAAAATAAATTCTTGTTTAGATTGTCAGATTACAAGTTAATTCCTGACAGTGCTCTAAGGTGCTCTGAAAATACTCTTAGAACACTCTAAGAAAAAATTGCCAATAAGAGCAACCTAGAGACTCTAAAGCTCTCTAGGCTCTTTAGGCAGCATAATATGCCTTAGATAAATCCAAAAATTCTAGGCTGCCTATAACTGCTACAAGGCATTAATATTTTTTCTGATATGTGCTGATCTGATTGGCTTTTACCAAGTTCCAGGTAGCCATACTGGAGAGCATCTTGCTCAAGTGTTTCTTATGTTCTCGATCATATTTCCATCACTTCTAAAGTAAGTCTAAAGTTACTTACATTAGCCACACATAAATGCTCACATATTCTTTGTAGATTAGCTGGATTACTCTTGACAACACCTCAAATAATGATATATTCATATCATTACTTGAGTGTGAACTCAATGCTTGTAGAATACCTTTTGAGGGTGATGGAAATCACATCTAGTACATCAATTTTCTTGTTATATATATGACTGAGACCTGACTCTTGGATAGCTGTTTCCCTCATATTGTAAATCTTGCATGCAAAGCAGTTCTTGGAGCTCTTGCGAAAGTCAACTATGTGGATGAAAATCCAACATCAAATCATCTTGATTCAGTTATAACTTTGCACTTGTTGATACATGTGGTAAGTGAGCAACACATTGTCTTAGCCTCTAGCTAACAAAAGAGGCAATAGATCTGTGTCTCCTTACTGCACTGTCAACATTTCACCCAAATTACAAAAACTCATGGCTTTGAACTTCAGCTCCTTCAAGAAATGGATGTGCATTGGTCCTCAACCCTATATATGATTGAAAGGGGTTATTATTAGAAAAAGTATGGCCTCACATCAAACATATATTGTGTTGTGATCACTTTTTGACAAATTCACTAGCCCCTTGACATTATTTCTCTCTCATGAGAGTTTGAGGATTTGCAGTGACATCACCTCTCACAAGCACAGTGGGATGCTCTTGCAATTGTGTGAGAGATTTTACTGGTAAGTTGCTGTCTCCTTTGGTATACATAAAATTATAGGGATGAAGATTCCAGATGCATTTCAGCAGAAACTCTCTTCCAAGAAGATGCCAACATTGTGCAATACTCTACCTTTCTTTGACACTATGATTGCTATCTAGAAAGACCTACAAGATGTCTGGGGTGAACCTTTCTCAGACATTATCCAAGAGAGCATCAATAAGCTTGATACATATCACAAGTGTGTTGAGCTTGTTTCTGCTTATACCATCTCCATGAGTAAGTCGACATTAGTTCACATCTGTAACGTCTTATTACTCAATGTTTTAGTTCTTAATTCATCAATAAAACTCAAGCACATTTCAGCTGACAGGCATGACAAGGCCAAGGACCTCCTTCACACTACTGTATGTTGATTTATGATTTTTACTCAAATTCACCTGACGCCAAATGTTCTCATTTAGCTACTATCATATTATAACAGATATATACAACAACCATCTGATCCAGCAGGTGGACCTGCTATCCAGCCTTTTGAACCCTCACATACATTATATGCAACAAATTACACTCCTTGTCGATCCTGAACAGTCCGTGGTTGAGCTCTGCGCTATCCTTAGGCAAACTGAACTGCAGATGAGATATTAGGCTTAGCCCTATCTGTCACATCTATGAATGGCTCTCTCAATGCAGAGATCAAGCAGTATCTTAAGGATTATACCACAGATACAACCAGTCTGATGTATTTGCAGGTAAATCCCTTTCTCATCTTACATGAGGGCAGGTTTCTGACTGCATTGAGTAGGAGAATCAGTGCTGCTATCCCACCTTCTTTTTAGCAGCTTTGAACTATCTTGCCATTCAAGGATCTGCAGTTCCATGTGAGCGTGTTTTTTCTTCAGCCAAGGAAACAACAATAGACTGCCAAAGTTGCATCCTTGAGGACATCAGTAAATTGTCCGTTTGGTTTCCGGTTTTGGCCTGTTTCCCACGGTTTTTAGGTTTCCGCTGCTGTTCGGAAACCTGAAAACCCCTACATTAGGTCACCATTAGGTAAAAATTGTAGCCGATGTCAGCCAAGCTAAGCAATATTATACTAAATACTGATGCGTCTAGAAAGGCGCTGTGAGGTTTCCTAGAAAAAGACATGGGTTTCCCAATTTCCCGGTTTCGACATTTCGGCTTGGTTTCGGCTTGGTTTCCGAGGTTTTTCAGGTTGTGCAACCCGTGGAAACCTGGCTGTCAAGTTACTGATGGATCTGATGGAAATGCTGCAAAACTCAAATTCTCTCTCAAATTGGGTAGGTTCTTGGATTTCTTGTAGGATATCTCTCAGAAAGCACTCATAGCATTCCTTGAAATGCAGTGCCAGAGTAGACTCGTGATCAGTCAGGAGTACGTCAGCTTGCAGCTTCAGAAACAAGGAGGACCTTGTGTTCTCCAACTGGTGAAGCTGAGTTTAAAATCGGAGGTCATTGCACTATGTTAAAAACCTGTCAGGAATGTTTGAAAGGAAGGTCCAGATTGGGAAGGTGGGATATATAAGGAAGTATCCCTGAGAGATCATAGCTAATAATAGCTTGGACGCTGGCCACTCTATATTGACTACCTGGACACACCGCAATATATCTTGCTCTCAACCATCATACCCCCTTGAAAGTTTGAAATTTATCTATGGTCTCTGGGACAGTCTACTGGTATCCAAATGCTACTGGATCTGCCTTCTTCTGCTGCTGCTTCTCGAACTGGGCCAACTTTTACAGTTAAAGGCAGTCAAGGACCGAGAACCCACAAACAGCACTTTCAAACAGTGTCAGAGCCATAGGAGCAACTGCCTGCCCAGTTTTATGGTGTGACTAGCATGTCGTTCTCCAATTCTTGCAGGCTCTATGACATTGATTCATGCTGTAAGTGCAGGAATCCAGTAGTGAAGATGTGGAGATGAGCTTATTACCAAGTATAGAATGGGGCCCATTTTATGAAGGTAGCACAAGCATAGGGGTATCACAAGAATATAATACATGCTTTCTACTCTATTTTTCTCTATATATTGAAATTCAAGTGCAGTTCATATGAAACTAGATATTTACCACCCTCCAGGTCACTGGAATCTACAAGCGATCCATTTGCTTAACCATTGTATTCAAGTCTGCTGATCTCTGCACAATCTCTGGGTTTTTTGAGTATGATGTCTACAAGCATGGCTTTTGGTTATCGCAAGCACTTGCAGAGAGCACCATCAGGAGGGTCTTTCTGCTCCCTGTACCAGCTGCAACCAGAGAGTCTTGTTCGGTCTGGCCTGCGAGTATAGCCCTTAGCCACATCACCTACGGTGCCCGTGTTCCTTGAGTAAACGAATAGCAGATTAGTAACACATGAAAACAAATGGCGTGTGTCTCATTGTCAAGAGTTGCAAGAAATGTTGTTGGTAACAGATCCAACAGTGACTGGTGGCGAATTTCATGTTTGAGTTGTTCTCCAGTTAGATTTTGTATGACCTCTAGTGTATCTTCGAGCATTAGGCAGGTGTCTGTGATGTTGTCCATTGAGAACAAACAGAGAGAGCAGTTGTACACTCGTATCGAAAAAACTGAAAACTATTTTTGTATCGACCTCTCAGGGCTATTGCCGTATATATCCCACCTTCCAAATTCAGCCTTTCCTTTCAAACATTCTTGACAGATTTTTGACATAGCGCAATGACCCCCCATTTTAAACTCTGATCTACCAGTCCCTCTATTGAGGGCCTTTCAGGTGTCACCTCATTGAGGGATTGGTCACCAGTCTAGTGCCAGAGGACATTGATGTGTTTGTACAGAGTTTACTGTCATCTGTTGAGTAGAAACTTTCAATTGTACACTATGTTCCATATTTGGTTATGAGATACTAGTTTTTATGGGTTTAACTGGTTTTAAACCAAAACCAGACCATATTTGGTGGTTCAACTTGGTCTGATCCTTATTTTATTATCTAAACTGTCCAAACCAGACCAGAACCAGACTAAATTGGACTTTGGCAATACTAAAGTCGAAGTCAGACTTAGAGCAACTTGCACACACCTACATTTTCAAGTAATCAGACAATGTTTCTTGCTGGAAGTTATCAATCAGCTGATCTTTTAGTGCTTGCGGAATCACAGATGACTATTGCACTGTGATAAATTCAGAGTGGCAATAAAGAGCCTAGGCTTGAAACAGTATATCTTTGTTATTCTTTTCAGCCTATTGATGTACTTTTTGAGAGAAGAATGTAGACTCTTTAAACTTGCAGCTGGGACATGCTCAATGTTTTGATCCTATAAAAGACAGAGCATAGATTTTCAAGCCAAACTATTGCACATGAATGTCAAAGTCCAAACACATATATTGATGTTATAGATATTCAAACTCATATCTACATAATGCACAAATTTCTCACAAGATGGTATTGTCAAAATATCAATGTCTGAGTTGAGATCCTGAACAATTTTCTGGCTTCCAATTAGATGCACCATACAAGATTCAGGAGTGAAATGCACACAATGCCTGTTGGCTATATAAGATATGATTGCTGCTTACATATCATCTCTGGACAGATAACTGTGCTAGCCAATTAAAATACTGTGACTGTCTGATGAGACGGCCATTAAATAACATATATTTTTGGCATTTCTAAACGGTCTACTACTGGTACATTACCTGGTCAGTAGTACAGCCGCGATAGCATTCAGATAAACCAAAGATAATAAAGACCTACGAGTACTACACACTACGTTTACGACTGGTATAAAAATAGTACCACGGAACGCGTAGTACACAGTACCATGG
>Ga0247741_1002591_pt1 | contig 10004 bp, 8 predicted proteins | sample UWRJL213509R2_FD_180945 | JGI IMG/M metagenome (GOLD analysis project Ga0247741, IMG submission 180945) | Plant litter microbial communities from Arlington Agricultural Research Station in Wisconsin, United States - UWRJ-L213-509R-2 | ecosystem: Environmental > Terrestrial > Plant litter >...
CCATTGTCTAAATCCAGAGTGGTACTTGAATTTCATTACCATCCGTGTAAAAGAAGATGGTACCGAAATTTAAGTACCATTTCCCGAGGAGCATGTGGTACTTAAATTTATTTACCATCGTAGAAAGGAGGATGGTATTGAAATTTAAGTACCATGATCGAAAGAGCATGTAGTACTAGAATTTAATTACCATTGTATAAACGAGGATGGCACTGAAATTTAAGTACCATTGTATAAACGAGGATGCTACTGGAATTTAAGTATCATTGTCCAAAGGGCATGTGGTACTGAAATTCAATTACCATCGTATAAATGAGGATGGTATCAAAATTTAAGTACCATGATCAAAAGAGCGTGTGGTACTGAATTTTAAGTACCATTACCCGAAGGGCCTATGGCACTGAAATTTAATTACCATTGTATAAAAGTGGATGGTACTAAATTTTAAGTACCACTGCCTAAAGCGAGCATGGCATTTGAATTTTGTTACCACCGTCGAAAGGAAGCATGGTACTTGGATTCAAGTACCATCGTCGAAAGTGGGCATGGTATTTGAATTTCATTGCCATGTCTAAAGCAACGGTGGTACTGAAATTTATGTACCATGCTCTCTACAGACGGCGGCACTGAAATTTGTATACCATGGCTTTGGTGAAATGGTAATTAAATCTATATACCATCATCTAAACCTTGGTGGTAGTTAAATTTCATTACCACCGTGCAACCGAAAGGCGGTACTGAAATTTCAGTACCATTGTTCAAACGGAGTGGGTACTTAAGTTTCAGTACCCTCCTGCGAAATGTGGTACTGAAATTGTAGTACCATTGTCCAAACGGAGCGGGTACGTAAATATCAGTACCCTCCCGCGAAATGTGGCACTAAAATTTCAGTACCATTGTCCAAACGGAGCGGGTACTTAAATTTCGGTACCCTCCTGCGAAATGTGGTACTGAAATCTATGTACCCGGTACTCAAACCTTGATACTGTCGTCTGATCACTTAATTCTCAAATCTGATTCTATAGGAATATGGTACTTAAATTTAAGTGCAGTCCTCATATTGAACGGTGGGCTCTATCGGCGTATGTAAGCATCTACTGGCTACTGGCTACGGGTTGGCAAATCACGGCGTGGTATCTCTGCATCCCACGGTGTGTTATGCTGGTGTTTGCACCCGGACGATGCCCCCCCATATTTGGTTATTTGTAACCACACATTGGCGCACATGGAAGGCTTACGGTTTTGCATTTGGCTGGAAGGCATTCTCGTCAATAATATTTCACCTATCATGAGGGAAAAATCAATTCATGAGCTCAATAACATCAAATTCTTAGAGAGTTCTAGGAACACGAAGTTAATGTCGGCCATAACTCATTAATCCCCGAGGGCCCGAAGGCCGACCCTCCGACTTGTGACTCGTGCTTGGTCATTTGTAAGGTGCTTACCTTGATATGAGAGATGCAACCTTTCTTCCGTAGCCATACAATCAGCACGCGCAGAAAGAAAATATATCACCATATCGAATTCATACCGAGTTCATGTCTGTCTCAGCGAACTTCAACACTGGACCACCATCTCCAGGGCCAAGTGGCGAAATTAGTGCGTATACTTGCAAATATTATTGTCTCTAAGTAGTCTAAAATCGGGATCGAATTCATATCAGGTAATGCATCCCGTCTGCTAGAATCCAAGAAGGCTGCGCATATTGCCACGGAACTTGATAATGAAGCGATTTCAACTGGCAAGTAGTTGAGATAAACAAGAGACCCACCTGTAGCTTATGTCAAACTTTGAGATCTTGCGATTGGTGAACACAATCAGCCTGCCGTTGGATTATATGAAGAAACCTCCGGCTTGGCCGCGCCACCACTCTCCAAGTCGGAAGAAATGGAGGGACAACATCTCCATAGGGACGGAAATATCAAACACTACATGAAGGGTGAGTTTGAAGCTACTAATAACACATTTTCAACTTCATTATGACATCAGACCTTCGTTTTCAATGCACAACACCAGGGAGATATTTCCCAGAACTCGATACCGTTTCGTTTGTTATTTTTGGACTTGGAACAGAGCAAGGAGAGGCTTTAGCGTTGCAAAAGGAATCACTGGGAAATTGGACACACAAACTCTCCATAGAACTGTGAGAATCTTGGGAAACATCATTCAACCAACCGTCGCTGACTCCAATCGCCTCTCAGACCCGCAGACATAGCTAACTTAACAATCGTCGCAACATCTAAGGAGTCAGCTGGTTTCGCACAAATATCTTTTACGACAGAAGAACTGAGTCGAGGAGCGGAAAAAGGCGAAGCGTGTAAGTATGATGTGTTTAAATGAGACCTTTTTTCACGGAGGAAAACAACAGGGATCGAGAAAGACTTTACATCTGAAGCGGATGCGCCATCGTTCAAGTTGTCATTTTCCATCGTGAAGATTCTTTTAGAAGATGGGCTGACAAAAAAGATCAGCGAGGAAGAATCTTTCAAGCTTGGTGCGTTTGTCTTGCATCTGTGGAGGGGAAATGATTGATAAACGCACGCAGCCATGGAATCGATGAAAACCGGTATTGCTTCGAATCGTCGCTTCAAATTCACGGGCCATCTCCCTGATATTTACGAAGCCATTTCAGCCCAGCGGCGCGCCATACAACTCGTTCCAAACGAAAATGAGATCGTTCCATCCATGCTCAGTAACCTCGCAAATTCATATCAGTCCCGCTTCAATCATATAAGCGATCTTGCCGACATCTCAGAGGCCATATCTTTACAGCAGCGCGCTGTTCAGCTCACCCCTAACGGACATGCTAGTATGTTAGCACGGGTGCATAATCTTGGAAATTATTTCGAGTCTCGCTTCGAACATACAGGCGACATTTCCGACATCTCTGAAGCCATCTTGTTTCAGCAACGTGCAGTTCAATTAATGGCTAGCGACAACGCAAATATGCCAGGACTACTGAATAATCTTGCACTTCTATTTCGACGCCGGTTTGAACGAATAGGCGAGCTCAACGACATATCCGAGGCTATCACTATCCATCAGCGGGCAATTCGACTCATTCCCATCGGCCACGCTGACATGGCGGCAATTACGAACAATATCGGTGTCGCATTTCAGTGCCGCTTTGAACACACATCTGACCTGGTTGACATCTCAGAAGCCATAGAGTTTCAGCGTCAGGCAATTCAGGCCCTTTCCAAAGATGACACCATTATTCCAGTATGGTCAAATAACCTTGGAACTTCATTCATGCGTCGCTATGAACGTAATAATGACCTTTCCGACCTCGCAGAATCTATCTCTATGCAGAAGCAAGCCATTCAACTTGGTCCCGCTCACGCTGACGTGGGAGCTTGGCTACATAATCTTGGGATCTCACTAGTGCGTCGCTTTCAGCACACCGCTGGGCTCATAGACATTTCGGAAGCCATAACCTGCCAGCGTCGAGCAATTCAACTGACTTCTAGTGGCGACAATGACATGGCATCACGAATCTATAACCTTGGGCTCTCACTCCGACTTCTTTTCGGCCGCACACACAAGCTGGTCGATATTTCAGAGTCCATCAACCTTCAAGAGCGGGCTATCCAACTCATTCAAGATAGCCATCCAGAAAAGTCATCGTGGCTAAATAATCTCGGACTGACATATCGTCGTCGGTTTGAACATAACGGAGATCTCCCTGATTTGTTGGAGGCGATCTCGTCCCACATGAAGGCGATTCAACTCACTCCGAATGACCATCCAAACATGGCATTGTGGTCGAATAACCTCGGAGGTTCTTTTCTGCGTCGCTTTGAGCGCACTGGAGATCTTGCTGACATCTCCAAGGCCATCTCTCTCCAGCAAGAAGCAATCCAACTCATCCCTGATGACCACATCAACCTTGCATCATCGCTCTATAACCTAGGATATTCATTCATGCGTCGCTACGAACACTCTGGTGATCTCGGCGAAATCTCAGAGGCCATTTCCTTGCAGCGGCAAGGGATCGAACTAACTCCAAAAGGCCACGCTCTGTCTCCTTCAATGCTTGATAGCCTTGGAAGTTCGTTTATGCACCGCTTTAGACTTACAGGCAACCTACTCGACATCTCAGAGGCTGTCTCATTGCAAAGACAGGCAGTCGAACTCTCTTCCAATAGCCACGCTGATATTACGCCACAGCTATGTAACCTTGGACTTTCACTTCGTTGTCGCTTTGAACGCACTGGAGATCTTCCTGATATCTCGGAAGCCATCTCGTTGCAGCAGCGTGCAGTTCAACTCACTCCCAACGGTTACTCAAACCTACCATTGAAACTAACCAATCTTGGAAACTCATTCCAGTGTCGCTTTGAAGCAACTGGCGATCTTCCCGATATCTCAGAGGCAATCTCGTTGCAGCAGAAGGCCGTTCAACTCACCCCCAACGGCCATGCAAGCATGCCATCCTGGCTCAGTAACCTCGGAAATTCGTTTCTGCGACGGTTCGAGCATACCGGTAACCTCTCGGACATAGCAGAAGCAATATCTTTGCAGCAGAAGGCTGTTGAGCTTACGCCCATTGGCCATAAAAATATTCCAATATGGCTGAATGGTCTTGGAAATTCATTTTTCCGTCGCTTCGAGCGCACTGGCGATCTTCCTGACATCTCCGAAGCTATCTCTTTGCGGCAGCAGGCGGTTCAGCTCACACCCAATGGCCATGCAAACATGCCATCGTGGCTACACAATCTAGGAATATCCTTTATACGTCGCTTTGAACACATTGGAGATCTCTCTGATATCTCCGAAGCCATCTCCATCCACCGAAAAGTAGTTGAACTCACGCCCGAAGGCCACGCAATGATGTCATCCTCGTTATATAACCTAGGAGACTCATTTATGCATCGCTATGAACGCAATGGCGAGTTATCTGACCTCCATCAAGCGGCGTCAAATTATCAAAAGTCTACGAAAACACTGGGACCCCCTTCGCGTCGCCTTATTTCTGCTCGAGCATGGGCACAAGCTTCAAGCACTTATGATCCTTCACAATGCTTAGAGGCATATGGCGCTGCGATAGAAGTCATGTCGCAAATTGCTGGCATGCATCGCACCATTCTGCAGCGTCATGCAAATCTCATCGACATCTCTAGCTTGACTACAGCCGCCGCATCGGTTGCCTTTTCTCTGGGAGAGCATACAAAAGCGCTCGAGTGGCTTGAACAAGGTCGTTGCCTCGTCTGGACCCAACTCAATCAACTTCGAACAACTGTGGACAATCTACGAGGATACGACGAGAACCTGGCTCAACGCTTCTTGAATATTTCAGGAGCTTTAGAGTCTTCTGGGTCGCGTCGTGAATCATCAAATCTAGAAGCAGATGCTCCGATGACAGAGAAAATCACGTTACAAGATGAAGCCCACATTCATGTTCAGCTCGCTCAGGACTGGAGCGAGGTACTTGATGACATTCGTCGCATTCCCGATTTCCAAGACTTTCTTCGACCTCCTCGCGCTTCAAATCTTATGAAAAACCTTCCTCTGGGGGGCACCACCATCCTGATTAACATTCACGAATCCCGTTGTGACGCTCTGGCTCTGATTCCTGGCTCCGACGAGCCCATTCACATTCATCTACCAAATTTCACTTACAAACAGGCGTCTGAATTCAGAGAGCGTCTACGCAGCTTCCTTCTATCCCATGGAGTTCGTATGCGAGATGCAGCTCGCGGTGGACGCCCTGTGCAGCATCGCAACGCCGAACACAAGAGCGATATTCACCTCATTCTCGAGGGGATTTGGCTGCGTGTGGTTAGACCCATCCTCGACGGTCTTGGATATTCAGTGAGTTCTTTCTTGATATGAAACCTGTCGCCCCATTGATATACCCCTCTAGGCTGAGGCACCGCTAGACCTGGCTCGAATCTGGTGGTGTCCCACTGGTCCCCTGGCATTCCTCCCACTTCATGCCGCAGGGATCTATAATCAAAATGAGCGACCCCCACCTGGATCCTGCATTTCAGACTTTGCGATATCCTCATACACTCCTACTATAAGCGCACTCCTGGAAAAAGTCAAGGAACCTGTCGATGTCCAACCACCCTCATCGTCGAAGCTACTTATCATCAGCCAACCAAACACACCCGGACGCTCTCGAATTCCAGGCACCACGAAAGAAATGAACGCCATTCTGAAAACGATTGGGAATGAAATCGAGAAATGTCTTTGTCTGGAAGGAGAAGCTGCAACGGTCAGTCGGGTGAAACTGGAAGTGGAATCGTGCAGTTCAATCCATTTTGCTTGCCACGCGAGCCAGAACATCGACAACTCTCTTAAGAGCGGATTCGATCTCCACGATGGACGGCTGGAGCTTGCGGAGATCATGAAATTGAAGATTGTTCACTCCGAGTTCGCTTTTTTGTCGGCGTGTCAGACAAGCGCCGGCGATGAGAAGCTTTCGGAAGAGGCAGTCCACCTGGCGGCAGGAATGCTTGCTGTCGGGTATCGAGGCGTGGTGGCAACTATGTGGTCCATCAAGGACGAGTATGGTCCCGTAGTTGCGGAAGGTTTTTATAAGTACCTTATGGAGAGGAGGGTGGATGCTGGACTCAGCACTGTTGGCGCCGCACGTGGACTTCATCACACTATTCGGAGCATTCGAGAGACACTCGGTGACACGGAACATGGCCTATTGACTTGGGTTCCATACGTTCATTTCGGTTACTAGAGATATTTCGTTGCTCACCATGCGCTAATTTGGAACACTTCAACACTAGTCAAGCTCTTGATTTAAAAATTGTTTATTTGAGCATGCGAGAATGTAAAGATCTACATGGGTCAGACTATACCACCACGTCTCAGATCCTAATGTCGAAGTTAGCAACATCCAAGCTGGTGCAAACCAATCGATCGAGCCCTCATAAATACAACATGCCTAGAACGAGCATCAGATTCAAAGGGCAGTTAACTAGTTGCAGGTAACGTACCTGGCGATCCTGACCATATGACTCAATTCCCGTTGGGTCCTCAACACCTCGTTTCAATTTCCTGCAACGGCGTTGAGTGCATGAAGGTGACATCAGCGAACACCACACCCTTCTTGTATAGAGAAAGATCCCGGAAGATGTTTACCCAAGGTCTCAGGCAAAGTCACGGGTAAATCTGTGTTTGAGCCAATGGATTTTCGCCCGGATTGTCGCGCATGAGGTACATAGGGCGCAGGTGACAGATTTGAACAGAAAATATGCCATTTTGATGAGAGGAAGGTCTATAAAGTTCGGTTGATCAGCGCAGTCAGCATATAGACAGGCACAAGACGAGAGAAATCGGCCTTCATACTTGTAATTCCAAAAACAGAGCTATTTAGAACTCATCATGGATACGGAGGATCCTTGATAACGCATACGATACACAAAGTGGCAGAGAAGTCAAAAGCGAGGATAGGACTGTAATGTAAATGTGATAAATCCACCTGCCAAGATAAAAGAATAACATACGCACTCTATATAGGGCTCGAGACCTCCAGCCCAATCAAACCCCAGTACTCCCCGACCGCCAAAGTCTAGAGCTGTTGCCGCCGTTCTTTCGCCTCGGCCTGACCCTAAAGTCGCACCCCGTGTTTCTGATAGCTCAATATAATGCTGTAGCCAGTGAAAGTGAGCATTATGCGTCAGACGTATGTGGTTAACGAGCTAATGAGCATACTTTGAGTAAAAGCGCGCCAACTCTCAGGTCCCCATGCACGGCCGAGCAGAATCCTCCACCCCAATTACATAGTCCGTGAACTCTTGGTTCGCATGCGTAGCTGGAGATGATCCTGGGACAATGGAAAAAAGGCGTCCGTTTGCAACTGAAGGCGCAAAGTGGAGGAGCGGGGGACTGTACAGATTATTATAGGCCGGATGATTTGGAGTTAGGGCTGTGTATTGACAATGTCAGTGAATGTGTTTCAAAATCAGAAGGCGGCCAATCATACAGAGGACTTGGCATACATACACTTAGACCTGGCGCATTTGTTTGCTTAAGGCGTCGTTGAGGTTGGAACAGCCTGAACTTTTGCTCTCGAGGAGTATCGACTGATGCAGCGTACAGATGTTCATACCAAGCAGATATACGAGGCAAGAAAGCCGGAAGATCAGTACTCAGTAACGATCGATATCTTGAAGGCATTCGCATCAGCAACCATGGCCAACGACAACGGTGAATGAGCTGCAAGAATGTTGTGATAAGTTCAACGCGTTAGCAGAGGTAGTGAGGGCAGACTACATACTTTGCAAGGTTTGAAATTTGAAGTTTATATGACGGAATGGAGAGAATCATTCATACGCATATCCGTCCACGAAAAACGTTAGTTGGTGGAAGATGGACCTGCAAACGAACTAGCTGTGTGAATCCTCCGGAATAACCGGTCCGCTTTCGACCCACGCACAGACGAAGGTCCAAGGATGAAAGTAGGGGTGTCGATCGCTCACTACTCAGTATATTGGCTCGAAATTAGCTACAGACTGATATGTGGCCGAGCCTTAGTGCTTTCTTGGAGGAGAAGGTATCTCACTTATCTCATTACGATCGACCTTTGGTAGCCGTTCTCGTCTCGAGTCCCATTGGACTCATGGCAAAGCCAATGGACTGATTAGTGTATAAATATTTACTAATTTGATATATTGAATTTGCTGTCAAAACATCTGAGTAGAGCGGATGACTGAATGCACGACGACGAGACAATACGATTGTAAGAATAGGCACGAGCGCCTAACACGTCACGTGTGAAAGAGTCCCTGAATGGCACCAAGCAACTTACTGCTGTTTTCATATCAATAGACACCATTTTGGTTTTGCAGCGCTCAGCACCTTTGTTTATTTTTAGGCAGCAATGGATGAATTGCCGCAGCGTTTAGGAGCGCAGATGATTTTCTAGGTTTGACAGGATATAGAAGGCGTTTGTGGATGTGTTGCAGTCGCAGTAGCAGCGCGTATCCATCGCAAAGATGTATCAATTCCCAATCCATCCAGAAGGTTTTAGAATTGGAATTTGCGGCTGAATTGTGGTGGGAAATATGCAGCGGCGTTCCCTGAGTTGTGCGCCTCATAGATATTCTTTCCGGCCTCAAAATCGATTTAAATCATCGTAAACCATTGTAAACTCACACACAGTGTATGCTATACTCAGCGTTTAGTATGAAAATATACGATCAAATAGAGGGCGTAGACCGAAGGGCAGAGCAACTGTGGATATAGGGACGGATGTGCCGTGCCGGTAACGGAGAGGGCGTAGGGTGGACCATAAAAATCTAGCCAGGGGCGTTGGGGCCCTCGTTCAGAATAAAATCTACGAGAGAACCCTTGTTCGATGACGAACACCAACGGGCGTCTTTGCCTCCAAGTTGCCTCAACGAGGTAAGATTTGGATAATATTCTGTTTATACCAACCTCCAAATGTAAATGTAATTAAAGGCGCCGAACGTTGTATTTTCAGAACGAATCGGTCGATATGAAAAAAGCTGTAAATACGATACTATATTGTGCATAACGCTGAATTTCCCTAGAGTATTCGAGCGGGATTGAGCTGTCCAAGGGTATATGTGGATAACTGACCCAAATAATCGATTGGGAAGCGCTAATATCTCATGGAAGGCTACGCTGATGATCTTCCTATGAAGGAAAGTTATATAAGGATATTCGTCTGGTACAATCAGCTACATTTTAACCCTATTTCACTTCTCGTAGACATATATTATTATCTGATTCGCTATCAAACATGCTACGCAACAGCTGAACATCCAGGTTTGGCGAGCCCAAGCTTTGATTCAAGAAAGTAGTACTGAACCCATCATATCTACATATGCATCAACATTCGTACACTAATTGCTCGTTGAAACGCCATCAATCCGGGCGCCGTGATCGACGCGGGACAAGGACCCAAACTACGAAGCGCGTAGAGTATCCGGTTGAATTTCAGCTCAAGGTCTGACTTTGGGCTGAGCTGTAGTAATCGCGAGTGGTCATGTGACATTCGGATACCTGCGCAACCGCCA